>ERZ791885.2169-NODE-2169-length-10248-cov-5.692927_pt1 | contig 10248 bp, 10 predicted proteins | sample MGYA00510159_ERZ791885 | MGnify/ENA primary metagenome ERZ791885 (study PRJEB30046, sample SAMN00792054) | human gut metagenome | study: EMG produced TPA metagenomics assembly of the A metagenome-wide association study of gut microbiota in type 2... | reverse complement strand
GTCACACGGGCAGCGCCGCCCGCAGCGGCGTTCAGTGCAAAGCTGCCGGTGTGGGTAAAGCAGTCCAGCACGGTGTGGCCTGCAGCAAGGCGTGCCACCGCCCGGCGGTTGTACTTCTGGTCAAGGAAGAAGCCGGTCTTCTGCCCATTCTCAAAGTCCACATGGTAGTAAACTCCGTTCTCGCAGATCTCGGTCTGGGTGCTTGCCGGATGAGTCTCACCGGGCAGCTCAAACCAGCCTTTGTTCTGCTCAAGACCTTCCTTGGCACGCAGAGCCTCATCGTTGCGCTCGTAGATGCCATCGATGGTCTGGCCGTCGGCGCGCAGGACTTCTGCCAGAATGGGGAAGAGGACGGGCTTGAGCTTTTCCATGCCCACGCTCAGAGTCTGCGTGACGAGGATGTTGCTGAACCGGTCCACGGTCAGGCCGGGGAACTGGTCGGCTTCGCCAAAAATGACACGGCAGGCGGAAAGGTCTGCAGGTTCCAGCACGGTCTTGCGGTAGTTCCATGCATATTCCACCCGGCGGCGCCAGAACGCAGCATCAAAGGTGTCGTTGGCATTGCGGGAGATCAGCCGCACGCGGATCTTGCTTTTGAGCGAGACAAAGCCGGTGCCAAGGTAGGAACCCTTGGTGCTGACCACATCGGCCAGCGTGCCGTTTTCCGGCTCATTTTCCGGGGAATTGAGGATGTCGTTCTCATACACCCAGGGGTGCCCGCCCACCAGCAGGCCCTCGGCGTGTTTGTTGACGGTATACACAGGGTAAGCGCGTTCTTTCATATGGTTCTCCTTATCATGGACGAACTCCCTTCGTCCCGCGTTCGCTCGACACGCTTACCGTGCGGGTAGGCTCTCTCACTGAGGGAGCTGGCTGCGAAGCAGACTGAAGGAGTAAAAATCTACCCTTTATAATAGCACAAAATCATGTTATTATAAATAAGAAATGCCAAAAAACCGCATGAAAGAGGGATGCATTATGGAAATCGAACGCAAATGGATGGTGAAGGGCTGGCCGGAGGGGCTGCCCCTCAGGGAGGAATTTGCCATGCGGCAGGGCTATATCAGCGTGCGGCCCACTGTGCGCATCCGGGAAGAAGCCCTCACCGGCGGCAGAACGGACTACATCCTCTGCTTCAAATCCGGGGGCGGCCTTGCCCGTGAGGAAATCGAGCGCAGCATCGACAAAGAACTGTTTGATGATCTGGAATACAAGATTATCGCTAAACCTCTCATCCCGAAGCTGCGCCGCAGCTACACCCTGCCGGACGGTTCTGTGCTGGAAGTGAACCATGTGGACGAAGGCCAGCCCACCGAGTTCTGGTACGCCGAGGTGGAGTACCCCACGGTGGAAGCAGCCCTTGCATGGCAGCCGGAAAGCTGCGGCCTTGGCGATTACCTCAAGGATGAAGTGACGAACCAGCCCGGCCAGAGCATGGGCGAATACTGGGTGGAGACAAGAGGATGAAAAAAGTAAAACTCAAACTGGAACTGCAGTACAACTCCCCGGTGATCCTCACATTTTTCCTGCTGTCACTTCTGGTGCTGTTCCTCGACCAGTGGACGGATGGGTGGACGACGATGCATCTGTTCTGTGTCTACCGCTCCTCGCTGAAGGACCCGCTGTTCTACATCCGGCTGTTCGGCCATGTGCTGGGCCATGCCAGCTGGGACCACTTTCTGAATAACATGCTGCTGCTGCTCGTTGTTGGCCCGCCAATGGAAGAAAAGTACGGCAGCAAGCCGCTTTTGTGCGGCATGGTGTTCACCGCTCTGGTCACCGGCGTGCTGCAATGCGTGCTGTTCCCACGTTCGGGGCTGCTGGGCGCGTCCGGCATCGTGTTCATGCTTATCATGCTTTCGTCGCTGGCGGGCTTCTCCGGCGGCATCCCGGTCACCATGCTGCTGGTTGCAGCGCTGTACTTTGGTCAGCAGGTGTACGATATCATTTTTGTGCACGACAATGTAGCAAACTTCATGCACATTGTGGGCGGCTTATGCGGCACTGCCTTTGGCTACTATAGTGCGTTGCACAGCCGCCGCAGGCCGGCAAAAGCGGTAAAGTTTTCCAGCACGAACAGCCGCCGGAAGCGCTGAACCCACTGTGGACATAGGCTGATTTTGAAAAATTTGCAAACAGGTATTGACAAACGAAAAATCCGTGGTTTAATATAGCCAAATTCAATACACTAAACCGTTGAAGCGGAGATAACGGCGAACCATGCCTGTACAGAGAGCCTGCGCAGCTGAGAAGCAGACCGGAAACAGTTCGTCAAGGAAAGTGTGACTTTGCGTTATATTTTCCCGAAATGGACCGCTGAGGGTGCAGGGAACTGCGGAGAACTTTCGCCGCACAGTATTCTGCAACGTAGGGCATACGTCAGTTGCCGGGGATGTGTTGGCATCCCGCCAAGTGCATGGGGTCATGCCCATGAAGTCAGGGTGGCACCGCGGATAAAAGGCCAAATTTTATTCGTCCTTGACAGAAGAGAGTTCTTCTGTTAGGGGCGTTTTTCTTTTCCACTCCCTCGGCAGAAGAGCCGGGGGAGTTTTTGTTTTAGGGCTCACTTATTTCCGGCACTAAGGCTCATGCCTGTGGTTGCGGCCACGAAAACCTGAACAAAACAAATGCACCCGGTTGCTGCGGTTCTGCCCACAGGCCGGGTGCATTTTATATTTTAGGAAAAATTACAGGTCACTGCGCGGGGAAGCTGCCATGGCCCAGAAGTTCAGCTCGTGCTCCGAGCAGGCATGGAAGATCTCGCGGCAGCGGGCAAGGCGCTCGTCGCTCAGGCCTTCGCAGACTTTTTCTGCAAACGCGGCCCAGTCGCGGCAGGCCGCCTCATAGCCCTTGTCAGCATAGTCCACCACCAGTGCACCATAAAGGGTATCCTGCACGGAAGGCTTTTCTTCCAGCAGTTTCTGGAAGATCCAGCCATAACTCAGCATACAGGGCAGGCAGGCCATCATGCACTCGGCTGCGCCCTCGCCGTTTTTGGCGGCTTCGATCATAGAGTCCACATAGGCACGGTTCTCCGGCCGCAGCGGCAGGCTCTGGATGCCTTCATCGGTCAGTCCAAAGTGCTTGAGATAGTGCAGGCGGGCTGCATCCTCGCTCTCATTCACGAAGGAAAGCAGGGAATAGTAGGTGCGGATGGTCTGCATATCCTTTGCCTTGGTCATGCCCCAGGCAAACACCTTGGCATATTCCCGCAGGTAAAGACTGTCCTCCACGATGTAGCCCTTGAAGCAGGCTTCATCCAGTGTGCCATCCGCAAGGTGGGTCAGAAATTCTGAGTGCAGGCATTTCTCCCACACAGGCAGGCTTTCCTGTACCAGCTGTTGCACAAAGGTCTGCTCACTCACCCACAAACTCTCCCTTCAGTGCAAACATGTGGTTCATGGGGCCGGAGCCATGGCCCAGATCCAGCATGGCAGAAAGACAGCCGGAAATGTAGGCCTTTGCGCGCTCCACAGATGCATCCAGATCATAGCCCTTTGCCAGATTGGACGCAATGGCGCTGGATAGGGTGCAGCCGGTGCCGTGGGTATTGGGGTTGGCAATACGCTTGCCGCGGAACCATTTGCCGCAGCCGTCCCGCCACAGAAGGTCGTCGGCATCGTTGATCTGGTGGCCGCCCTTGCACAGCACGGCACAGTGGTATTTCTCGCTGATCAGCTTTGCAGCGGCCTCCATTCCGGCCGCATCGGTGATCTTCATGCCGGAAAGGATCTCAGCCTCCGGAATGTTGGGGGTGACCACCTCTGCCATGGGCAGCAGCTTTTCGGTCAGTGCCTGCACGGCATCGTCCCGCAGCAGCTTGGAGCCGGAGGTGGCAACCATCACCGGGTCCACCACGATATGCTTTGCGCCGTAGGTGTGCAGCTTTTCGGCGATCACACCGATCAGCTCTGCCGAGGATACCATGCCGATCTTGACGGCATCCGGGTAGATGTCGGTAAAAATGGCGTCGATCTCCTGTGCCAGAAATTCGGGCGTGGCTTCAAAAATGCCGGTCACACCTGTGGTGTTCTGGGCAGTCAGTGCGGTAATGGCGCTCATGGCGTACACGCCGTTTGCAGTCATGGTTTTGATATCGGCCTGGATTCCAGCACCGCCGCTGGAATCGCTGCCGGCAATCGTCAATGCAGTTTTCATGGTTACAACTTCCTTTGCAAAAAATGCGGAAATGCCCGCAAGGAGGCACCTCCGCACTTTGAAGCAGCAGTATCTCCCTACGTTGGCATTGTCCAAATCAGGTCACAGGTCTGGGCAAACAGCCCACTCTCAGCCTGCTTTTGCAGGCTCCCTTTTTTCTGCGTTCAAGAATACCACAGTGCCGCTGCATTTGCAAGGGGATGGCCCTTTTCAATCGGCCCGCTGCGTGGTAAAATGGAAAAAACAAAGGGGGAAATACCATGAACATCACGGTCTATCTTGGAGCAAATGCGGGCAATGATCCTGCGCTGGCGGAAGCTGTCCGGGAACTGGGCAGCTGGATCGGTGCAAACGGGCACCGCCTTGTGTACGGCGGCTCCCGCAGCGGCCTGATGGGTCAGCTTGCCCAGAGCGCGCTGGACGCAGGCGGCACGGTGACCGGTGTGGAACCGCAGTTCTTTGTGCAGCAGGAGCTGCAGCACGATGGCCTGACCGAGCTGATCGTCACCAAGGACATGACCGAGCGCAAGACGAAGATGATCGAGCTGGGCGATGCCTTCATCGCATTCCCGGGCGGTACCGGCACGCTGGAAGAGATCGCAGAGGTAATGTCCAAGGTCTCGCTGGGCCAGTTGGACGCGCCCTGCATCCTGTATGATCTGAACGGCTACTACGACAGCCTGAAAGCACTGCTTGCCAAAATGATCGAGAAAGGCCTTTCCACGCCGCAGCGCCAGCAGGGCATCCGATTTGCGGCGAATCTGGAAGAGATCACAACAATTTTGAATAAAGCCTAAAAGGAAACGCTTCCCCGGCCGGGAAGCGTTTCCTTTTTATATCATTCTCCCAGCGCAGTGCGGATATTTGCCAGCACCTTCTGGCTCAGCAGCACAAAAGCCTGCTTGGTGCGTCCGGCAGAAACATTCGCGCAATGCACATTCTCACGGGCAAAGAAGTCTTCGCCCACCGGGCCGGCAGCGGCACGGGTGTCACAGAAGAAATGGGTGCCCGGCAGAGCAAGCCACTGTTCCAGAGCAGCAGAGTCAAAGCCCGGGCCGATGGAGGTGTTAAACAGTACCTTGCCTGCGCCAAGCTGTGCAAATTCGTCCTTGCCCAACAGCAGTACGTTCTTGTTCAGGCAGGTGAACACCACCTCGCTCTCGGTCAGCAGCTGTGCCAGCGGCTTATAGGCCATGCCCACAGCTTCGGCATCCGGCTTGCGGGTGCGGCTGTAATAGGCAATGTCGGCACCCATGAACTGCAGCGCGTCGGCGATCATTTTGCCGGACACACCCAGCCCGATGATGCCTGCCTTCAGCCCGGTGATCTCCACTGGCTCGTCCCGCAGCATGGGCATCCCAAAACCGTGCAGGATGCCGGTGAGCTCATGCAGGACGTACTCCACAACGCCGCGGTCGCCGTAGTCCCGGATGCCCAGCACTTTGATGCCGCGGGTGCGGGCGTAGGCGATATCCACATTGGCGCTTTCCTCAGAATACAGGCTGCAGCACATGCCGATGTAACGGATATTCGGGCAGCGCTCGATCACATTTTTGCCCATGCGGGAGGTGTAGCTCAGAAGCACGGCATCGGCATCTCCGATGCGCCGCACGATCTGGTCATCGCTGGCCGGGATATCGCGGTACAGCACCACTTCTTTTGCGTACTGATGCAGCGCTTCCTCGGCGGAAGGAATCAGGCTTACCGGCTCAATGGCCACCAGTTTGTTGAACATCTGCAAAGCCCTCCTTTAATAGAAGCATACGGGGGAGGAGAGGTTGCGCAGCAGGGAAACTACGCTCCAACCGGCAATGGCGCTGGTGGAAGAGCAGATATCCACCACGGCCTTCACGCCCTCGATCTCGGCGGTGATACAGTGGTCGTCGCCCACCCAGCCGGGTACCGAGTGCATGGTCACGCCGGTGATCTCCGGGCCGGTGGTGGCCAGCGAGGTGGCAACAGCCACATTCACGCGGCGGGGGAAGGTGGCAATGGCCTGCTTGGCATTGCCGGTGAACACGGTGGTCTTTTCGGTATCGGTCAGCAGGTGGTCGGCCCATACCGGCGTGTTGCGGAAGCCCTTGGCTCCGGTGTGGGTCTCAATGCCTGCCGTCTCGGCCAGCTTCTGGGCCTCGGCCATCAGGGTGACGGTCTGCAGCACATCAAAGCCGCCAATGGCACCGCTTGCCAGATGCACCTTGGCACCACCCTCTGCGGCAGCGGCCTTGACCTGCTCATAAAAGGCAAGGTCCGCGAACGCGCCAATGGAAATGATGACCAGATTCACGCCTTTTTTCAGTACAGGCACAGCCATGGCGCGCACAGCTTCCACCGAAGCAGTCTCCACAATGTATTCCGGCTCCAGCGCCAGCAGGGCATCCACATCATCGCAGACGGGACAGCCTACCTCGGCGGCAAGTTTTTCTGCCGAAGCACGGGTGCGGCTGGTCACGCCCACCAGCTCGTAGTCCGGCAGCAGACCGTTCTTCCATGCATCGGCCACAATGCCGCCCAGAAAGCCGCAGCCTACAATGCCAAATTTTGTTTTCATATCCTAAACTCCTTTTTCTGCTTTTTCCAAAGAAAGCAGCATATTCCATTAAAGTATATCATATCAAAACAAAAAATGATATAATAAGGTGCAAGAAGGGAGAAAGCTATGTCGAAAACAAAGGAGCTTTTCTGGACGTTTTTCAAAATTGGTGCGTTCACGTTTGGCGGCGGTTATGCCATGGTGGCTTTGCTGCAGAATGAATTTGTGGAAGAGAAAAAGTGGGTGACAAAAGAAGAATTTCTGGACATGGTGGCAATTGCGGAGTCTACGCCCGGCCCGGTGGCGGTGAACAGTGCCACCTATATCGGCTACAAAATCGAGGGTGCGGCAGGTGCGGCAGCGTCCACGGTGGCGGTATGTCTTCCGTCCTTCGCGGTCATTTATCTGATCTCGCTGTTCTTTGACCAGTTCCTCCGCCTTTCGGTGGTGGCAAGTGCGTTCCACGGCATTCAGGTGTGTGTGATCTATCTGATCCTTTCCGCCGGACTGAAAATGCTGAAGCAGCTGGAACGGAGTGCTTTCAATATGGTCATCCTGGCCGCAGTGGTTCTGGCAATGGTAAGCTTTTCGGTGATGGCGGTGTCGTTCTCCTCCATCTTCTATATCCTGCTCAGCGGTGCGGCGGGCCTTGGTCTGTATGCCGTGCAGAAGCTGCAGAAGGGGGACAGAGCCAAATGATCTATGTAGAACTTTTCTGGAATTTCCTCATGATCGGTGCGTTGTCCTTCGGCGGCGGCTACGGGATGATTTCGCTGGTGCGGGAAACGGTCTTAGGACACGGCTGGCTGACGGAAGGCGAATTTCTCAGCTTCATTGCCGTGTCGGAATCCACACCCGGCCCGCTGGCCATCAATATGGCTACCTTCATCGGCGCTTCACAGGGCGGCTTCTGGGGTGCGCTGTGCGCCACGCTGGGGGTGGTGCTGCCGTCTTTTGTGATCATTCTGCTCGTTGCATCGGTGCTGCAGAACCTGATGAAGTATGCGGGAGTCAACGCAGTTCTTGGCGGCGTTCGTCCCTGTGTGGTGGCGATGATCCTGGCAACTGCAGTCAACATGGCGCTTTCTACGCTGGCCGGGTTTGCAGCGGACAAGGCAGGCATTGCACCGGATCTCCGTTCCATTGTGGTGTTCCTGCTGCTGTGGGGGCTGCATGCCCTTTGCCGCCGGAAAAAGGGCAAAGCGCCATCGCCCATTGGGATGATCCTGCTCTCTGCAGGACTGGGGATCCTGTTCTGGGGAATATAAGAATAAGCATTGCACGCTGCCTGAGGGGCATCCTGCTTCTGATGACAGCTTCTGAAAAATGCGCCGGGAGGTTCCCAATAAACCTTTCCGGCGCATTTTGCTACAAAAAGCCGGGCACAGGAAAACTCATGGCTCCCTGTGCCCGGCTTCAGCTTTTATTGGAATTTAGGCGCTGTGCGATCAAGCGGCAACGGAAGAAGCAGCTTCGCTGGAAGCAGCCTCAGAAGAAGCGGCCTCAGAAGAAGCGGCCTCGCTGGAAGCAGCCTCAGAAGAAGAACCGTTCTCCTCTGCAACAGCGGAAGAAGCGTTCTCATCGGCCTCAGCAGCAACAGAAGTGCTGGTAGAAGCAGCCTCGGAAGAGGATGCAGCAGTGGAGGAAGCAGAGCCGCCGCAAGCGGTCATGCCAACAGCCAGAGCCAGAGCAACAACAGCAACACAAACATTCTTGAGTTTCATATCTAAAATCTCCTTGCCATACGCAAATGTATTTTGCAGAAGGCCCTACAGGAAGTGCCTTTCTGCAAGTGGATATTCTAGTCTTTTTTGCGAAAAAATCAAGAGCTTTTTTGGCTAAGAAGTGAGATTTCAATGATAATCTACGATTTTGTTATAATTTATCGCTAAAAGTCAAAGAGTTTTTGTTAAACTGATCGAAGCACAGGGAGACTCAGGAAAGAATTTTTTACCGCGTTGTAATCACTTTGTAATTTCTTTCATTGTTTGTTCACTTGAATCAAGACGGGAATGCATGTTCCCTAAAGAGAAATAAAGAAATGCAAAAGTGAGGATGATGCGGCTCCGGAAACGGAAAAGAGCCATTTGTCACCTGACAGTTGACCTGCGGAGAAAGAAAAGAGGGTAAACTTTGTGCAGCGAACCTGAACAAAAATATCAAAAAATGACAAGTGTTATTTGAAAGTGATTTTTATTGGACATAAAAAGTGGATAATACAGACACAGCAGGGGATGAACGGGCTCCCTGAAAATAAAACATGTGTTTTGGAGGAAATAAAGATGAAGTACTATGTTACATTGACCGGACTCAACTACCGCTTCGGCACTCAGCCGTTTACAGTAGGCCAGAAGGTAAAGCTGGTCAAGGAGCCGGAGAATGACTTTGACCGCGAAGCCATCCGCGCAGAACTGCCGGGTCTGGGCAAGGTGGGTTATGTGGCCAACAGCACTCACACCGTGCTGGGCGACTGTTACAGCGCAGGCCGCATCTATGATAAGATCGGCGCTGCTGCCACCGCAAAGGTGAAGTATGTGCTTGCCAATGCGGTGGTATGCAGCGTAAAGGCAGCGGATATGGGGCAGGCTGGCCTGCCGCCGGTCGATCCGGCTACGGGTCTGCCCTTTGGCAGCGAAGATAAAGATATTTCGTTCTGAAAGGAGAAAATCCAGAATGGGAAAACTGACTATCGAAGGAAGAGCGTCGAAGAAGTATGATTATGACCAGATGAGCGTCTCTGTGACATTTCACAGCCGGATGAGCACTACGTCACAGGCCCTGAAAAATGTGATGCGGCAATCAGAATTGTTTTTGGAAAAGCTGGATGCTGCAGGAATCGCGCCGGAAAATGTGCAAATCGGAAAGGACTCGACGGAGGAAGAAAGCTATCATGAGCCTTACACGGTGCGGGCAAACCGTGAGCTGAAAATCAGCACTGCGTTCAGCATGGATTTCGCAAATTATATCCGATATCTTATAGAGGAAAATGAGCTGGATGCGGAAATTGAGACGAACTATGCTTTTTCCAATCAGGAAGCAATCCGTGCAGAACTGATTCGGCTTGCGCTGGAGGATTCCAAGGCGAAAGCAGGTGATATCGCGCAGACTATGGGGCAGAAGCTGGTCGGAATCGAATCGGTCGTGGTTGGAAATGACCCTGTGAGACCGCTGGTCTATTCAGCCAGCCAAGGAGAAAATGAATGTGGCGATGGCTATTATGAGCAGCTGATGTCGGTGCTGTCCAGAAGGGTGAAGGCTCCGACAACGGACCGGAGTGAATCCGTTAAGGTCGTCTGGCTTACAGAGTGACAAGCTCCGCGTTCTCTGCACATTTTCTCTCTTCCCGTCATACACCGGGCAAAGGGGGAATGTATCGTGAACCAGATCGTTTTCACTGCGTGGGTACTGCTGTTTCCGGCGGCGTGCACTACACTGGGGGCAGCAGGCGTGTTTTTGCTGCGGCGGCGGTCGCGGCCCTGCACGCAGCGCATCCTGTGCGGCATGGCAGCGGGCATCATGCTGGCGGCCAGTGTGTGGAGCCTGCTGCTGCCTGCTAT
>ERZ791885.2160-NODE-2160-length-10275-cov-2.845108_pt1 | contig 10275 bp, 6 predicted proteins | sample MGYA00510159_ERZ791885 | MGnify/ENA primary metagenome ERZ791885 (study PRJEB30046, sample SAMN00792054) | human gut metagenome | study: EMG produced TPA metagenomics assembly of the A metagenome-wide association study of gut microbiota in type 2... | reverse complement strand
TTTGTACTTTTCGCAAAAATTTCAATGCGTATGGAACATATGAAGAAGAAAAAGAGGTTCTCAAGAAGAGATATATTATATAAATCATTGCTGTTTGTAGCGACAGTGACACTGATTGTCTATTTCCTGCCACGTGACGGAAAATTCAACTATCAGTTTGACATAAACAAGCCCTGGAAGTACGGGCAGCTGATAGCCACTTTTGACTTTCCGATCTATAAAGACGACGCAGTGGTGAACCGGGAACAGGATAGTTTGCTGGCTTCCTTCCAACCATATTATCTGCTTGACAAACAAGTAGAGAAAGACGCAATCGCCAAGCTGAAAGAGAATTACCATACTCACCTGAAAGGTATACTTCCTTCCGTAGATTATCTGCGATACATCGAACGGACATTAAAAGAAATATACGGAGAGGGCATCGTTTCGACAGAAAACATACAAGAACTCCACAAGGACAGTACTTCGGCAATCATGATCATCGACGATAAACTCGCCAACTCCAAGCCTACCGATCATATATATACGGTCAAAAAAGCTTATGAGTACTTGCTTTCCGCAGATACGACCCACTTCAACCGTGAGATTCTGAGACAATGTTCTTTAAACGAATATATCACGCCCAATCTCACATTCGACCAGCAACGGACACAGACCGCCAAAGAGGAAATGCTGAACAACTATTCCTGGGCCAACGGATTAGTCGTCAGCGGACAGAAAATTATAGACCGTGGAGAAATCATCAGCCCCGAAACGTACAATATTCTGGAATCATTACGCAAAGAGTCTATCAAGCGAAGTGAATCCATTGATCAGAGCCGCTTGATTCTTGGCGGACAGATTTTGTTTGTCGGTATGCTGATGCTTTGCTTTATGCTCTATCTCGACCTGTTCCGAAAAGATTATTATGAGCGCAAAGGCAGCCTGTCGTTACTGTTTACACTGATTGTATTTTATAGTGTAGTAACAGCTTTCATGGTATCACATAATATATTTAATGTATATATGATTCCGTACGCGATGCTGCCCATTATCATACGGGTTTTCCTCGATTCACGAACTGCCTTTCTGACACATGTCATTACGATATTAATCTGCTCTATATCCCTGCGTTTTCCGCATGAGTTCATTCTGACGCAGTTGGCTGCCGGATTAGTTGCCATTTTCAGTTTAAGGGAACTTTCGCAGAGATCACAGCTCTTCCGCACGGCCTTATTGGTGATACTGACTTATGCGGCTATTTACTTCGCATTCGAGCTAATGACCGAGAATGGACTTGCCAATGACTTCTCTAAGCTGAATGCACGGATGTATACCTATTTCTTTATTAATGGTATTCTGCTGCTGTTTACATATCCGTTGCTGTTTCTGCTGGAAAAGACGTTCGGCTTTACCTCTAATGTGACTTTGGTCGAACTTTCCAATATCAACAGTGATCTTCTCCGGCAGATGTCCGAAACCGTGCCCGGAACTTTCCAGCACTCTATGCAGGTAGCCAATCTGGCGGCAGAGGCAGCGATCCGTATCGGAGCGAAAAGTCAATTAGTACGTACCGGAGCTTTGTATCATGATATCGGCAAGATGGAGAATCCCGCTTTCTTTACGGAAAATCAGTCGGGAGGCGTCAATCCTCATAAGAATCTGAATTACGAGCAAAGTGCCCAGGTCGTGATCAGTCATGTGACAGACGGATTAAAACTGGCGGACAAGCATAATCTGCCGAAAGTAATCAAAGACTTTATCAGCACCCATCATGGACGGGGAAAAACGAAGTTCTTCTATATCTCATGGAAGAACGAGCACCCCGACGAGGAACCGAATGAAGAACTGTTCACCTATCCGGGCCCTAATCCTTTCTCAAAGGAGACAGCTATTCTGATGATGGCGGATGCTGTCGAAGCGGCGTCACGCAGTCTGCCGGAATATACGGAAGAAACTATCAGCAACCTGGTCGACAAAATTATAGACTCCCAAGTTGCTGAAGGTTATTTCAAAGAATGCCCTATCACTTTCAAGGACATTGCGACCATCAAGACGGTATTCAAAGAAAAACTGAAGATCGCTTATCACACACGGATCAGTTATCCTGAGTTAAAGAAGTAAGCAGACCAGCGCAAGCGTCTTCGAGTACATCCAGCACATATTCAAATCCTTCGGCCCCTCCATAGTAGGGGTCGGGGACATGGTCGGCGGGAATGCGGGTACAGTACTCCGTCATACGATGAATCTTTTTCCACTCTTCCGTAGAAGGAGCTTTTTCTTTCAGATCATCTATGTTACGGTCGTCCATGCCAATAATCAAATCAAAATTATAAAAGTCCTCTGTCCGCACCGGACGGGAGCGATGAACCAGTTGATAGCCCCGACGGGCAGCGTGTGCACGCATCCGGCTATCCGGCAATTCGCCTTGATGATAAGACAGGATTCCGGCGGAATCAATCACAAATTCTTTTTCCAGTCCGGCTTCTTTGATCAGGTGAAGCATTACTCCTTCCGCCGTAGAGCTACGGCAGATATTTCCGAGGCAGACAAATAATATTTTCTTCATAATTTACGTTTAATAATTGACAGGCTTCATTCGTTTCTATTATCAAAACGAATGAAGTATCTGATTGGCCCGGTTTACGGTAACGGCTGCTGGTATTTCCGGCATATTACCCAAATTGAACGGGGCCAGCATTTTCTCTATCTTCTTTAATCCGGCTTTATTTCCCTTCTTCTCAAATTCCTGACGAAGAATCGTTATTTTCTCATGTGCCTGAATACCTTCGATCAGACGTTCGAAACGGATACAGCTACGGGCTCCCGGATACACAAGATAAGTATCTCCAGCCGCCCACGTGCGGAAACGTGAATCGAGCAACGGCTCCAAAGGCCAGCTATTGTATGCCCAACGCAGATAGCCGTCCAGATGCTTCTTCGAAGAATAGAAACTCATCCATGCAGCCTCAGCAGGATCGGAGAAAGTGAATGTATTGGGATGTGCTTCCGTACAACAAGTATAATAGGTGGTACGTTTATTCTCGGCCGCACGGCGGAGACGTACTTCTTCCGGGAAGTTCTGTCCGATAACAATGCAATAATCGTACAAGTCCGGCTCTATCTCAGCATGATAATTACCGGCCAGTGAAACTTTAAACTCCGGATCTGCCTTGCGGATTACTTTCAACGTTTTCTGCATGACATCCATCGGACGCTCGTCCATCGCAATTGCACAAATATCAAACCATCCCTTTTCTCTCAGATGCTTGGAAAAAGAAGTAAGCATCGCAACCCACATTTCTTCATAAGCAGGTTCTCCCGGTGCTGTCCTCACAAATTTCAATGAATTTGTTGCCTGATCAAAATACTGGAAAGATAATTCCCAGGGAACCATAGAGTAACAGTTAATCTGCTGATTGATACCGACACTCATCATAAACTCTACCCAGCGATCAAAAACCGTATAGTCAAAAGCCCAAGTGCCGTCGGCACGTTTCATCCATGTTACCATTGTCTCGAAATAATCTTCAGTCTGACCGTTCCAAGGTTTATGTGTCAAAGTGGCTGTGATAATCTTTTGACCGGCATCCGCCAGCATTTTCATCAGCGGGCGCATAGCATCCAGATGCTCCTGACTCCACAAGGGAACCTGATAATAACGGGCTACGGCAAACGGGCTCTGCCACAAATCCAGATGATAAGCCCATTCGGACGGTGCAGGAAGTTCACGGGAAGAAACAAGGATTTCGAGATTAAGCTGCTGCAACAGACGGGAACCGTCTTTTATCAGCAAGGCCCCCTCGTAGGTTCCGGGAGTAGCCGATTGAGGAATCCAGCATTGCACCCAGATAGGTTGAACAGTACGTGCCGGAACAGACATTGATTTCAAGTTCGTATCAATCGGGTCGGCTACCAACAACGAATCGTAATCCACTGCTTGACGGTGACCGCATGCGCCTCTGCCATCTTTATTCAGTTCATCGGTCATTACATAACGGATGAAACCGGCTTTAAACGCCTCATCCGAAAGGCTATTTCCTTTTTTATCTTTAAAATCGGTAAAGCTGAAGTTCAGATCTTTCACCTCAGTGCCGGTCCAGACAACAGCCTGCGCATTTATACGTTCGCCACGCCAGCCTTTTAAAGTGGTAAGCTGCTGTTTTTTCAGCTGAGGAAGCCGATGCTTCGCATAGCGGGTGTCAATAGTTCCCCAGGAAATCTGAGGGTTGGTAACTGCTGCCCAGTCTTTATCAGAGGGGGAGGAAGGGTCGGGCAGTTCCTGATAAGTTTCTATTGGAAATTTCGGTTGCCCCGTAGGGGTTCCACACTGAGTCACTCCTTGCTGGGCAAAAAGAGGACTCACACCAATAAGACATGTTAAGCAATAAATCGTAAGTCGTTTCATGGTTAGTTAATTTATAAAGGTTATTATAAGAAAAATATTAGGTCTGTATCGAGTGCTACATGGGGTCTACATCATAATAGACAATCAAGGATTTATAGCGTTCATCCTCCAACATCTCTTTCTGGATACGTTGTAGCAATTCCCGCGCACGTCCCATCGGGGCATTCTGTTCGATCTTCAGCACTATCTTTTTGATGAATAATGTCTGGATACGAGCAACGGGAGGTTTGTCCGGCCCCAATACCCGGTTTCCGAACACAGTTCTTAGTTTCTCTGCCATGACCGCAGCCATCTGGTCCAGCAATGCTTCATTATGGTTTTTCAGATAGACATACACCAACCGATAGTAAGGGGGATAATGAAACATTTGTCGTTCAGCGAGTTGACCGTCTACCATTTCTTCATAGTTATTACCGATAACCTGATGGATAATGGGGTGATCAATGCTTTTCGTTTGCAGTACCACCCGCCCGCGTTTATTTTTACGCCCGGCTCGTCCTGCTACTTGTGCCATCAGTTGGAAAGCACGTTCGTAAGAACGGAAATCCGGATAATTGAGCATGGTGTCCGCGTTCAAGATGCCCACTATACTTACGTGGTCAAAGTCCAGACCTTTCGATACCATTTGCGTACCGATCAGTATGTCCGTCTTTCCCTGCTCAAAATCGGCGATAATCTTCTCGTAGGCAGCGCGGGTACGGGTAGTGTCTAAATCCATTCGGGCAACAGCCGCTTCCGGGAAAAGGACTTTGATGTCATCTTCAATCTTTTCCGTACCAAAGCCACGATTGACCAGTTCTGTTCCTTCACAGGCGGGACAGAACTTCGGCAGTTGATAGGTATAGCCGCAATAATGGCAGGTCAGTTGGTTGATACCTTTATGATAAGTCAGACTCACATCGCAGTTCTTACATTTCGGTACCCAGCCGCAAGTACGGCATTCTATCATCGGTGCAAATCCGCGACGGTTCTGGAAGAGAATGACTTGTTCTTTCTGTTCCAGTGCTTCTTTCATATATTGTATCAGTAACGGCGAGAACTGTCCGACCATCCGCCTCTTGCGATGCAGTTCTTTGATATCCACCGGAATAATCTCCGGCAGCTGAATTTCTTTATATCGTTCTTTCAGTTGTACAAATCCATATTTTCCATTCCTTGCGTTCTGCCATGTTTCTATGGAGGGGGTAGCAGTGCCGAGAAGCGTTTTTGCTCCATACATGGCAGCCAGTACAATAGCCGCATTCCGTGCATGATAGCGAGGAGCAGGGTCCTGTTGCTTATAGGTGTTCTCATGCTCTTCATCTACAATCACCAGGCCCAGATCACGGAAAGGAAGAAATACGGAAGAACGGACTCCAAGGATGATATCATATCCTTTATCTCCCAGTTGCTTCCGCCATATCTCTACCCTCTCGGCATCCGGAAACTTGGAATGATAAATCCCCAAACGAGAACCGAATACCCGTTGCAGGCGCTCTGTGATTTGAGTGGTTAATGCTATTTCAGGCAAGAGATACAATACTTGTTTCCCTTGACGAATCGTTTCTTCTATCAGATGAATGTATACTTCTGTCTTTCCACTGGATGTAACTCCATGAAGCAGGCAGACATTTTTTTCCTGAAAGGATTGCACGATCTCATCGTGCGCCCGCTGCTGAAACTCGTTCAAGGCATTCAACTCTACGACCTCCTTCATTTCCTGATTCAGCCGGCCGACTTCATGAAAGTAAATCTCAAATATCTTTTTCTCCACCAAGCCATTCAGAATAGAAGGAGACACCCCTGCACGTTGCAACAGCTCTTTTTTCGAAACTTCTTTCGGTGTTTCTCTTCCAAGGATTCCCGAACACTCGACATATTTCATCAGCAACGCCAACTGCTTCGGAGCACGGGACAGGATATCAAATAAGATATGAAGCCGCTTTTCATCAGCAGAACCGGCTAATCGTACTCTCGCCTCTGTTTTCGGCTTGTAAGTACGGCGCAATTCCTCTTTCACAAAGATGGCTTCTTTATCCAGCAGAGATTTGATGACTGTGAGGATATTTTTCATGCCACTCTCCTTCTCCAGTTTCGTGACACATTGCTGAGAATCTACTGAAAGCAAATCAAGAATACGCTGCTCTCTTTCCGATAATGGTGCATCCGCCTCAAAATCGGGATTATATTCTACAATCGTTTCACTCTCCAACTTCAAACCAGAAGGAAGTGCCGCTTTATAAACGTCTCCTTGTGTACAGAGATAGTAATCCGCCAGCCACTCCCAAAACTTAAATTGAGTGGACAATAAAATAGGAGAAGCATCCAGCAATGCAGATATATCCTTCACCTCATACTCCGTCGGAGCACAATAATGAACATTACGAACGATAGCTGTATAAAATTTCTTCCGTCCGAAAGGAACTATCACACGGCATCCAATCTCAACCTCTTCCGCACATTCATCCGGCAGGGAATAGGTAAAGTACTTCGGAAGCGGTAATGGTAATATGACATCTACATACTTTTTCATTGCAAGCACAAAAGTACAATAAAAAAATGGGGATTTAAAAGAGGAAGAGGGAACACTGATAAGAAAAATAGTCTGCACACCGGAATCTGATAAAATAGATTCAGGTTTACAGACCAGTACCTTAAACAAAATACCTTGAATAAAAAAAGAGCCTCCTTTATCGGAAGCTCTTTCTTTGTATGATTGAATGTAACGGATGGCTTAGAAAATATAAGCAACGGATACTTGCCAAGTCTTGGTTTTGTATGAGCCTTCAATGTCTTCAAAGCTGGCAGTCTTGCCCAACGGAATATTATAATTAGCTCCTACTTGCAGATGATTCAGCAACTTCACACCTGCACCGACATTGATACCGACTTCAGCTTTCTTTTTATCGGTTTTTACTCCGTCTATTGTCTTATTACCGGCAAAATCAAAGTAAAAATCAGGACCGGCAGCCACATAAAGACCTACCAGACTTCCCAGACCGATGTTATATTTCAAATTGACCGGAATATCCAAGCCATTCTGCTTGACAGTAGCTTCTTCACCTCCATCAGAGATTTTTATACCTCTTTGAGCAAAAAGCAAAGACGCATCGACTCCTAATCCCACAACCGGAATATTGAATTCCGCCATCGGACCGATAAAGAAACCTGTAAAATTATCCTTTTTAAAGTTTTCTTTCACATCAGAAAAGCTTGCTTTAGACAAGTTTAAACCACCCTTTACACCAAAATGTAATTGTGCCTGGGCAGGCATCGCCATACCGATACATACGGCAATCATTAAAGCACCAAAAATCTTTTTCATAAATTTACGTGTTTATAATTCGGGACAAAGATATATATTTATAATAAATAAACACAAATTATTGCTCTTTGTTCGAAATCAACTCCCGATTTGCCAGCAAGGCCTCCTTAGTTCCCGCTGCCATCGAAAGAATACCGTCATTACACGTAACCATACCGCTCTCCTTGCGTCGTGTCAGCCAATCGGTAACAAAGTCCGAAGCATATCCTCCCGTACTGAACTCACCGTCCAGCGCTATTATCTTTTTATAAGCAGACAGGTAATCTTCTTCCGTCGTATCGGGATAAACGTTGGTGTAAAGCCACAACTGGATGTCGTAAAGCAGATAAGAACGTTCGTCGGCATGAAGCGCAAAGAATCCTTTATCGGTTACTATCTCTTCCGATATCTTCCGAATCCATCGCTCCGTATCCACGGGATGATCACACTTTGCGCACAAATCGGACAAGAGCGGTGAGAAAGCTGCGTTCCGAACTTTTTCCAGCTCCATTCTTTCATCTTCTTCCGACGTATCAAAGACTTCTTCGTTGACAAGTCCCCGAATAAATTCTTCAAAGTTATCGGCAAGGAAAGTAACATAATAATCATCTTCCTGATCGACATGAACGACTTTCGGTTCGCCCTGTGGACCACACTCCCGATAATCAAGGAAAATCATATCATGTCCCACAGAAGGACAGTCGCAGATAGCCACTCCAATGTCCGGATACCCCCATTCTTCAATCATGAAACGGCTGCCGAGCTGTCCGCAAAGAGAATAAATCTTATCCTTATCGACTCCCATAATGCCAGTGATAGCCACATGGTCGTCCGCCCAACTGGTAGGTTCGTCGCAAGGAAAACAAACATTGAAAGGTATTCCACCGTTATGCTGCTTCATCAGCCAAATATAAGATTCGGGGAGTTTGTATCCCAGTTCACGTTCTGTTTCTTCTATCATCTCTTCTGTAGGAGGTGCGCCAATATATTCATTCATAGCATATTCATCATCATCCCAGAAGTCTATAAAGTCAAAATTCTCAAAAGGTTTGTTTTTCATAATCGCTGTTTTTAATTTGTATTCTTTTAGTTTTGCTTTGTATGTACACTACTTTTTACGAATATACTAAAAAACAGACATTATCAATTTATTTCCTTTATTTATTTCGTTTTTTTTACGAGTAAATGAAAAAGAATCCAAGATTAAATACATAAAATACACTAATGATACAAAACACAGAGACCAGCCTATATCAACAGGCTGGCCTCTCATTTTACCCCTATGAATCAATGATTCGGATGAATATCCAGTTTCACCGGTTTAATCATATTTTCCGGTTTCAAGATCGTATCCAGGTCTTCTTTGGAAAGAATGTTATGTTCCAGCACCAGCTCATACACTCCTTTACCCGTTTCCAGAGCCTCCTTCGCTATCTTTGTAGAATGTTTATAGCCAATTACGGGATTCAGTGCGGTCACTACTCCGATACTGTTGTGTACATCCCGACGGCATTTTTCTTCATTGGCTGTGATACCATCAATACATAAGGTACGCAATGTATCAAAACCGTTCATCAACAAATCCGCAGATTCAAAACAGCATTGTGCCATGACAGGTTCCATCGCATTCAGTTCCATCTGCGCAGCCTCTCCACTCATAGCCACACAAAGGTCGTTTCCTATCACTTTATAAGAGACCTGATTCATGACTTCCGGAATGACAGGATTCACCTTTCCCGGCATAATGGAAGAGCCCGGCTGCATGGCAGGCAGATTGATTTCTCCCAGTCCGCAACGAGGACCGGAAGCCAATAGCCTCAGATCATTACAAATCTTGTTCATCTTGACAGCTACACGCCGCATGGCCGAAGAATATCCTACCATGCAGGAAGTATCCGAAGTAGCGCCTATCAGGTCATCTGCCAGTTTGATATCCAGTCCTGTAATCTTGCGCAGGGCAGCAATGCACTTTTCCGCATATTCCGGTTCGGCGGTAATTCCGGTTCCGATGGCTGTCGCACCCATGTTGACCGTCAGAAAATCCTGTGCGGCAAAATCGAGATTCTTCAGTTCATGTTCCAAAATACTTGCGAATCCATTAAAGGTTTGTCCTAGTGTCATCGGTACGGCATCTTCCAGTTGGGTACGTCCCATCTTGATGATGTGTGCAAACTCCGCTCCTTTCTTTCGGAAAGCCTCGATCAGTGTTGCAAAGTGTTTCACCAATTTAAGATGGGTATAATACAGACCAATGTGAATGGCTGTAGGATACGCATCATTGGTAGATTGCGAACGATTGACGTGATCGTTAGGCGAGCAGTAGTGATACTCTCCGCGTGCATGTCCCATCAGTTCCAGTGCACGGTTGGCAATCACTTCATTGGCATTCATATTGGTGGTGGTTCCGGCTCCACCCTGTATCATATCTACAGGGAATTGGTCATGATGTTTTCCTTCCAGTATTTCTTTACAAGCCTTCAGTATGGCATCCGTCTGTTCCTCAGTCAATAAATCCAGTTCACGGTTGGCAACGGCAGCTCCCATTTTAGTGATGGCCAATGCCTGAATAAACAGGGGATACTCATTCAAATGAAACTTGCTGATG
>ERZ791885.2153-NODE-2153-length-10310-cov-2.530863_pt1 | contig 10310 bp, 7 predicted proteins | sample MGYA00510159_ERZ791885 | MGnify/ENA primary metagenome ERZ791885 (study PRJEB30046, sample SAMN00792054) | human gut metagenome | study: EMG produced TPA metagenomics assembly of the A metagenome-wide association study of gut microbiota in type 2... | reverse complement strand
ATCATTTCCGCGTCGGCTTTTCTGAGCGACAGCTCATAGCCGCGAACGGTAACTTCAACCGGGTCGCCTAAAGGCGCTACCTTACGGATATGTACTTCAACACCCTTGGTAATGCCCATATCCATAATTCTGCGCTTTACAGCGCCTTCGCCCGTAAGCTTTACGACCTTTACGGTCTCGCCTACCCTTGCATCCTTCAAAGTTTTCATTAATTTACCCTCCTTAAATTAAATCATTATTTTTTGTGCCATTTCGCGGCTTACCGCAACGCGGGTCTCCTTAACATTGACGATAAGATTTCCGCCCATGGTATTAACGATTTTTACGCTGCCCCCAACGACAAAGCCGAGGTTTTCAAGATGCTGCTTGACCTCGGGACTGCCGCCTATCTTCTTTATAATATTTTCTTCTCCGACATTTGCTAATATCAGCGGCATCATTTCACATATCTCCCATCACACAATAATTAGCAACAGCTAACTTTTGCTCGGTTAACAAGGTTAGCTCTCGCTAACCTTGTTAACATTTTATATCTTTCAAAGCATTATGTCAATAGCTTTTTAAACTTTTTTTGTTTTTCGGCGTATTGTAAAATCTGCCGCCCGCTTTTTCGGTCTTACTGTGCAAATTCACAATTTGTTAAAAAAGTCCTGTCGAATCATGTCCGAAAGCGAAGTATTGCATCACACCGCACACGATCTGCGGCGGAAGCTCATCCGTAAGGACACGGTACGACAGGCTGAAAATAGGTCTTAAGCTTTTTTTCGCTCGAACCGTTTGTAAATTTTATCCACAAGGAAGCAGGCGAAAATACCGATAAACACGCCGAGCAGCGCGCCTGCCAAAACATCGGTGGGATAATGCACATAAAGATACAGGCGTGAAAGAGCTATAAGTATCGCCAGTACCAGCGCGTGAATACCGAAACACTTATCCCTTATCATCAGCACGGTCGCCGCCTCAAAGGAAGCGAGCGTATGCCCGGATGGGAACGAAAAGTCCGAAAGCGTCTTTACAAGCAGCTCCGCCTGCATTGCGGTGTTTACATCATAGGGTCTTGTTCGCGCAACGGCGTTTTTGAGAATCAGATTTCCGATTATAAGCCCCAAAAGCAGCGCCGTGCCCATCATAACGCCCGTTTTGCGGGTCTTTTTTATTATTATGAGAAGCAGCGCCGCAGCAATCCAAAAAATGCCCTTATCGCCGAAAAGGGTTATTATCGGCATGACCTTATCGAGAAACGGGCAGGCAAAGGTATCGTGAATAAAATTAAGTATGCCTATTTCAAAATCATTCATCTTTTTTATCCCCCGTGTTCTGCATATCAAGCACCTTATATGTATCGCCGTCGCGGCGGAGGTAAACATATTTATCAAATTTATCCTGATATTTTTCGCCCCTTCGGGTCAGCTCGTTTATAAGGGTTACGCGGCAGCTGAAAAGATTATCGCTGTATTTATGAAAATCGGTGGTCTTAAGGTCTTTTATCACATGCTTTTCATGGTCGAGCGCGAATATTACAAGACTTGTGCGGAGGTTTTTATAGAACTTTGTGTCGGTGTCCATATATTTGCGGATCTGCCCCATTGAGGAATCGTTCTGCATATATTCCGCGTAAACGCTTGCCGCCTTGCCCGCAAGCTTTCCGACCGCTTCCTTCTCCGCAAATTCCTGAACTACATTGTAAACCGTGCCGTTTTTCTCGACCGGCAGCGCCGTGCTGCCCGATTTTGCCGTTATCTGCGGCTCATCGTTCAGCATATTGTCAAGCGAAATTATCTGCTTGTTTATAATGCTGCCGCTTTTTGTGAGCGCGGAATCGATATCCGGCAGCTCTTCGTTTTTGCGGTCACCGTCTTCAACAATAACGCCGTTTACCGATATTTCCGCGTCGGAGGTGGCGGAAATTTTATAGGATTTATAAAGCTTTTTATCAAAATCTATTCCCGAAATCGAATAACGCTTTTTGCTGTCGCGCTTTAAATAAACGCTCATAAGCTTGCTGTCGCCCGATTTAACCGAGTAGGCAAGATCGCAGCCCGCGGGCTTTATGGCAGAGGTGGCAAAGGTTAGCTCCTTACCCTTTGTGGCCGCCGTGAAGGCTTTATCGATGCTGTCGTTTGTTTCGTATTTTGAAACACTTATGTGATATTTATCCTTAACGGCGGAAATTTTGCCGCCCTTTACATCGTTATTCATAAAAGCCGACATTATCTGCTCGGGCTGTGCGGCCTCGTAAGCCTTAAGCCAGCCGCCGAATACGAAAAGAAATACTGTAAGCCCTACGGCAAAAAGCGCAACGGCGGAAAAGTAAATTTTATAAAACAGGGAATGTGTTTTCATTTCTTTTCCTCCGATACGATGAAGTATGTCGGTATTCTGCGCGGATTGGTAAACGCCTTGTATCTGTTTACAAGCCCTTTAAGCTGATATGAATCAAGCTGCGATTTATCAATCGAATACTTATCAAAGTAATTGCGGTAGTACATCATTGCGGATGAGCCGCCGTCAAGCATTCCGGCGTTTACCGCGCCGTAGGAGACCATGAGGTCTATAACATCGTTTCTTGTGGCGCCGATGCTGTCAACCGATCTGCCGTCGGTCACAAGCAATATGACCGTGCCGTCTGCACGCTGACCTATTGCGGTGCGTTGCGCTGTGCCGGTGTCGCTGTCGGCATGGAAAAGCTTGATATCCTCTCCGTTTTGCTGAATGAGCACATTCCCCGTCTGGAAGGAGACCGCGTCGCGTATGCCGAGCTTATCAGCCTCCGCCTTGGTCATGCCCTCGCGGCAGACAAGCCTATCGTTCTTATCAAATCCGAAGAAGGAGCGTTTAAGTCCGTCGTTCCAAACATTTTTGCCGCCCGAGTAGGTAAGCCCCATAGGCTTTGCTCCCGTGCCCTGACCGCCCGCATCGGCAAATTCGCCGCCGTTTATTGCCGCTATGCAGTTATACTTCTGCGCAATATCGAAAATTCTGGCGCCCGCCGCGGCAGATGCGTAATTTTCGGACGATGCGCCCACACTTACGCGCTTGGGGTCTCGGATAAGTAGAATATATCCCTTAAATTTCGGCTCGTTCAGGTAAATGAGCTTCATACCGTCCACCGCGTCGTCCCATTCATCGGCAGCGGTCTTGCCGTAATCGTCCGTACCTATAACATCAACATTTACCTTCTCGCTGTCCGCAATTATTTTGTTCACGGTCGAAGCAGGCAGAAACAGTGTCGGTATCCACTTTGTGGCGCTTGCCTCCTTTGCCATTATGACCGTCATATTGCGAAGGCTCTTGCTCGGACCGTAGCAGATCATAAGCGCGGCGGAAATAACGAAAACAAGCACCATTGCAAGCGCCGTGCCGACTGATAAAAGTGTTCTTTTAACAACCGTTCCGGCGGTCAGCTTTTTTCCGCTTTTTTTACCCGCACTTTTATTTTCCTTTGTCTCGGCGAATACCCATGTTTGCTGAATACGATAGTTTACAAAGAATATCACCGTATCTATTATAAGCTTGATTACCGTTGCAAGGAAAGGTGTGGCTTTAAGCAGATGCGATACCAGTGTCACAAGTCCTGCGGAAATAAACATCTGCGGAATTGCAAGTGCATAGTAGCGCGCAAGCTTCCCGTGCGATTTTGAATCGGCATTAAACACCTTTGTTCGATTTATAGTGTAATTAATGACCGAGGATATTGCCCTGGCAATTGCCGTGGCGATAAGCTCCGCCCATTTGCCGAGTGAAGCGCCGAGTAGCTTCATTGCAAGATAGAAGACCGACAGATCTGCGACAAACGAAACTGCCGAGCTTAAAAAGTAGACAATTATAAAGCGGTATATCCTTAAAGAATCCTGTATCGGGCGGAAGTGGGAGGTCGCGTTCTCCTCTATGTAAACCGTTTCAATCGGCACTTCCTTTATTCTGACGCCGCACTGTCTGAATTTGAGCAGCATATTGGTTTCATATTCAAAGCGGTCGCCCTTAACCGATAAAAGCAGCGGTAAAAGGGACACCGGGAATGCGCGGAGCCCTGTTTGGGTGTCGGATATCTCCATGCCGCAAAGCACCTTGAATACAAATGAGGTCGTATGATTGCCCATTCGGCTGCGCTTCGGTACATCTTCGCCCGAAAAATCACGGCAGCCGAGCACAGCGCCCTTTCCTATACCGTCAAGCGCGGCGGCGCAGGCGGCGGCGTCCTGAGGACTGTGCTGACCGTCTCCGTCAACCGTTACCACACCCGCAGCGTCGGGGCAGTTGCGCAGAATATGGCGGAAGGCCACCTTTAAAGCCGCTCCCTTGCCGTGATTCTGCCTTCTGTGTATCACTGTTATATTTTCATCCGAATGCGGAAAATTTTCAAGATGCTCATTATCGCTGCCGTCGTTTACTATGATGATTCTTTCAAAGCCTGCGTCCAGCATTCCGCAAACCGTGTTTTTAAGCTTTTCGTCCGGGTTGAGCGAGGGGATTATCACATAGATATTATTCGCCACATTTTTCACTCCCAAAATATTCGACAATATTAATATTATAATCCCTGTTAACCGGCATTACAAGTAACAAAAAAGAAACAAAATTTGTCATGTTATGGAATAAACATCCTCTGTGCAGCTTCCGAAGCGCTCGGTCAGAAAAGCGTCAACATAGGCGTTATGCTCGGGAACTACGATATAGCTGTATCCCGCAACCGCAGCCGATAAATCGGGATTGCTGCTTTCAATGCGCGCAACCTTCCCCGTTTTGAATGTATATCTTGAAAGGAAATATCTGTATCCCTCTTTATCAAACTGCCATATGACGGCATAAGAGCCGTTGGGTGCATTGTTTGCAGTATATTTTTCCGCAATCGTATCGAGTATTTGTCGGTCGCTGCCCTCGTATGCTTCCTTTTTGAAATAATCTAGGTGCGGCGTTGCGGAAAACCAAATAGCACAGGCAGCGGCTGCGGCATATACCGCGCTTAAAGCTGCGGCTTTTACACCTCTGCATTTGTATGATAAGCCGAACGACTGAAAGACCTCATTCAGTAATATCCAAAGCAGACCCGCCGAAAAAGCCATTATAGTCATGTGATAACGCACATAGCTTGCAAGTATCGAGGCTTCGTAATTCGGCATTGAAAAAATATACATAAAGTAATTTCCGAGCTGATAAGCCGTATAAGAGCCCATAATCAAGACCGCCGCCTCACCGCACAGCGGCACGGTCAGCCTGAATATTTTAACAATCAGCAGAGACGCAAGCAGTGCGATAAGAATTATAAAAAAGGCATTATTGAGTGAAAAGACCTTTTTTAAAAAGTCACGCGTAATCTGCGAAATCAGCTCGGGAGTTTTTTCGGAAAATACCTGCGAGTAATTCTCCGCTGACATGGAATGCTTTGCGGTCATGCCGCCCGAAAAGGAAAAGGCGACATGCTTATCCCAAAGCAGCAGTGTGACGAAGGGCGATAAAAGCGGAAAAATCTTTTTAGGCGACAACGCATCCCTAAAGCCGCGGCATTTAATTATCCGCAGAAGGCAGAAGAGCGAAATTATCACCGCAAAAAATACACCGCTGTTTTTCACCGCGAGTAAAAATATATTTATGGGTATGGTTGCATAAAGCGCGGTTTCGGGGCTTTCCCTGTAATAAAAGCAAACAGAGATTCCCGCAATGCCGAGACAGGATAGCAGCGCGTCCACCTGAAGCCCGGCGGTAATATTAAGAACGCAGAACAGAATACAGAAAACGGCAGCAGAAGCCGATAAATATTCTATCGGACGCTTTTTGCGGCAAAGGGCAAATATACTGCAGGCAGAGCACACCGTTGCGACCTGCTGTATCCAAATAAAGAACCATTCGCTCCGTATTCCGGTTATTTTGGCAAAATAATAGATCAGCGAAGCACTGCCGACCGGGTAGGATTGGAAGTATATCACCGTATCCTCAAAATTCGGGAATCGGTTTTCGGTAACGATCAGGCGGACTACCGTTCCCCATTGACTGAAATTGTCATACCCCATTAATTTTGTGCCGTAGGTAAAAGCAAGCAGGGCTGCAAGAGCCGCTGCGCATATGACCGTACCGCCCGTAATAAGACCCGTCGGGCTGTATCGGCGCTTTACGGAAACCGCACACAGTATAACACCCAAAAGGAAAATAACCGCGGCAGTCTCCTTTGTTATGTTTAAAAGCCCCCCGAGAAATATTGCCGAGCCGAAAAAGCTTAAAAGTATCGGCATAATAAGCTCGGCTTTAAGCTTCAATCTTGAAAAAAGATATTGCGAATAGCCGTAAAGCGAAAAGAGCAGTAAAATTATCCTTATTATTTTCAAAAGCATTGTTTTCCTCCCAAAACTCCTGTTTTATAAAGTATAACATTACATGCGTGCAATTGTCAATGCGCATATAAACGAAAGCTCTCCTCTTTGCCGAAGCGGCAGAGGTGAGAGCTGTGAAATCAAAAATAACTTCCGAATATGTGTAGATTAATATGTTCCGGCTTTTCTTGTGCCGTCGGTATTGCCGGAGAAAGCGCCGACATTTACATGATTGATTTTATGCAAAGAGTCTGTTACGGTATCTTCATCCATACCGAAATACACATTGCTGATTGTAAGCGATCTTTCTCCACCCACGGGGAAATCGCCGCGAATTGCCGCGCTGTTGGCATCCTTTACAGTTCCGTTTACGGTGTAAGCACCGTTGTTTATTCCCCAAGAATTGATTTTTGTATTTTTAACGGTGATGTCACCGGTTTTGCCGTATAACTGAATTGCATTGCCGCGAACGCCGTCGATAACGCAGCCGTCAATAAGCATAGAATCCAGTACGCCGGCTGTTCCGCCGCCGCTTATGGCGTTAAGCGCAATCGCATGACCGCGTTTTTTGTACGAATCTGTAACCTTACCCGAATTATCGTATTTGTCGCCGTAAACCGGTAATTCCTTGTTGTTTTCACCGATGAAGGTACAATTTTTAACAATAAGCTTCACGCCCGATGTGCCGTTTTCCTGCTCAAGATTCAAGCACATACCCGCGCCTGTGTTTGTAGCAATGTTGTTGCGGCCGTTATTCCCCGCTCCGGTTGTTTTGTCGGTTATTCCGAGAGCTGCAACGGTAGCGTCCTGATTGCAGGCATAGAAGGTGCAATTTTCCAGTGTTACGGTGATATTGCTGTTTTTAGCGGTAAACGAAGCGCCGTTTTTGAAGGTCACGCCTTTGATCGTTGTGTCAGAGTTTACCCAAGCGTCTGTCCATTTTTCTATAACGGTAACGCCCTTGCCGTCAATGCTGACAGGCTCGGTTGATGTAGTGCCGTAGCCGAAATCAACGTCCGAGAAAGCCTCCTCAACGGTGGAGAATTTTTTCTCCGCAACGACTGTATACCAAACATCGCCGTTTGCTTTGGTTTCTGAGATTACGGTGTAGCCGTCCGCTACAAAGTTACCGCCGAGGTAATCGTCGCCATTGGCAGGATTGTAGTTGACAAATGTGCCGCCCTTAACGGTGATTGTGCCGGGGTTGTTGTTCTGTTGATTCAGCACATAATATTTGCCGCGATAGCTGTGATCGGTATAGAAGAATCCGCCCTCTATAGTGATATTTCCGCCGACCGAGTAGATAACGGAGTTGCCGAGACCGGTTGCGTCTCCGCCGACTGTAAATGTGCCGTCCTTTATGATGACCTCCGCACCGTTTGCAGCCGCAACGCATATATTGTTTCCGCCTTTGCCGCCGTCATAGTATCCGCCTGTGATGGTTAGCTTTGTATCGGCACCGATTGCCTTTACGGCTATATCATTGGACTGAAGACCTATGCCGCCGTTACCCAGCGTATGTGTACCGCTTGTGAATTCCTGTGTTCCCTTGTAAGCGGCTTCCCTGTCGTAGGTGTTGCCAATGCTGTCGTTCTCATAGGTGTACTGTGTTGCAAGAACCGTGATACCTATACCGTCGATAGAAAGCCCCTGATATTCATTGCCTGCATCCTCGCGCATTTTGCCCGAAATTGTGATAAGCTTCGTTTCCTTTACGGGCATGGTATCGGCAGCGGCTGCGCCATCGGGCAGCAAAACGCCCTCCCAATCAGCAAGAGCAGCTTCTGCGGCATCACCGATTTTAACGGTGAAGTCGATAGCCTCAAGCAGCTTTGCACTGCCGTTGATACCACTGATTATTACCTTGTACTTAAGCGCAAGATTTCCCTTGTTTACGATTTTAAAGGAATCGAGGTTAAACTTTGCGCCCGGCTCCCACAGAATGTCGGTTTTGTTATCGACATCCCTGAAGCTGAGGCTCTTCCCGTTAAGGGAATTGCCGTTTTGATCGACAATATCGACCTTTAAATTTCCCGTCTGAATTTTGTTTACCGCAGTAGATGCAGTGTCGGTAAACCATGCAAAGGTGGTTCCTATGAGCATTGCGACGCAGATTATAAGTGAAAATGCGCTTGAAAGCAACGCCCGTTTAAGAGATTTGCCGTTTGTCATTGTTTCTTTTCCTACTTTATAAAATTTTTTCAATGACAATATGTAAACGCAGTTTTCCCTGCGGTTTACAACGCATCTGTCTCAAAATGTATAGATTTTGAGACGATTAAATTTCTTTCCCATTTTAACACAATTATTTCCATATTGCAATCTCTAAATTGTAAAAAAATTTCATAAAGTCATGCCGCAAAAACATCCGTCTCAAAGCCTATACCTTATGAGGTGGATATTTAACGCGGAACAGCTAAAGAAAAAGTCTGTTGTTATCGGTTTCTCCGACAGCAACAGGCTGATTTTATATAATATCATGTTGTATAGTAATCCACGGTTTAGTTATAATTGAGTCGCCGGCTCATAAACAAAAATCAACCGCAGCCCGATATGAGCCGCAGTTGAAAATTCGGTTTTAATTCTAAGAGGTGCCGGCAATGCGTTATTTACTCCACTCAGCGTATTTAACGGCAATTTCCAAAAATCTTCTTTCAATTTCCTTTCGGTCTGCCTCCGAGAGTTCTCTTATCTGCCGCAGCATTTCCTCTTCTTTAACCGTTATTAAAAAATATGTGCTTTCCCGATTGTTAACCAACGCTGTTACTCCCTTCACATTTTTCGGTATTTATGCAAAGAAGTAATTTTCAGGACAAATATCGTCCCAGACATATTATAATATCGTATAAAATCTCCTTGTTGTTTTCGGCAAGTACCGAAAGCAGCTGATATGTATCGGAATTTTTAATTTCATTTACGATTGCAATAGCAACGTCATGAAGCACAGGTGCTTTTCGCTCACACAGCGATATTTTATGGTTATAGTAATTACTTGAGGAGAGCGGCGCAATTCGATAAGGCGAAGCCGCCCTGACCTGCTCCATATCTGCAGGCTCGTAGGAAGACTCGGTAACCGAATTGTGATAATCGAAATAGCTTTCAACAAGGAAATCAGCCTTTATCATCAGGGCGCAAAGCAGCGTGATTGCAATTACACAGACAGATAAAATTTTACTGCCGTGCGTTCTGTACATTAGGCGTCACTTCCCTTCCGCATTGTCAGGATACATTCGCATTATAACACTCAATAGCACAAATTGCAACAAATATTTCGTATTTTATCGAAAAAATTATCTGCAAATGTCAAATACTGTATTGTGCAAGATTCTCTCGAAGAATGCGCGGAATCGGCGAAAATATCAGTTTTTTCCGAAAAGAGCATCTATACGCTTTGCCGCTTCAAGGGTGTTTTCGCGGCTTCCGAAGGAGGTCAGGCGGAAATAGCCCTCGCCCGCCTCTCCGAAGCCCGCGCCCGGCGTTCCCACAAGCTGCGCGCTTTCAAGCAGATAATCAAAAAACTCCCACGAGCCCATATTCTTCGGGCATTTAAGCCACAAATACGGAGAATTCTCCCCGCCTACGAATTCGATTTCGCTGTTTTTAAGCGCCGCAGCTATTATGCGCGCGTTTTCCATATAGTATTCCACAAGGGCTTTGCATTCCTTTATACCCTCATCGGTCAGAACCGCCTCCGCAGCGCGCTGCACAACATACGGCACGCCGTTGAATTTGGTCGCCTGTCGTCTCGACCAAAGCGCCGAAAGCTTTGTATCCCCCACCGTCAGCTTGTCGGGGAATACGCTCCAAGCACAGCGCGTTCCCGTAAAGCCGGCAGTCTTTGAAAAACTGCAGATTTCAACGGCACAGCGATCCGCTCCCTCAATTTCATATATGGAGTGCGGGTAATCACCGCTTATAAACGCCTCATACGCCGAATCGAATATTATAAGCGAGCCGGCCTCATTTGCAAAATCGACCCAAGCTTTCAGCTGCTCGCGGCTGTAA
>ERZ791885.2124-NODE-2124-length-10455-cov-2.002115_pt1 | contig 10455 bp, 10 predicted proteins | sample MGYA00510159_ERZ791885 | MGnify/ENA primary metagenome ERZ791885 (study PRJEB30046, sample SAMN00792054) | human gut metagenome | study: EMG produced TPA metagenomics assembly of the A metagenome-wide association study of gut microbiota in type 2... | reverse complement strand
CGACCCGCAGAAGGGATCGATCAGGGGCTTTTCGGGGGTCCAGCCCGAGAGCATCAGAAGCCCCGCGGCCAGATTTTCCTTCAGGGGCGCTTCGCCGTGCGTCAGACGCCAGCCGCGCTTGAAGAGCGCTTCCCCGCACAAGTCGAGATAGAACGTGCAGTGCGTGTCGTCGGCAAAAGCAAACACGCGGATTTCAGGATGCGCCGTGTCCACGCTCGGACGTCGATCCATGAAGTGCATGAAACGATCGCAAATGCCGTCCTTGATGCGCAACAGCGTGAAGTCCAGGCTGCGCAAAGGAGAGCGACGGGCATTGATGTCCACGCGAATCGTTGCGTCGGGACCAAACCAGTTTTCCCACTTCGTGCGGCAGGCAAAGTTGTAGATGTCTTCTTCGTCTTGATAGTCCGATACGCCCACGCGCATCAGAATGCGGCTCGCCGTGCGGCAATAAAGGCAAGCACGCTGTGCCATGAGCATCGAGCCGGTGAACGTGACGGCTCCTCGTTGAACGCGAAGGCCGGTGATGCCGATGGCTTCAAGTTCCTGAGCGCACAACTCTTCAAGCCCCAATGGCACGACAACATAGAAATGAGTGGGATTTTTCATTGAATCAGAAGTTCCGCCGCTTTCGCGGAAATTGACCGCCTTCGGTAATTGTCCGCCGACGAATAGAGAATGGAATAGTGTTCGTGCGAATTGTAAGGAAGAACGGTCTCTTCATGGCAAAAAACGGCTGATTTCCACTCCGAAACAGCGTTGTTCAACAGCATAAAGACCTCTAGGCAAAAGGCTGTAGAGCGCGCCAAATCTCTTTCCTTAGCACTATCAAATGCGGTAGTATCCGTTGAAACAAATTAAAACAATGAAGCTCTGGCAAGCTTTTCTTCGCCACAGTTCCCCTCTTTCAAAAATCCAAACGAGGCTCCCTGATGGACTTGCTCTTTAACCCCATCATCTTGTCGGTGTTGGTACTTTGCGTACTCTGCCTGGTCAAGGTCAACGTTCTTGTTGCGCTTATCCTTGCGGCCATCACCGCCGGCCTGTCGGGCGGCATTGACATCGGCAAAACGATGACGCTTCTGGCCGACGGCTTTTCGGCCAACGCCACCACCGCGCTTTCCTACATTCTGTTGGGTACTTTTGCCGTTGCCATTGCGCACACAGGCTTAATGCAGGTGCTTGTTTCCTGGATTTCCAAACATCTGGGGTCTCGTCCGGCGGTCTTCTGTCTCGTTTTGGCCGCCATTGCCTGCTTGTCTCAAAACGTGGTGCCGGTGCATATCGCCTTCATTCCGCTGTTGATTCCGCCGCTGCTCTATCTGATGAACAAGATGCAGCTTGACCGCCGCGCGGTCGCTTGTTCTCTCAGCTTCGGCCTGAAGGCTCCCTACATCACGCTGCCCGTTGGTTTCGGTCTGATCTTCCAGGGCATCGTGGCTGACAGCATGACCCAAAGCGGCATGAAGACCACGGTGTCGGACGTCGCTTCCGTCAACTGGATTCTCGGTGCATCCATGTTGATCGGTCTGTTGATTGCAGTCTTTGTGCTTTATCGTAAACCGCGTCACTACGAAGACCGCCCGGTCATCGGCATGGAAACCAAGGCCGAGGAAATCAAGAAGTTTGAACTCAAGCACTGGGCAACGCTTCTGGCCATTGTTCTGGCCGTTGTGGTTCAGCTCATTTGGCAGTCTCTGCCGCTGGCCGCTTTGATCGGTCTTCTGGTCATGATTCTCGGCCGCGCCTTCCTTTTCCGTGAATTGGACGATCATATCGCCGGCGGCATTTCCATGATGGGCTTTATCGCATTTGTGATGCTCATTGCAGGCGGTTATGCAGCCATTCTCAAGGAAACAGGCGCTGTTAATGAACTGATTCAGAGCGTCGTTCCCTATCTGCACTCCAACAAGATTCTGGCTGCGACCATCATTACCGGCATCGGTCTTATTGTGACGATGGGCATCGGCACTTCTTTCGGTACCGTGCCGATCCTGGCTGTGATCTATGTGCCGCTGTGCTCCGCTGTGGGTTTCTCGCTTCCTGCCACCATTCTTCTGATGTCCGCTGCCGGTGCTCTGGGCGATGCCGGTTCTCCTGCCTCCGACACCACACTCGGCCCCACGAGCGGTCTGAATGCTGACGGTCAGCATGACCACATTTGGGACACCTGTGTACCGACCTTCATTGCCTACAACATCCCGCTGATGATTGCCGGCATTGTCGGCGCACAGTTCCTTTAATCAGAAAACCTGCTAATTCTTCCTGACGGGCGGTCTTTTCGGATCGCCCGTCTTGTTTTCAGGTGTTAGGCCTTCTTTTCCGAGCGCAGCTGTTTGACGGTTTTGCCGTTGATGCCGTAGTTGGTCATCGGCACCTCATCGATGACGACCACCAGATGCATCGTGTCCTTGCCAAGCACATCGGCGATGAGTTTGGTAACCCCCGCGATAAGCTGTTCCTTTTGTTTCGGCGTTGGAGCTTCGGAGTCGCCGGTGAGTTTGATATTGACGTAAGGCATGGTTGGTTCCTTTGATTGAACGGAGCAATCTTCGCACTGAAGCCCCAGTTGGTAAGAGCGCGAATGCGAGGTCAGCGCGAGATCAGAACCATTATCTGCAATTTTGCCCTTTAGGTGTTGTAAAAAAGCATCACATCCATTTGAGGCCTGCCTTTGAATTTGAGAGTTGCGCAATTCGGAGTGAGAATGCTCGCACCCTTTCGGAACAAAGGGTGATTGGGCCTTCGGGCATGTTGCGGTTCCTTGCAGGCTTGCAACGCTTAAATCCCGGGCCTTTTTGATCAAAAAGATCCCCTATTTTTTTATAGGAACAAATCAAAATGAAAAAGACTCTTGCTGCAGTTGCCGTTCTTGGCGCTTTTGCAGGTTCTGCTCTCGCTGCTGATGTTCAGCTTTACGGTGTCGTTGATACGGGTCTGCAGTATCTTCACGGTGATGCCGACTCCAACAAGGCTGGCGTCGACAGCGACTTCGATTCCTTCTCTATGGAATCTGGCATGGGTTCCGGCTCCCGCTTCGGCTTTAAGGGCACGGAAGACCTCGGTAACGGCCTGACGGTTGGTTTCATTCTGGAAGACGGCATCAAATCCGACACCGGTGTTGACGACGACGTGTTGTTCAATCGTGAATCTAGCCTCTTCCTGCAGGGTGGTTTCGGTAAGGTTGCTTTCGGCCGTATCGGTTCCTTCAACGGTGGCGTGAGCTCCTGGGCAAAGTACGGTGTGATGTCCGTCTTTGGCACATCCTGGGGTGACTACTCCGCTCAGGCTGGTACTTGGGCCATGGGCGCCGGTATGTGGAACAACATGATCGCCTACGAAACCCCGAGCTTCGCAGGCTTCAAGGTGTTCGCTCAGTACGGTATGGGCAATCAGCTTAAGGACAAAACCGATGAGACTACGTTAGTTGGTGAAGAAAACGAATCCTCGAGCGATCGTTACTACGCCATCGGTGCTTCGTACAACAACGGTCCGTTGAGCCTGTACTTCGCTGTTGACTCCATCAACTACGCTTCCTACGGTACCGGCAAGGATGTTGATCCTAATGGCGACGACAGCCTGACCGTGACCTTCGGCGGTAACTATGACTTTGAAGTGGTCAAGCTCTACGCTGGCGCTCAGTACTTTGACGAAATTAAGCGCACCAAGATGAAGGGCGTTCTGCAGGATGTTAATGACTTCAACGGTGGTGGCTTTGCAGACCGCATGAAGGGCTGGAGCCTTGGTGTGTCCGCAGGTATTCCTGTTGCTGGCGGTACCGTGATGGTTGGCGCTGCTTATTTGGACGCCGAAGCGGCTGACAGCGAATCCTCCGAAGCAACTCGTCGTGACGACGAACTGACTCGTTGGATCGTTTCTGCCGGTTACGACTATCCGTTCTCCAAGCGCACGGACGTCTACGGTGTTGTGACCTACAACCAGGACAACCTGAAGTTTACGGGTGATCATGCCGATCAGGATCCGTACGTGTTCGGCGTGATGGTTGGCCTGCGCCACAAGTTCTAATCAGCTCTTTAGCTTGATTACAGCGCGTTCAGCATATAGCTGAACACTAAGCCCTCTGAAAGATCGGAACCTGCCGAAGCCTCAGAGGGCTTTTTGTACCAGTTCAAATTTCACTCGTTTGATGTCAAATTTGCAGTGCTCATTTTTTAGGCACATCACAAAATTTATTACAAATCAGTGACCGAGAGGTCGAGCACCCTAACTTATTCACAAAACCTGTGAAGAACCTCCTTCTTATCCACAACGATAGGAATTGTTAAGCAACAACGCTTTGCAAATCCAAGCATCAACTCCTCCTAGCGGCCTCTACAATTGAGGGTAACGTTCCTTCCCGCAAAGGCAAGCCATGCGCATACCGATTCTTTCTGCCGCACTAGCGATTCTGTTCTTAACCGGTTGTTCAACAACCGTGATCTTTGAAAGCGACCTGGAAGGTGCCGAGGTTACGACGGTCGCCGGTCAGAAGTACGGCGTGACGCCCGTCTCCGTGTCCTTTTCCAACGATGATCTGGATGCCTCTCGCGGACCCGACGGTTGTGCTCGTATTCTTGGCGTGACCTATACGTGGCCTTCAGGCGCCAAGGTCTCCTCTCCCAACCCGATCGTGCTCTGCGGTGACGGTTATCAATTCCGTTATGTCATGAAACGCCCTGCGGATGCTCCTGACCTTGAAAAAGATTTGCAAAACGCTCTTCAGCTCTCGAAGAGACGCGAAGCACAGTTGCAAGCTGAGTTGGAAACCGAGCGTCTCTACAACGATCGCTTCATGTGGGGGCCGTTTATGTGGGGACCGATGATGATGCCTCCTCCCCCGCCTCCGCCTCGTCCTCATCGTTGATGATTTGCTCTTCACTTAACAGAGCGGAAATGAGTCACTGTGGCTAGAATGGCTCCACTTTGAATTTTTAGTTTTTAGATCTCATGAAAGTTCTCGGCATTGAAAGCTCGTGCGATGAAACCGGCGTTGCGCTGATTGACAGCGAAAAAGGACTGTTGGCAGACGCCAATCGATATGCACCGAGCCTACGGCGGCGTTGTGCCGGAACTCGCCAGCCGCGACCATATCCGCCGTGCGCTGGTGTTGATTGACGACGTTCTGTCGCGCGCAGGCGTCAAGAAAGAAGAAATTGATGCCGTTGCCGTCACCGAAGGCCCGGGCCTGGCCGGAGCGCTCCTGGTCGGCTCGTCCGTCGCTCACGCCATCGGCTATGCCCTAGGCATTCCCGTGGTTGGTGTGCACCACCTCGAAGGCCATTTGCTTTCCGCATGCCTTGCCGACCCTGCTCCCAAGTTTCCCTTCATTGCGCTGCTGGTAAGCGGCGGACACACGCAATTTATGCGCGTCAATGCATTCGGTAGCTATGAACTGTTGGGAGAAACATTGGACGACGCCGCAGGCGAAGCATTTGACAAAACCGCGCAGTTGTTAGGTGAAGGCTATCCCGGCGGTCCTGCGGTTTCTCGTCTGGCCGAAACAGGTACGCCCGGCACCATTGAATTGCCGCGTCCGATGCTGCACTCTCCATCGCTTGACATGAGCTTCTCGGGGCTCAAAACGGCTGTTCTGACCGCCGTCAACGATGCCAAGGATCCCACGGATCCTCAGTTCCGTTCAGACTTGGCTCTGGCGTTTACTGAAGCGGTTGCCGAAGTGCTCACCACCAAGGCCATCAAAGCCATCAAAACGACCGGCATCAAACAGTTGGTGGTGGCAGGCGGCGTATCCGCCAATAAGACGCTGCGAGCCAGCCTGATCGATGCCTGCCGCAAACGCGGTGCGCGAGTCTTCTTCCCGCCTCAGCGTTTGTGCACCGACAACGGCGCCATGATTGCCGTGGCCGGCATGATGCGTTTGCAACATATGACTGATGAGGAACTTCAACACGCCAGCAAGCGCTGGAGCTTCTCCGCCAAACCGCGCTGGACGCTTTCTCAAGCCGCTAATCCGGACGCCGTCAATCCGAGACAGCGATTCCGCAATCACTGATACATTTCGGGTCGGAAATTCCGGCCCGTGTCATTTGTATATCCGATTTCAGTGACAACTGCCTAAATCTGCATCACGGACATCAACTCAGAACTCGTCATTGAGCGTGCTGTCGATTCCTGACCCACCTCTCCCAGCCTTCCTGACGCAACTTGCAGGCCGGACACTCGCCACAGCCGTAGCCCCAGTCGTGCAGGACATCGTGGTTACCCATATAGCAAGTGTGCGTCTGAGTGCGTACAAACTCCACGAAGACGTCATCGCCAAGGTCGTGCGCCAGCTGCCAGGTTTCTGCCTTCGTGAGCCACATCAACGGTGTCTCAATCACCACCTGACGGTCAAGTCCCAAAGAGAGTGACACCTGCAGGCTCTTTAATGTGTTGTCTCGGCAGTCGGCGTAGCCCGAGTAGTCGGTTTCACACATGCCGCCCACGAGAACAGAGCTGCCGCGGCGATAGGCAATCGCAGAAGCAAACGTGAAAAAAAGAAGATTGCGTGCCGGAACGAAAGAGTTGGGCACACCGTCTTTTTCAAACTCGATTTCGATCTCACGCGTGAGAGAGCATTCCGAAATCTGGCCCAAGACCTTCATGTCGATCATGTGATCCTGACCGAGACGCCCCTTGGCGTAAGGCAGAACGTCTTCGATGGTCTCTAGGATGTGCTTGCGGCATGTGATTTCAGCCGTGTGGCGCTGGCCGTAGTCAAAACCGACGGTCTCCACTTCCTTGAAATTTTTCAGCGCCCACGCCAAACACGTCGTAGAGTCTTGTCCGCCTGAAAAAAGCACCAACGCTTTCTTGTCCGCAAAGCCACCGGCCATTTTGAAGTCCTTTAGAAATCATTGAAACCGAAGGATTCTAAGGCGAAACCGCTTTGAGCAGAGACATCATTGCGCTTCTTTGCTACACTCGGATATATCCCATTGATATATCTTTTTTAGACAAAAAAATGAGCAAAACCGCAAAAGTTTTCATGTCCGGCCGTAGCCAGGCCGTGCGGCTGCCGAAGGAATTTCGATTCGACACCAAAGAAGTCTGGATTCGCCGCAATCCGGATACCGGAGAAATTATCCTCAAGCCAAAGCCCGACCTACCCGAAGGCTTCTGTAACAGTCTTCAGCTCTTTATGCACGAAATGGCTCAGCTCAATCGAGAAGAAGGCGAAGAGCTCGAGCCTCTCGAAATTGAACCCCGCGAACCGTGGACGCCGAAGGAACTTTTCAAATGACCTCGTATCTGTTGGACACCAACATTCTCATCGAAGCAGTCCGAGCTGTAGACAATGACCTTCTCTTGAGGTCAAAGACTGCCTTTGGCGCTACTTTCTTCACATCTTCGATCAGTTGGATGGAAATTATGAACGGCGTATATCGATTGACACCCGACGGTGCCATGACAAAAAAAGCCGTTCGTTACCACAAACGTTTCGAGAAACTAACTGAGATCTTACAAATCGAACCTTTTACCAAAGAAGACGCCGAAGTTGCCGCCAAGCTTTACGAACACTCTCGCCGTCTTGGCCGTATGTTGTCATTTCAAGACGCATTGATTGCCGGTCAGGCACTTTCCCGAAACTTTGTGCTTGTCTCCGGCGATCGCCGAGCCGGCTTCGAGCTTTATGCCGACATGGGGTTGAAATACGAAAACTGGCTCGATCCGATTCATCAGACGCCTCCTTCCACGCTACTCAACGATCTGCTATAGCAAGTAGGCGCCGAATCTCCGTCAGGATTTGGCGCCGATCCACTCATAGACACGCACCGGCACTCGTTTACCTGCAGCAGTCGTCGGTGTGTCGCAACACGATCCCGAGCAAGCACCGCTCATACAGGCCGGCATCGTTTTCGTAAACCGCACTTTTCCTTTGGTTCGCAAAGTCTCCGCCACCATTTCCACCATCTCGAAGGTGGTACGGAACTGTTGCGCGAGTTCCGGTTGTGTAGCCGTTCCGTAACGGCGCAGATAGTCCTGGATATCCATCAAAAGGCTCATACTTTGTCCTTGTGTTGCATGCAAGAAAAAGCCGCATCCGACGGTGAGTCTCGTTTCTGAGTATCGGATGCGGCCAGTCAGGTGCTTCAGAGTTTTGTCCTCCGAAGCTTTACGGTTATTTGATTACGAAGGCTGAGCCACAGCGATCGGAATCACCTTCGGACCCTTGCCGCGATTGTTCTTCACGTAGTTGCGCATGAAGAACAACAGAGCGGCAAGCAGACCGAGCGAAATCACAATGGCCACGGTCGCGTAGAGCGGATCCTGAGCAAACGTGCCAACACGGTAGACGATGGTGGCCGTCGAGTAGCCGAGAACCGTCGTCCATGCCGCCAGGAACAGCGTCCAGGCTGCGCCTGCCTCACGATAAACCGCTGCGATCGCCGCTACGCAAGGCATGTAGAGAAGCACCAGCATCAGGTAAGCAAAAGCAGCCAGTTGAGAACCGAAGAGCTTTTGCATCATGTCGATGGTCGTCACCGTCACTTCCTGCGATTCGGCTGCGGATGCCGTATCCGACAAATCGTCAACGGCGATGCCGAGAGGATCAGTAAAGGCTCCGCCCAGGTCAGCCAGATTGTCAACGATCGTGCCGCCGGCTTCCGAGAGAATGGCACCGAGCGACCAACCTTCGTCAGCTTCTTCTTCAGCAGGTGCGGCAGCGCCTTCGCCAGCAGCTTCCGCATTCTTGTCGCGAGCCATCTGGTCGTAGAGCGAGTTAAGCGTACCGACGACAGCTTCCTTGGCGAAGATGCCGGTAAAGACACCCACAGCCGCCGGCCAGTTTTCCTGTGTCACACCCATCGGCGAGAGCACCGGAGCGATCGTGTAGCCGATTTCAGAGAGGACCGACTTTTCGGAGTCCTCATTGCCGAACGAACCGTCGGTACCCCAGCTGTTCAAGAAACCCAGTACGGCGCAGATCACAACAATCACTTTGCCGGCTCGGTTCAGGAAGGCCTTCAGGCGATCCCACGTACGCATCATGACGCCCTTGACCGTCGGGATGTGGTACGGCGGGATTTCCATCACGAAGGCGGAAGCCGCGCCCGGAAGCGCCGTGCGCTTCAGGAGGAAGCCCGTGAGGATCGCGGCGAGGATGCCGATGAAGTAGAGCCCGAAGACGAGGTTCTGACCGTTGGTGGGCCAGAAGGCCGTCGCGAAGAGGACGTAAACAGGCATGCGGGCGCCGCAGCTCATGAAGGGAGCCATCATGATGGTGATGATGCGGTCGGTTGCCTTATCCATCGTGCGGGTGGCCATAATGGCGGGTACGTTGCAGCCAAAGCCCACGATCAGCGGTACGAAGGCTTTGCCGGGAAGTCCCAACGCGCGCATCACGCGGTCCATCACGAACGCGGCACGAGCCATGTAACCCGAGTCCTCAAGCATAGCGAGGAACAGGAACAGGAAGAAGATCGGCGGAATAAAGGTCGAAACCGTTGTAATACCGCCGCCGATACCGTCGGCGAGCAAAACCTTAAGCCATTCGGGCGTGCCGACTGCCTCAAGCAGGCGACCGAAACCGTCGACAAAGATGCCAGCAAACGTGATGTCGAAGAAGTCGATGAAAGCGCCGCCGAGGTTCTGCGTAAAGAGGAACATCACGTACATGATCGCCAGGAAGATCGGGAGTCCCAACCAGCGGTTCAAGACCACGCGATCGATCTTGTCGGTCATGGTGTTGCTCATTTCGCCGTGACGAATCAGCGCTTTCTGCGTGATGCGGTTGACAAAGTTGTAGCGAGCGTCGGCAACCACGATATCGGCGTCGCCGTCATAGGCGGCGTTCACATCGTCAACGATCTTCTTGACCTTGGCGTAGGCTTCGGCGGGAAGCTTGTCTTCAATGCCTGGAGCGCCTTCAACGAGCTGCAGCGCGAACCACTCGGGTCGTTCCACGCCCTCCTTGCGCAATCCTTGAGTAATCGCCTCACGAGCCTTCTCGATACGATCTTCGAACGAAACGTTCATCGGCGGCAATTGCGGATTCTTCAGAAATTCCGCAACCGTCTTTTGAAGTTCACGCACTCCCTGCTCGCGCGCTGCCACAAGCCCCACAACAGGGCAACCGAGCGCCTGCTGCAGTGCCTTCAGATCCACCTCAATCTTGTGGTTCTTGGCAATGTCGAGCATATTGACGGCCACGACCATCGGAACGCGCATTTCAATGAGTTGCGCCGTCAGGTAAAGATTTCGTTCCAGGTTGGAGGCATCAACGATGTTGATCACAGCCTGCGCTTCATCCGTGAGGATGTAGTCGCGGGCGATACGTTCGTCTTCGCCGGAAGTCGAAGCCGGCGTAATGGAATAAATGCCGGGAAGGTCAACGATCTCAACGTCGTTGCCTTCAAAAGTGTAACGCCCCGTCTTTTTGTCGACGGTGACGCCCGGCCAGTTGCCGACTTCCTGTTTGGAGCCCGTCAGAGCATTAAAAAGCGTCGTTTT
>ERZ791885.2119-NODE-2119-length-10490-cov-2.820891_pt1 | contig 10490 bp, 6 predicted proteins | sample MGYA00510159_ERZ791885 | MGnify/ENA primary metagenome ERZ791885 (study PRJEB30046, sample SAMN00792054) | human gut metagenome | study: EMG produced TPA metagenomics assembly of the A metagenome-wide association study of gut microbiota in type 2... | reverse complement strand
CCCCGGCTCCAAAAGATTTCATACCGTTTCACATTGATCATATAGCTCGACACGGTTCACGCACCCACGATTCAAAAAGTATGGTTCCGAACCTGTACAAACTAATGAATAAAGCCGATTCTTTGAACCTTTTAACCCGGGAAGGCAAACTGCTGCGTAATCAAATCGACACCATCTACCATTTGATGAATCATCGCTGGGGAGACCTCACTCCGCTCGGAGCTCGACAACACCGGGATATGGCTCGTCGCATGTATCACCGCTTTCGTCCGGCGTTTACACCTCAGGACGGCAAAGTGACCCTTGTGGCACAATCGACCACGGTTCCACGCTCTATGGCGAGTATGGCGGCATTCGTCGCAGAAATGAGAGGCTATACCCCCACTGCGGAGTTTTCTATGGATCCCAGCAACGGATATGACAATACCCTGCGATTCTTCAAAGGAAAAGAATACCAACAATATCTCTCGAAAGGCTCATGGAAAAAGATACTCCGAGCCTATCAAGAAAAGCATACACCCACAAGGCTTATCGACCGTATATTCAAGAAAGGGTGGGAGCAAATTATACCCGATCCTATTACATTCATGACCCACCTATACGCTTTAACCATCATATTACCGAATACCGACTACGACATATCCCTGTATCCGTGGTTCACAGAAGAAGAAAAATTCGATTTGTGGAGTGCGAACAATCTATCGCAATACCTGCGTAAAGCCAACTCCATTCCCGGAAAAGGACTTCCTGTCGCCATTGCGAAACCTCTGTTAAAAGACATGTTGGTTACATCGCAAGCGGCGATCGACGGAAACGGTGTCGAAGCCAATTTACGTTTTGCACACGGTGAAAATACAATTCCTTTACTCGCCCTGTTAGGTATTGAGAATGCAGCCGTTGTAGAAGCCGATCCCGAAAAAGTAGCCGAGGTTTGGCAGGACTTCAAATACAATCCTATGGCAACGAATATCCAATGGATACTTTATAAAAATACCGATGGAAAAATACTCGTGAAAGTATTGTTCAATGAACAAGAAACAAAATTACCCATCGATTCGGAATATGCACCTTATTATGATTGGGAGCTATTCCAAAAATATTGTGAAAAGCAAATGGCGAAATACCCCGATACGACACCGGCCCTGTAATTAATCGGAAATATCCGCCTGTTGAAAAGTTCATTATAAGATTCACTCACCAAATTTCCCGATAGCAGAAAGATTGACTACTTTTGTAACGGGAAAGAATTGCTGCATGGAAACTCGAAGAAATTACACTCGCCAGAAAAAAGCCTACGCTCCGAAAGTTTCGGAACAAGGCAAGCTACAACCTCAGGACAAAGAGCTCGAAGAAGCTGTGTTGGGGGCTCTCATGCTCGAAAAAGATGCCTATACCACCGTTTGCGACATCTTAAAGCCAGAGTGTTTCTATGAGCCGACCAACCAACTTATTTATAGTGCAATATCCCGGTTGGGAGCACAACAACGCCCCATCGATATGCTCACCGTCACCGAGCAACTGCGACTCGACGGAAAGCTCGATGAAGTCGGCGGAGCCCTCCGTATTTCCGAACTTACCGGACGTGTAGCATCGGCGGCGCACATCGAATACCATGCCCGCATCGTAGCCCAAAAATATTTGGCTCGGGAATTGATCGAATTTTCCAGCGAAATACTCAACAAGGCCTTTGACGAGACCAACGACGTAGATGACCTTATGCAGGAAGCCGAGGGGAAACTCTTTGAAATTTCCCAACGTAACCTGAAAAAAGACGTTACTCAAATAGATCCGGTACTGAGCGAAGCTATCAGACAAATTCAAATAGCAGCCAATCGAAGCGACGGATTGAGCGGACTGCAAACCGGGTTTCACGACATCGACAAAATTACTTCCGGTTGGCAAAATTCCGACCTCATCATTATCGCTGCCCGCCCCGCTATGGGAAAAACGGCATTCGTCCTTTCTATGGCAAAGAATATGGCTGTCAGCTATAACACGCCGGTGGCTATCTTCTCGCTCGAAATGTCCAATGTCCAACTTGTCAATCGTCTCATCATCAACACTTGCGAAATCCCCGGCGATAAAATCAAAAGTGGACAGTTGGCCCCGTTCGAATGGGAACGCCTCATGTCTCGTATCGAAATACTGAGGAACGCTCCTATATATATAGACGATACCCCCAGCCTTTCCGTTTTTGAACTTAGGACAAAAGCACGCCGATTGGTTCGCGAGCACGGAATCAAAATCATCATCATAGACTACTTGCAACTGATGAACGCTAGCGGTATGTCCTTCGGGAGCCGAGAACAAGAAGTCAGCACCATATCCCGTTCGCTCAAACAATTGGCAAAAGAGCTTCAAATACCTATCATCGCCCTGTCACAGTTAAATCGTAGCGTGGAATCCCGGGGTAACGACAAAGACGGTAAAGAAGGGAAACGCCCGCAACTTTCCGACTTGCGTGAATCGGGAGCTATCGAGCAAGATGCCGATATGGTTTGCTTTATACACCGTCCCGAATATTATACTCGGTCTAAGGAAGATGCCAATGGAAACAGCATCGAAGGCTTGGCAGAATTTATCATAGCCAAACACCGTAGCGGTGCGACCGATACCGTGAATATGAAATTCGTCTCTTATCTGGCTCGATTCCAAAATTACGACGAAGACACCCGACTGACCGATTTCAGTGCACCGGTAACCTCGAAGTTCAATACTCCCGACACGAACACACCATCGGCAGCGCCACTGTCTGGGAACCCCGATTTCCTAAATCCCCCCGGTTCGTCCAATAACGATATACCCTTCTGAAAAGAACTTTTATCTCCCGACCGATGTTATTCTTTCGAATAACTAATATAGTATGGAGAAAAAACGACAAAAAATCTGGACTGCGATAGGTGTAGGCATAGCTATCGCACTACTGTTATATTGGCTCACATTGGCCATTTGGATAGACGATGATACCGATACCCCTATGCCTCCTCCCGTAGAAGAAATCTCGAATTATTAAAATATACTAAAATCGCTACGGATAAAAACTTTTTGCAATACGAGTGTGTTTTATTATCGAAACCGGGAAAGAAACGGCTCTCCTTAGGGAAAAAGAAGCGAAGCGTCGCTTCCGTCGAGCCAAAATCTCCGGTCTGGAAGAGTTAATTTATACGATAATATTCTTGTTTTTTGTGTGTTTCATTGGTATTATATTATCCTTTGTTTATTCCTGTAATAAACATTATCCTCTTTCTTGTTTTTGATATATTTCAAGTAGTAAAGCCCCGTCGTGAGACGAGGCTTTACTATTTACATTCCCCCATCAACGTATTCCGAGTCTGTTCAATGCTTGCTGGTATCGAATTGCATTTCGTTGATGCTCTGCCAAAGTCACGGCAAAATTATGATAGCCCGAAAAATCCTCTTTGGCGCACATATAAAAATACCCGTTCGGTGTATGTGTCAGCACGGCATTGATAGCCTGTTTCGAAGGAATCCGTATAGGGCCGGGAGGCAATCCCGTAACCCGATAAGTATTATATGGCGATTCTATGGTCAAATGAACATTCAATATGCGTTTCAGCGAAAAATCCCCGTGGGCAAATTTTACCGTAGGGTCTGCCTGCAAAGGCATGCCTTTACGCAATCGGTTCATATAAAGACCCGCAACCTTTCCCATTTCATCACGTTTGTTAGTCTCTTCCTCTACGATCGAAGCCAGAGTCGCTACCTCCACAGGAGTCAATCCCCACCGCTTTGCCTGTTGCTCCCGCTTTCCTTCCCAATAAATGCGATACTCCCGCTTCATCTTCTGTAAAAAAGATTCGGGAGTCACAGTCCAGTAAAACTCATAAGTATCCGGCAAAAACAAAGCCGGGAGAGTCGCTTTCGTAAAACCTAAATCCGCACAAACACTATCGTTGTACAGCAAAGCCAACAACTCCTCTTTCGAAAAAAACAACTGCCCCGATACCCTTTCGGCCAATTGTTCGAGAGTGCGTACGTTATTAAATGTAACTCGTATGGGAGATTGGCTTCCCCTCGACAATTTCAAAGCCATCTGCCGAGCTGTCATACCGGCATGAAGCCGATAAGCTCCTACACGAACATTAGAATCGAATTTATAAAACGACAGCAAACGTTTTACTCTCGGGATCGAATTCTCATCTGGAATCACCGAATGCAAAGCACTATCGAGCTGAACATCATTCCACTTCGGATAAACATAGCACACCGTTTGTTCGGTAATAACAGGATCATACAAATAACTCTTCATTACCGGAATAAACAAACATGCGAGAATCAAAATAAGCCCTCCTGTTATCCAAGCAAATATCTTTATACCTTTATTCACATTCGACATAATAATCCGATTATACACAGCGCAAAAGCACCTTGACGGGACAAAAGTAACGATTATTCCCGAAATAAAATAATGCGAAAAAGTTTGCTGTTTCAAATATTCCGCTTATCTTTGCGCTGCATTTGAAAAATGACATCAACGACAAATCGTCCTTTGGAAGGATGGGTGAGTGGCTGAAACCACCAGTTTGCTAAACTGACGTACTCGAATGGGTACCGGGGGTTCGAATCCCCCTCCTTCCGCAAATGCAAAGTCCATAGCGTAATATATACGCTATGGACTTTTTTTATTTGAATCGATTCCCCCATTGTCGAAATTTCAGAAACGGTCTTTGGAATATTGACACATTGGTTGTAATTTTGGAGCAATTTAAAATAAAGGTATGAAAAATTTCAAAAATATTCCTTTTGTCGAAATTTACACAGAAAAAACGCCTTATCGAAGAAACAAAATGCACCAATAAAAATGAATATTTTTAATAATATTCCAAGTATTTCAAATCTATTTCAAAATCACATTCAATTTTTGTAGCATGAATTTCAAAATCAAATCAAACAACGTTATGAATTATCAACGATTATTTCTATCGGGAATATTTCTCTCGCTATTCATGCTATCTGCATCCGCAAAGACATTTATCATCGGGAACGATTCGACCACGGTCCGCACCTCCGATACCGATTATGCCGATGAATTAGAAAAAATACGAATGCACATGCCCGATATAGAAGTCGGGAACGGTATATCTTTCCAACCTAAAAACAAAAGCTATAAACTCACGATGCGCATTCGCATGCAAAATTTGGTCGATATCGACTTCAACGAGAAATTCGAGGCTCAGGATATCGACGCCCGCGTCAAACGGCTCAGGTTACGTTTCGATGGATATATCTATACACCCAAACTCACCTATTTAGTTCAGTTAGGCTTCTCGCCTTACGATATGAAAACGCTGCCCAATGGGAACAACAACATCGTACGCGACGCAATGATTTACTACGTTCCCAACTCGACATGGAATATCGGTTTCGGACAAACCAAAATACGGGCGAATCGCGCCCGAATAAACTCTTCGAGTGCCCTACAATTCGTAGATCGTTCCATTGTAAACTCCGAATTCAATCTCGACCGCGATTTCGGTATCTTCGGAGAATACAATCAACATCTATTCGGCTCTTTGGATTTAGCGGCCAAAGCCTCTATTACTACCGGAGAAGGCAGAAACTGGGGAAACAATAAAGGGAGTGGACTCGCATATACGGGACGCATAGAACTATTCCCACTGGGACGATTCACCGGGAAAGGAGATGCTATGGAAGGCGATTATGAACGAGAACAAACGCCCAAAATCCTTTTAGCGGGAGCATACAGCTATAACGACCGAGCTCTTCGGGCACAAGGTTCCAATGGGGACAAATTACTGTTTGACCAGACCCGTAACCTTTCTTCCTATTTTGTCGACTTCATCTTCAAATATCAAGGATTTGCTTTTTATACCGATTTCATGGGGCGTATATCATCTTCCTCTCCGCTCATTAAATCGGGCGAAAATGTAGAACAATATGTCCTCACTGGAATGGGGCTCAACGTACAGGCAAGTTATCTCTTTCGTTCCAATTGGGAAATCGCATTGAGAAACTCTACCATCATGCCGGATAAAGAAGTACAGCCTTATGCCAATTATCGCAGTCACAACCAATCGACGTTCGGTGTCACGAAATATCTGATAGATCACAGATTAAAAGTACAAGCCGACCTGTCTTACAATTACAAAAATGAATTTGTCGATTCCGATTATAATCGCTGGCAATTAAGATTTCAGATAGAACTCGGCTTTTGACAAATCGACATAAGCAACCTAACACCTAAACAGTATATAAAATGTCCTCTCAGTACGATTTCGACACAATTATCGACCGGCATCACACCGGAGCTATGAAAACCGATGTTCTCTGTGAGCGCTATGGTCGGGAAGATCTCATTCCTTTATGGATTGCCGACATGGATTTTGCGGTCGCCCCCTGTATAACGGATGCTCTCGTACGCCGGTTACAACACCCGGTTTACGGATATGCCGAGGCTCCTGCGAGCTATTGGCAATCCATTATCGATTGGCTCGACTACCTGCATGGCTGGAAAGTAAAAAGAGAATGGATCACCTATATCCCCGGGATTGTCAAGGGCATAGGCTTGGCAGTCAATGTATTTAGTAACCCCGGAGATAAAATCATCATACAGACTCCGGTCTATACACCGTTCATGGCCGTCCCCGAAAGTAACGGTCGGCAGGTTGTACATAATCCGCTCAAATGGAACGGCTCCCACTACGAAATGGACTTCGATCACCTTGAATCGATCATCGACTCCCAATGCAAGCTGTTCATTCTCTGTAATCCTCATAATCCCGGAGGAGTGGTTTGGCCGTTGGAAACATTACAGCGAATCGCCGAAATCTGTGCACGGCACAACATACTCATCATTGCCGATGAAATTCATGCCGATATGCCTCTCTTCGGAGCCAAACATCACCCTTTTGCCTCGGTATCCGAAACAGCGGCTCAAAACAGTATATCGTTTGGAGCTCCTTCCAAGACGTTCAACATCGCAGGCTTGGTCAGCTCCTATGCCATTGTTCCCAACGAAACGATTCGTAAGCGCTTCTTCGACTGGCTCACGGCAAACGAGCTGAACGAACCCACATTCATGGCGACCATAGCCACCGAAGCCGCTTATAACCATTGTAGAGAATGGCGCGAACAAATGTTAGCCTACATCGAACAAAATATACTATTTGTCGAAGAGTTTCTCGATTGTCATATTCCCGCCATCAAAGCCATCAGGCCGCAAGCATCCTTTATCGTATGGCTCGACTGTACACGGCTTCACCTCGAACACGATGCACTCATCGACCTTTTTGTCGATAAAGCCAGACTCGCACTCAACGACGGTGAAATGTTCGGCCCCGAAGGCAAAGGACACATGCGGCTAAACGTAGGTACGCCTCGCGCAGTTTTGCAAAAAGCGCTCGAACAACTACGTTCCGCCGTGGACGGGCTTAAACGATAGTTTACGAAACATGTCGAAAACAAAAAAACTTTCTTTTCGAGACAAATGCCATAAACACCTTTGACTCCGAAGAATATCTTTTTCGGAAAATATTTTATACTTTTGCACCCGATTGGTACAAAAGCCTTTTTACTTTTGTATCTTGAAATAATATAGAACATTCTGAAAGAACGACTTTATGAACGAACTTGCCACGAAGTACAATCCCGCCGACGTAGAAGAAAAATGGTATGCCTATTGGTTGAAAAACGGTCTTTTCAAATCGAAGCCCGACGGTCGAGAACCCTATACCGTTGTCATTCCGCCACCCAATGTCACCGGGATTCTGCACATGGGGCACATGCTGAACAATACGATACAAGACATTCTGGTACGCCGGGCTCGCATGGAAGGGAAAAATGCTTGTTGGGTTCCCGGCACAGACCATGCATCTATCGCCACCGAAGCCAAAGTGGTAAATAAACTTGCAGCGCAAGGTATTAAAAAAAGCGATCTTTCCAGAGAAGAATTTCTCAAATACGCTTGGGAATGGAAAGAAGAACACGGCGGAATCATCTTGAAACAACTCCAAAAATTGGGAGCATCCTGCGATTGGGACCGCACTGCTTTCACTATGGACGAAATCCGCTCCGAAAGTGTTTTGAAAGTATTTGTCGACTTATACAACAAAGGACTCATTTACAGAGGAGTCCGCATGGTAAATTGGGACCCCAAAGCCCTCACCGCCCTCTCCGACGAAGAAGTCATTTATAAAGACGAACACAGCAAACTCTATTATCTGCGCTATTTTATCGAAGGCGAGGATAAATACATTATCGTTGCCACCACACGACCTGAAACAATCTTAGGCGACACGGCAGTTTGTGTAAACCCCAACGACCCGCGCTATTCATTCCTTAAAGGGAAAAAAGTCATCATACCGCTGGTAAATCGGGTGGTTCCTATTATCATGGACGACTATGTCGATATTGAGTTCGGAACCGGCTGCTTAAAAGTCACCCCGGCACACGATGTAAATGACTATATGCTGGGAGAAAAATACAATCTGCCGAGTATCGACATATTCAACGACAACGGAACTATCAGCGAAGCCGGAGGACTTTACGTAGGAATGGATCGTTTCGACGTTCGCAAACAAATCGCCAAAGACTTACAAGAGGCTGGATTACTCGAAAAAGTCGAAGATTACGACAATAAAGTGGGTTATTCCGAACGTACCAATGTCGTTATCGAACCCAAACTATCGATGCAATGGTTTGTCAAAATGGATAAACTCGCAGCCCCGGCTCTCGATGCCGTCATGAAAGACGAAATCAAATTCCACCCCGATAAATTCAAAAACATTTATCGGCACTGGATGGAAAACATTAAAGATTGGTGTATCTCCCGCCAGCTTTGGTGGGGACATCGCATCCCGGCGTACTACCTTCCGCAAGGCGGATTCGTAGTAGCTGCCACTCCCGAAGAAGCGTTGAAATTAGCCCGAGAGAAAAGTGGTAAGGCCGACCTTCAAATGAGCGATCTGCGACAAGACGAAGATTGCCTCGACACATGGTTCTCTTCGTGGTTATGGCCCATCTCGCTTTTCGATGGTATCAACAATCCCGGCAACGAAGAAATAAACTACTATTACCCGACCACCGATTTGGTTACAGCCCCCGATATCATTTTCTTCTGGGTGGCTCGAATGATTATGGCCGGATACGAGTATGAACACAAACTTCCTTTCCGCAATGTCTATTTCACCGGAATCGTACGGGACAAAATAGGACGAAAAATGTCCAAGTCGCTCGGTAATTCGCCCGACGCTCTCGAACTGATAAAAACCTACGGAGCCGACGGTGTCCGCATGGGACTCATGTTGGCCGCACCTGCCGGAAACGACATACTATACGACGATGCGTTATGCGAGCAAGGACGCAACTTTAACAACAAAATATGGAATGCCTTCCGCTTGGTAAAAGGTTGGAACGTAGATGAAACCCTCCCCCAACCTCAAACGGCAGCCATTGCCGTAGAATGGTTCGACGCACAACTCAACCGTACGCTCGAAGAAGTCAAAGACCTGTTCGGGAAATATCGTCTGTCCGAAGCCCTCATGGCTATATACAAACTCTTCTGGGACGAATTTTCATCTTGGTATCTCGAAATGGTTAAACCAGCCTATCAACAACCTATCGACCGCAAAACCTACGATGCTACACTCCGGTACTTCGATGCACTGCTCCGTATGTTGCATCCTTTCATGCCCTTCATCACCGAAGAATTGTGGCAACACCTGTATGACCGCAAAGAAGGCGAAAGAATCATGACAGCACGCATGCCCGAGCCCCAACCGGTCGACATGGAAATCATAAACCGATTCGAAACGACCAAACTGGTCGTAGCGGGAATACGTACGATCCGCTTGCAAAAAGGCATAGCCAATAAAGAACAGCTCACGCTGCAAATTATCGGCGCACACGATCACTCGAACGATTGCATATTGACCAAAATGACCAATCTGGCAACGATCGAAACAATCGAAGAAAAAGATCCGGCCGCCGCTTCGTTCCGGGTACATGCAACGGAATATGCGATTCCTCTGAGCAACGCCATCGATATAGAAGCCGAATTGAAAAAACTCGAAGCCGAATTAAAATATGCTCAGGGATTCCTCAAAACAGTAATGGGAAAACTCGGCAACGAACGCTTCGTTCAAAATGCACCCGAAGCCGTGGTAGCTATGGAGCGCAAAAAGAAAGCCGATGCCGAAGAAAAAATCAAATCGCTCGAAGAAAGCATAGCAGCCTTGAAAAAGTAGTAAAAGGCCATACAACAAATGAAATCCCGCTCTATCTAATTTCGATAGAGCGGGATTTTCATACCCGAACAAAAAAAAACAGCCCCACCCTTTACGACTCAATAGGAAATCAATGAGAATAGTCTTTTAGCTCCTCCCCTGTGGCATAGACATATAGGGAAGGTGGCACGGAATAACGGAGGGGCTAACTCAATGGAAATGTCGAAAAATACCGACAATAACGGAAACAGAGTCAGGCATCGGCTTTTCCCCTTCCTCATCTGC
>ERZ791885.2112-NODE-2112-length-10539-cov-2.430084_pt1 | contig 10539 bp, 14 predicted proteins | sample MGYA00510159_ERZ791885 | MGnify/ENA primary metagenome ERZ791885 (study PRJEB30046, sample SAMN00792054) | human gut metagenome | study: EMG produced TPA metagenomics assembly of the A metagenome-wide association study of gut microbiota in type 2... | reverse complement strand
GTCGCGCTTTACGGTCATATCAACTTTGCCGCCCTTGACATTTGTAAAGGCGTAGCTTAAATCATAGGTGGAGAAAATTTTTCTGCCCTCCACCTCAATTATTTTATCGTCTGCTTTCAGCCCCGATTGCTCACTTACCGCGTTTTCCTTAAACTCCGCCACAACGGTGGAATTAAACGCCTTTTGCGGGGCTAAAGTTACGGCTACGATTATAAGCCCTAAAATCAGGTTAAAGGTGGCACCCATTGCCACTATAATAAAGCGCCGCCACGGTTTTTTATTGCAAAAAGCGCGCTCGTCGCCGCTGTCCTCGTCCTCGCCCTCCATGGCGCAGTAGCCGCCTAAGGGGACAAGGTTTACCGAGTATTTTGTCTCCTTACCCTGCTTTGAGAAAAGCTTGGGACCGAAGCCCACGGCAAATTCGTTGACGCGAACACCCAAAAGCTTTGCGGCAATAAAATGCCCGAACTCATGAATCACAATTAAGATCAAAAACAGAGCTATAGCCACAAGATACGGCCACACATTGCTCCAAACATTAAGTAAAGCCGAAATAATAACCACCCGATTCTAAAAAATACTTTCCCTTACAAGTTTTCTTGCCGCTTTATCCGTCTCAAAAATATCCTCAACCGTATAATCCCTTTTATTTTTAACCTCCGCAAGCGCCTTTTCGACCAAATCGGCTATCTGCAAAAACTTGATTTTGCCCTGCAAAAACAGCGCGACCGCTTCTTCATTTGCTCCGTTTACTGCGGTTGGCGCCAGCCCGCCCTCGTTTATCGCCTTAATGCAAAGCGGCAGGCACTTAAAGGTTTCGATGTCGGGCTTTTCAAAGGTAAGCGTGCCGATATCCGTAAGGCTTAACCGTTCAAACGCATTGTCTGCGCGGTTGGGGTGGGTCAGCGCATACTGTATCGGCAGGCGCATATCGGGTGTGCCCAATTGCGCTATGACCGCACCGTCGCACAGTTCAACCGCCGAATGCAAAATACTCTGCCTGTGCACCAAAACCTCAATTTTATCCGCCGTAACGCCGAATAAATGCACCGCCTCTATAACCTCAAGCCCCTTGTTCATAAGGCTTGCGGAGTCAACGGTTATTTTAGCGCCCATTGACCAGTTGGGGTGATTAAGCGCGTCCTTAACCGTTACGCTTTCAAGATCTTTTCGTTTCTTGCCGTAAAACGGCCCGCCCGAGGCTGTAAGCAATATTTTTTTCAGTGAATTTTCGGGTGCACCCTGAAGCGACTGAAAAATTGCGGAATGCTCGCTGTCCACCGGCAAAAGCCTTACGCCGGTTTCTTTAAGCCTGCGGTTAACGATTTCTCCGCCGGTCACAAGAGTTTCCTTATTTGCAAGGGCTACCGTAGTACCTTTATTTATTGCCGCAAGCGTGGACTTCAGTCCCGCAATACCCACAATGGAATTAAGCACGGTATCGCAATCGCTCTCTGCCGCGGCAATAACGCCCGCTTCGCCCGAACACACCTTAATATCCGTATCGGCAAGCTTTATTTTAAGCTCGGCTGCGGCGTCCCTATCGAACATTGCAACAAATTGCGGCTTAAACCTTCTTGCCTGCGCTTCGGCAAGTCTTACATTCCTGCCCGCCGCCAGCGCCGTTATCTGCCAATTGGTTTTTTCTGCGACCTCAAGCGCCTGCGTACCGATAGAGCCGGTAGAGCCTAAAACCGTAAGTCTTTTCATTATATTACCCCTAAAGCTATAAACAAATACAAAAGCGGGGCGGTCATAATTATGCTGTCAAACCTGTCAAGTATTCCGCCGTGACCGGGTATTAAATTTCCGTAATCCTTAATTCCCGCAGCACGCTTTATGGCAGAGGCGAAGAGGTCGCCTATCATGCCCAAAATGCAGAACGGAACGGTTAAAAGCGCCGCGTTTGCAAGATTTTTTTCAAACGAGAATGAAAAGCCCAAAATATATGTCACAATAACGCTTGAAACTATTCCGCCTATTGCTCCCTCAACCGTTTTATGCGGGCTTATATTCGGGCAAAGCTTATGCCTGCCCAGCGTGCTGCCCACAAAATACGCGCCTGCATCGCATACGCTTGAAAAGTTAAGCAGCATAAACAGGTAATAAAGCCCGTGCTCGTGGTTTATTACCACGCCGAGCGAACTGAACGCAAAGGCGATAGGTATCGGCATACCGCAAAGAAAGGCAATATGCGAAAGCTCAAAGGTCTTGTGATTCTTAAGCGTCACCGCAGCGGAATATATAAAATAAATAACGCTTAACGCCAGTGTGAATGTAAGCTTTATATACGCCCTGTGCGTGCCGTCAAATGCCTGCTGCAGCCTGGCGCCCGTGCTCCCGTCTATTGCGAACACCATAAGCACCACATAGGTGCAGGCGCCGATTATTGCCGCCTTAGACTCAATTTTCGCGGCGTTATGCAAAAGCTCGTAAATTCCAACCGCGGCAATAAACGCAATGCAGGCGGTTATAAACAGCGGGTTTACCGTCATACCTAAAGTTATAACCGCCGCCGCTATAATTATCATAACCGCGCCTGAAATAATTCGGGTCTTCATAAATTTCTACGCTCCTTTTACACACCGCCGAATCGGCGGTTACGGTGATTAAAGTCCTCTATCGCTTTTTCAAGCTGCTTCGGGGTAAAATCGGGCCACAGAATATCCGAAAACCAGTATTCCGCATAAGCCGATTGCCACAAAAGGTAATTTGAGGTTCTGTACTCTCCGCTCGGTCTTATAATAAAATCGGGATCGGGCATACCCGCGGTGTATAAATTATCCGATATAAGCTGCTCTGTAATTTCGCTTTCGTGTATTCCGGCGACAATAATTTTTTTAACCGCGTGTACTATTTCGTCCCGTCCGCCGTAATTTATGGCAATATTGAGGTTTAAGCCTGTTGCATCCTTTGAGCCGTCCTCATTTTTAAGCATCAGCGCCTTAATATCGTCCGCAAGGGGTGTTCGGTCGCCCAAAAAGCGCACCTTTATGTTCTCATCCTTAAAATTCTCCGCGTCCTTCAAATAGTCGCGCAAAAGGTTCATAATGCCGTCTACTTCTTCCTTCGGGCGCTTCCAATTCTCGGTTGAAAAAGCGTAAACGGTTAAGTATTCAAGCCCTATTTTATTGCAGTAACGTGCTATTGTCTTAAAGGTTTTAGCCCCCGCAACATGCCCCGCAGAGCGCGGCAGACCGCGCTTTTTAGCCCACCTGCCGTTGCCGTCCATAACAATTGCGATATGGCGCGGCAGTGTGCGCACGGTATTTTCTTTTTTGCCGAACAGACCCAATTTTTCACCTGCTTTAAAAGCGGGCATTTAAATATGCCCGCAAAAGTATTATATTTCCATTATTTCCTTTTCTTTAAGAGCTGCCAAATCGTCAATTTCCTTGCAGAATTTATCGGTTAAATTCTGAATTTTCTTTTCGCCGTCGGCAACGTCATCCTCGGTTATTGTGTTCGCCTTTTTAAGCGCTTTCAGCTTTTCAATCGCGTCGCGGCGGGTATTGCGTATCGCAACCTTGTTTTCCTCGGCTGTTTTACGAACCTCTTTTACAATATCCTTTCTTCTCTCCTCTGTGAGCGGCGGGAAGGAAAGGCGGATAACCCTGCCGTCGTTCTGCGGGTTTATGCCGATATCCGATGTCAAAATAGCCTTTTCAATATCCTTTAAAGTGGTGGCGTCCCACGGCTGAATCATTAAAATGCGCGGCTCGGGAACGGATACCGCCGCCATTTGCTGTATCGGCGTCGGGCAGCCGTAATAATCCACCGTAATGCGGTCAAGCACCGAGACATTCGCTCTGCCCGCTCTTATCGACTTATAGTCCCTTTCAAGCACTGCAACTGTCTTATTCATTTTTTCCTCGGTATTTTTAAGTAATTCTTTCATAGCTTCATTCTCCTTACTAATATATTATTTAACAATTGTTCCGATATGCTCGCCGGTTATCGCTTTTACAATATTATGCGGGTCGTTAAGGTTGAAAACGAGTATTTCAATGCTGTTGTCCATACAAAGAGATGCGGCGGTGCTGTCCATAACATGGAGACCGTCCTTTAAGACATCTATGTGAGACAGAGTATCATACTTTTTCGCTTCGGGGTTCTGCTTGGGGTCGCTGTCATAAACGCCGTCTACATTTGTCGCCTTGAATATAACATCCGCCCCTATTTCGGCGGCGCGGAGAGCCGCGGCGGTATCGGTTGAGAAGAACGGATTGCCCGTGCCGCAGCCGAAAATAACGACTCTGCCCTTTTCAAGGTGTCTTACAGCCTTGTTTCTTATATAAGGCTCGGCTATCTGCCGCATTTCAATGGCGGTTTGAACTCGTGCGGTAACACCTAACTGCTCAAGCGCGTCGGCAAGCGCCAGCGCATTGATAGAGGTTGCAAGCATGCCCATATGGTCGGCTCGGGTTCTGTCCATTTTGCCGCTCGAACGCCCGCGCCAGAAGTTTCCGCCGCCCACAACAATGGCGACCTCAACCCCCATATCCACGCATTCCTTAACGCTTGCACACACCTCAAGCACCTTATCAAAATCAATTCCAACGCCCTTTTCGCCGGCAAGCACCTCGCCGCTGAGCTTTAAAAGTATCCGTTTATAAACAGGTTTCATATTATATTATCTCCGTTCCGCCGTACGGCAACATTTTATCTAATTTATTTTACAATAACCGCCTTATAAAGTCAATTGCCAATATGTGAATTTTAAGAAGTTGCGCGCTTTGATTTTACATATCGCAATTAAACTCTATTTCTTCTTCCTCTGCCGCCTCTTTAAAGGTTTCGATTATTTTCAAAACATTTTCCTTTAAATTTTCTGCCGCCTTGGTTTCAGGCTTAAATATCACAGTTATACTGACAGGCGTTTCTATAAAACCTGTCAGCATATCCCATAAAGCGCTTAAATTGTTGCCGTACCATTCGGGTAAATCTAATTTTTCTCTTATTTCCTTATGCAGATCCATAGGATATTTACATAAGGAAAAATTAATAATAACACTTTTCATATTTTCTCCTAACTAATTTCATTGAATGTAAAATAATGGTCATAAGTAACAAACACTAATCCGTCATTTGAATAAATGATTCTTGAGCTGTTTCGCATGCCACCCGTATAATTTATATCAGCTTCATACCATATTCTACCATTAGAATGAGGTAATTTCCCATCCTTATTTTTATAAACATCCCCTCCTATAACGCCTTCGTTTGTTACCTGACGCAAATTCATTGATGCTGGTTTCCAGCCAAGCTTTTTTGCCTCCTTTTTGGTAAAATACCAGTTCGGGAGTCCTTTTCCCTGTTTGAGTAAATTATCTATTCCCTGTTTTCCCTCATAAGTAGCAGTCCCTTTTTTAACTGATTTAGACCATGTAACAAAGCAAGCGCAATTTTCATGCAATCTTGGAAATCTGGGCGGTGCTTCTTCAGGCAAATATAGTTTACCATGTAAATCAAAACAAGGTTTACATGTTGATGGCGAAAGCATGCAAATCCAAACCTTGTATTTCTTATCCTCATAAAACACAGGGTAATATTTTATTCCCTTAATGCCCGCAATAATTATATCACCTAATAAACTCACCTTATCACCTCCTTTTTGAAAATATAATATCAAAAAGAAAGACGACATTCACCAGCATAATTATAACGCTTATTCGGTCAAAAAACAATTAAATATTTCTGTGTTGAATTTTAAAGAATAGTATACAAGCAGGCATACATATTCTTTATTAGAAAACAAAAGGGAGACCGTTAAAATGAGATTTCTTATAATAACTAAAAAACAGCTTATGCTCGGCATATGCGCGCTTATTGCGGTAATCGCCGTTGTTATAGGCTCTGCAGCCGCATTTGCCGGAAACGACCGAAAGCTGCCTATTTACTGCGTTGAAACCGAGAAAAAGCAAATTGCGATTTCATTTGACGCAGCTTGGGGCAACGACGACACCCAGACACTTATAGATATTTTAAAGGAGTACAATGTACCCGCGACGTTTTTCGTTGTCGGCTCGTGGGTGGATAAATACCCCGAATCTGTCAAAGCGCTTTCCGACGCGGGTCATCAGGTGCAAAATCATTCCAACACTCACCCGCATATGCCGCAATTATCAAAGCAGCAAATGCGTGATGAGCTTGAAAGCTGCAACAGTAAGATCAAAGCGATCACAGGCGTTTGCCCCACGCTTCTGCGCCCGCCCTACGGCGATTATGACAATGCGCTTATAGAAACGGTTGACAGCCTCGGCATGTCAGCTATCCAATGGTCGGTTGACAGCCTTGACTGGAAGGAAAGCGCCACCCCCGACAGCATTTTTAAAAGAGTCACAGGCAGGGTAACAAACGGCAGCATAGTGCTTTTCCATAACGATGCCGACCACACCCCCGAAGCGCTGCCCGGAATACTTAAATGTCTAAAGGAGCAGGGCTATGAATTTGTATTTATAAGCGACCTTATTTTAAAGGATAACTACACAATAGACCACACCGGCAAGCAGTGCCCTTCCGCCGCATAATAGGCAAAGGATTTATACTCCGATTTCCCGCCAGCCGTGACTTCCATTGCTTTATAACCTAAAAACAGCCTGTCGCTATCCGAAAACCGATAGCGGCAGGCTGCTGTCATATTAATGCGAAACTAAAGCTTATTTATAAATTAAAGATTAGATAGACAATACATTAATTCTCTTCCGCTCAGCCGAAAAAGCCCTTTTGCGGTTTGGTAATGTACCGATCGGAATCGGTGTTTACAAGTATTGTCTCCTGCCCTATAACTTCAATTTCCGACCACGGAATTATTATATCCTCCTCATGCCCGAAAAGCCCCAAGGCGCGCGGTCTGCCCGGTATTACAAGCGCGCTCAAAGCGCCGCTTGCCGTGTTGAACTCCACATCGTAAACATAACCCAAAACACAACCGTTTTTAACGCAGACCACCTGTTTGTTGCGAAGATCCGCAATTTTGCAATTCATATACTCTCACTCCCTGTTTTGAGTATATGAGCAAGTCTTTAAAATTAGTCTTCAAAAACGTTTTCGGGTTCTTCTGCGTCTTCTTCCCCGTCCTCGGCTTTTTCGGGTTTCTTTTCCTCAACCTCTATCCCTAAATCGCGGCGTTTATCCAAATCCTCGTCCGGGTGGTCACGGTAATACGGGTCGATTATGCACTTTTTAATTGATGGGAATGTGCAGAACTGAACCAACAAAAACCTGAATGACGGGAACAAAAGAATGTAAAGCAATATTTCAAAGGTGAGCACAACAATACTGTAACTCCACGCAAGAAACAGTATTCCCACGTTTGCGGCGTATACCAGCAGAATTGCGAAAAAGCAGACTAAATTCATTTTCATATTTATAAAAACAAATTTAAAGCTGTTTCGGTATATCTGCTTTAACGAAAATTTAAAGGTGATTATAAGCGTCCATACAAAATAGTCCATCACCGTAAATATAAAAAGCATGCAAAGCGATATGCCGAGACCTATTGTTGACATTATGCCCTTGCTGCCGAAATAGAAGAAATAAACGTCAAACCCGAGAATTATATAAATCACGAGCTTTATTATGCCCGCGGGCAATGCCTGTTTCCAGTTTTTCTTAACCGTATCCCACAAGTCGCTCACGCCGAACGAATGCTTATCCCGCGCGATATTGCGCGTTACATTGGTAAGCCCGGCAGACGCCAGCCCGTTTGTTAAAACCGGGAGTGATATAAGCCCGTAAACCAGATTTATTACTATGAATTTCCAGAAATTGCGGAAAAAGGTTTCAAAAAATACTATAAAGCCCTTTTTCTTGGGCGCGTTTTTTGAAATTCCCGGTCCTTCCTTTTCATAATTGAATAAGCCGAAAAAGCCTGCCATTTAATTTTCCCCTATCTTATTTTTTCTTGTAGATAAGCTTTTCTCCCACGGAGAAATTCTTATAGCCCAAAATGTACGAAACGCAGCTTACCGCCGGTATTACAAGCGGCAGTAAAAGCAAAAGTATAAGCCTTATAACCGAAAGTTCGGAAACGTGGACGGCGCTGCCGCAAATTACCTGTGTAAGCGAATAAAACGCCGCGTTTAAAAATTTAAGCAGCACCACCGGGAATTTAGGCGCAGCGCCTGCCTTTGCAATAATCACAAAGAGCAAAAACAAGTATTCCGGAGCAACCGCTATAAGCCCGATCTTAAGACCTTTCAGCTTATCCTCCGCCTTATGCTTGAATTTCACAAGGTTGCTGTCGGTCGTGCCGATATGCCAGATATTCGGGTAAATGAATGAGAAAAGTATTAAAATACAGAATATCTGCGATACCGTGAGGAACGCCGCCGTTCCGCCCCTGGTCATTTCCGAGCGAATCTTCGATTCACTTACGGTAAAGCCCCTGCCCTCGTATTCCGCTTTTTTTGTGTCCTCGCCGTCGGCGTAATAATATGTATAAAGCTCCTGCGGCTCGCTCGAATCGCTTGAAGTACCGTAAGCCTTATACCCCACATTTTTGGTAAATGCCGCCGTTGACAGCACGCTGAACGACATAACAACAAAAAAGCACATAATGTTAACGACTATAAGCTTTAAAAAAAGCTTTGCGCCGGTTTTAAAATTTTCCTTCATTTCAGCACCTCATTTTAGTTAATATCTATTATAAGCCAAAAAAAAAATAAATGCAAGAGGACAAACCGTCTTCCCGCATTTTTAATAGTTTATTTACAAAATTATGGCTAAAACCACCGCGCCTATAATTACCGTTAAAACGGCGGCTGTTAAAAGGTGTATCTGCCTTTTGCGCTTTATCCTGTTTCTGACCGTCTTCGGTCGGCAGCTGTCGTCATAGTGAAACGAAAAGCTGCTCGCCGCTTTTTTTAGCTGCTTTGCACTTAATGTGCCGTACTCCGGTGTGACATAAAACACAATTTTTTCAAAGAGCTTACTGCCCGTATTATTTACGACAATTACCGTCTTGCTTACACCTTTTACCATATTTTCGCCCCTTATTTCAAGCTGTAAATATTGTGGACGGAAATATGGGAAAATATTCAAATCACCGCTTTTTTCTATTGTTATTCATTGTGAAGACGGTATGACAGCGTCATAAGACTGTCGCCGAAATGTACATTTTCCACCTTGATTTCGGGATATTTGAGTGCCAAATCATAATGGCTGAAATTCCAAAAGCCCTTTATGCCGAGCCTTACAAGCTGATCTGAAATCTGAACAGCCGCCTTTTTCGGTATGCACAGAAACGCCGCCTCAGGCAGATTTTCGCGGCAGAATTCATCAAGCGTGGTTATATTGCGGACGGGCAGGTTCTTTATCATCTGCCCGATAAGCGACTCCTTGCAGTCAAACAGACCTATGAGCCTGAAGCCCTTTGTTTCAAAGCCGATATGCATGGTTATTGCCTTTCCGAGATTGCCGGCACCTATAAGAATCGCGTTTTTAGGCGCGTCAATGCCGAGTATTCGCGCTATTTCGGACTGTAAAAGCTCGATGTTATAGCCGTAGCCCTGCTGACCGAAGCCACCGAAGCAATTCAGATCCTGCCGTATCTGGCTTGCGGTAAGCCCCATCCTTTCGGAAAGCTCACGCGAGGATATGCGGGTCATGCCCGAAGCTTTAAGCTCACCTAAAAAACGGTAATAGCGCGGAAGCCGTTTTATTACCGAATCGGAAATATTGCTGCTCATTTTCGGTTTCCCCCTTCTGGATTATTACAATACATATAATAATGCTTTGTGAAAAAAATGTCAAGTAACTTGAAAAAAAGGTTCGAGTCCTGTCACACTACGGCTGTGTCCGCAAGATATTCATATCCGCCTGAAGCTTTTTTGTAATAGGTTCTCTCAAATTCAACCTGACCGTAAGAAAACAATATGCTTCTTCTGTCTCCGCGTCTTTCGGCGCTATAGCCCTCTGCTTTTCTCTTTTTTATCCCGTAATATTTCATTATCTATATGCTCAATAAAGAGCTTCACAAGGGTTGTTGCTGAATTTTGCGTTTGCAATTTGATTTTTTCTTCTGTCTCGTAAAGCTTTTCACTTTCTTTGAATATTTCTCCGATTTTTTTGATGAAATCTTCCGTTATCTGTGTTATACTGTTTTTTTACAAGAGTATGCCTCCTTAGTGTTTTGGGTCCTTCAACCTTATTAAAACACATTTCGGCATACTCTTGTACTGTTTTTTCCTACATTTATTTTACACTAAGCATAGGATATCAAACGGCAGATGTCAGATTAAATACCTCTGTTGTTTGCACAAAAGGCTCCCCCATCTGCTTATCGGCACAAAAGAAAGAAGCCACAATGTTCTTTCCCGCACTGCAGGGAGTCTGTAACAACAACCGTCGTAAGATTAGGCAGGACACTACGATTGCAGTTTTTTAAGCTCGTAAAATCTTCCCTTCTTTGCCATAAGCTCCTCGTATGTACCGTATTCAACGCACCTTCCGCCGTCCATAACGGCAATTTTATCGGCATTTTTTATAGTAGATAGGCGGTGTGCTACAATAAATGTGGTTCTGTCGTCGGTAAGA
>ERZ791885.2105-NODE-2105-length-10572-cov-4.704098_pt1 | contig 10572 bp, 7 predicted proteins | sample MGYA00510159_ERZ791885 | MGnify/ENA primary metagenome ERZ791885 (study PRJEB30046, sample SAMN00792054) | human gut metagenome | study: EMG produced TPA metagenomics assembly of the A metagenome-wide association study of gut microbiota in type 2... | reverse complement strand
GAGCCACAACTGCCCGCAGTGCGGGCAGTTTCAGGGCTTTCAATCGACGCTGTTTTGCCGTGGGAAACCATAAAATGACGCTATTTTTGTGAAATACAGGCGAAGGGTCAGTGTTTTCGAGAAAACAAATGACGCTTATCAGAAAAAATGAAAGGATTTGAAGCTATGAGTGACAAAAAAAGACATACGATCTGGATCGATGAACGAATCTGGGAGGATGTACTGAGCCACTATAAAAGTGACAACTGCTCCACGCAAAATGAGTTCGTGGAGAACGCGCTGCGATTCTACATTGGGTACCTGAACACAAAGAGTGCTGGTGCATTCCTGCCACAAGCCATCTCCTCTGTGATGATCGGTACGATGGACAACTATGCGCGCCGTGTTGGTTCACAGCTCTACAAGCTGGCTGTGGAGCAGAACCTATGCAATCACATTTTGGCCGAGGACACCGATATGGACGCACGTGACTATCAGCTTCTGCGTGGTCGGAGTGTCCGTGAGGTGCAGAGCACCAACGGACGGATCTCCTTCAAGGAAGCTCTCGACTTCCAGAAGACGGTCTAAATCTTTCAAAAAACCAATAGCTATTTCCGCAAAAGTGTGGTAGTTGTTTGTGTTGCAAAAAGAAAATGAATCCAAAGGAAGTGAAATACATGGCAAAACGAAGGCCGTCCGGCGACGGCATGGTGCGAAGGCGTGACGACGGACGCTGGGAAGGGCGTATCGTTATCGGCCACAAAGAAAACGGCGAACCACTGTTTCGTCATGTCTACGCCAAGACGCAAAAGGCGCTGTTGGACAAGCTCCACCAGAACATCGAGTGCTACCGTGATGTGGAACTGACCGAGGACAGCCGCATGACCTTGGGCGAGTGGCTGGACCGCTGGCTCACGGAATACAAGGCGGGCACAGTGCGGCCCGGTACGCTCAAAAGCTATCGCTGCTATATCGAATACTACATCAAGCCGCAGTTAGGTGACAAGCAAGTCTCCCTCATCTCTCAGCAGGACATCCAGCGGATGTACCGCCGCTTGAAAACAGAGGGACGCATTCATGAGCATCCCGAAATGAACCATCAACTCTCTGACTCCATGGTCCGCCACATCCACTCCGCGCTTCACGCCGCACTGAAAGACGCGGTGCAGGCGCATGTCATTCCCAGAAATCCGACCGAGGGGGCGACCGCACCCAAGCCAAACTACAGGCCCAAGCGCATCCTCACCCGTGCGGAGCTGGATGCTTTTCTTGAAGTGGTGGAGCAGGATGAGGTGTGGAGGGACTTCTTCCAGACGGAGCTGATGACCGGCCTGCGCCGCGGTGAGATTTGCGGTCTACAATGGAACGACTTCGACGAGGACACTGGTACGCTGAAGGTATGCCGCACCCTCCACAGTCAGAGGAAGGGTGAGTATACCGTCGGTGAGACGAAGACAAATCATGGCATGCGCACCATCATCCTGCCGAAAAGCGTGGCATCCATCCTGCGGCAACGCAAGATGGATGCCATCGGTCCGTGGATATTCCCTAATCCGGTGAGGCCGGAGGATCCTGTCAACCCCGGTTCGGCCTACCTCCACATGAAGACGCTGCTCCGGCGGGCGGGGCTGCCCAGTATTCGCTTCCACGATTTGCGCCACACCTTCGCAACTCACGCTCTCACCAGCGGTGTAGATGCCAAGACCCTCTCCGGCATTCTGGGTCACACCAATGCGTCGTTCACGCTGGACACCTACACCCATGTCACATCGGATATGCAGAAGACAGCCTCTGGCATCGTGGGCGGCTTCATGGAGGATATCTTCGGGAAGGAGTTGAAACCGTGGCAAGAAAACGAAAAGCCGGAGACGGAACTGTAAGGCAGCGCAAGGATGGTCGGTGGGAGGGGCGAGTTGTCATCGGCTATGATGACAATGGCTACCCCAAGACGAAAAATGTTCTCGCCAAAACGAAGAAGGAGTGCGTCGAGAAGCTCCAGAAGCTCAAGGCGGAGTGCGGCGGACTGAAGCCGGAAAAAGTGCGGTCCGAGATGCCCTTCGGTGACTGGCTGACATACTGGTATGAAAATCACTCCAGGCCTAAGATCCGCCCTACCACACAGGAGACTTATGAGAGCCGCATCCGCCTGCACATCATCCCGGAGATCGGCAGCATCCCGCTGAACAAGCTGACGCAGAATGATTTGCAGCAGTTCTATGGCCGACTTAAGAAAAGCGGCCGGAAGCGCTTCACAGACAAGTACGGCGAAGGGCTGTCCGACCGGATGGTGCGCATGTGCCACGCCACCTGCCGCTCCGCATTGGAAAAGGCGGTGCAGGATGGGCTGATCCGTGTGAACCCGGCCATCGGCTGCAAGCTGCCGCCCAAGAAGGCGCGGGAGATGCAGGTGCTGACGCGAGAGGAACTTCAAAGGTTCCTCATTCAGGCGAAGTTCGAGGGCTACTACGAAGTCTTCCTTCTGGACTTAGCCACCGGCCTGCGCCGGGGTGAGCTGATGGCGCTGCAATGGGACGACCTGAACTTCAAAACCGGTGTGCTGAATGTGAACAAGCAGGTCTACGATGTGCGTGGTCAGCTTCAGATCAGCACGCCCAAGACGAAGAACTCCGTCCGCAAGATCGTCCTGCCGCCCGCCGTGGTGGCAGTGCTGCGGGAGTATAAGAAAACAGTGGACTCTCGCTGGATGTTCCCGTCTCCGGTGAAGGAGGACTGCCCCATCACACCCGGCGTGGTACGCCGCAGACTGCAGCTCATCCTGGAACACGCAGGCTGCAAGCATGTGAGGTTCCATGACTTGCGCCACACCTTCGCAACGCTGGCGCTGGAAAACGGCATGGATGTAAAAACGCTCTCCGCCATGCTGGGCCATGTGTCGGCAGCCACCACGCTGGACATCTATACCCACATCACCGACGATATGCGGCTTACGGCTGCTGCTAACATCGACCGCAGCATCGGCAAGGCAGCGCCACAGGAGGACGCTTCAGAGCCGGGACAGGAAACTGCACCGGCCCAGGCAGAAAAGCCGAGAATGACCGACTTCAAGCCCTATGTGGGCCGCAAGCGCAGATCCGGTACCGGCTGCGTCAGTCAAATCAACGACCACCTCTTCGAGGGGCGCTACTCCCCCAAATGGCCCGACGGCAAAAAGCACGCCCGCAATGTCTATGCCCACACCCGCGAGGAGTGTGAGGAGAAGCTCAAGGCCCTGATCGTGGAGATGAAGGCAGAGATCGCAGAAGCGAAGCGGCTGAAAGAGTTGGAAATCCACCAGAACGGGACAGTTCTAAGATGATTCCGTCTGAGAAGATGGAAAAACTAATGTGGAGGAGCGTTTCAGCTCCTCCACATTGATGATTATTCGAGAAAAGTACTTTATGTATTTTGGAAAAGAGTAGCAAGCATATCAATAATTTCTTTAAGATTTGCGAAAATAGCTTTAAGGGGGTCTGAATCTAAAGAACAAATGTATTCACAAAAATCCATCTTCTGAAACTCAACGATAGTATTATCGTCTCCATAGTCACCTTCTTTGACTTTTGAAGAATAATAAGGTGTGACATCAACAGAATCTAATATCAGCGCATTTTCAATACCCTTTTTCATGCGCTTTGAATTAGTGTAAGTTGGGATAACCCGAGTATAAACATTGTTGCGAACAGTTTCGGTACGGTTTGTATCACAATCAAATAGGCAAACATTCTTGATAGGAAGGTTCCTGCCGATTAGGAATTGAGCCGCTTTATTAAGTGCATCTTTTCCTGTATTTTCTTCGTTTTTGGCGTCCTTCATGTACCCAACCCATTTGAATTGGAACGGAACATCATAGCCGAATACCTCGAGGGCTTTTTTGAAATATTTTTCGTCCGTTCTTCCCTCAAGGTATACTGTGGGTTTGTCTGCGGCAAATCCCTGAATTGAAAAGGCATCCTGAATTGCTTCGATAGAGGTGCACTTAAAGTATGCAGGCTTGTCTTGAACAACAATATTTCCAGTAGCATCTCGTGTAAGTACAATGACCTTGTCATCTCTACGTCTATCATTATGAATTACAAACGGAGAATGTGTCACAGCAAAAATTTGTGAAGTTTGGACCCCGGTATCGTCGGTAAATATGCTTTTGTAGTAATCCATGATTTTGACTTGCCATGTTGGATGCAGGCTAATTTCTGGCTCATCTACGAAAACAAATGCGCCGTTTATTGCATTTGCGTCTTTGAGTAGGAAACAACCACGATATACAATTTGCTTCTCCCCAGAGCTTAACATATCAATAGGAATAGTAGCACCATTTTTTTGGAAAAGAATGGTTTTTCTTCCATTTTGATTGTCGATACGACTGTAAGAAAGTGTATCAAACATTCGATTGAAAGCTGATGTAAATCGTGGCATACGCTCTGAAACTTTTAGATTCTTAGCCAGCGTTTCAGGGTTCTCTTTGGCAGAAAGAGCAATCTCTGCGTCATCTAATGCTTGAATATCAATCAAAAGCTGATTGATTTGTGTGGGAAGGTCATTAGATGATCGTCGGCTATTATTCGCAGCATCTAATGTTAGACTTGTAACTGAAGACAACGGTTTAGAATGAAAGTTAATATCAACATCAGAGTATATTCCAGCAGTTGGGTGTCTATTAGCTACATCAGTAGAATTAATAAGGGCGTTCATTCCAGAACCATCGCTAGCAAATAGATATGTGTTTCCGTTAGATAAGGTTTTATGGTAGTAGGTCATTTGAAAAACCTCGCCATTCTTTTCAAATTCAACATCGGCTTCGAAGTCGGCGGTGCGGGAAACCAACATATAAATTGAGTTAATAATAGTACTCTTTCCCGTCCCATTCTCTCCGGCAAGAATTATTGTATCGACACATTTCCCTTCTGAATCGCAGAAATCAAGCGAAAGATTTTTTAACACAGGGTGTTCATGAAATACAATTTTTCTAATCTTGTACATCCGCATTCTCCTTTATTATATTTGAATATAATGTATGTATTCATTGAAAAGACGCTTCCAGCCGACTTGCCTTGTTAGCACAAGCTCACCACAAATTAATTATACTGCAATTCAGCAAAAATCACAACATCAAGTATATATTTATTGAGAAAATGTGTTAAGAATTACAACCTCAAATCCCGCGCCGCAATAGACAAAGAATAAGAAAAATCCCTCTGAAATCGTTGATTTCAGAGGGATTTTGGCCCGAGTGAGGTGACTTGAACACCCAACCTCGACATCCCAAATGTCGCGCCCTACCAGTTGAGCCACACCCGGTTATTCACTTTTCTGCCATGATACCACGGCGAGGGGTAAAAATAAAGATTTTTCTGTCTGTGGTCATTCCTGTGGTCAGTGCCGCTTTTGTGCCGTTTTCGGCAACCGGGGAAAAACCCGCTATCGCCCGTGTCGCAAGGCTTTGCGGGCTTTTGTCCAAGCCGCGCATGGATAGGGTCTACGCACTCCCAAACTGTGTGCGGCAACTTAGCTTACTATACCAGCTTTTTACGCGTTTTGCAAGAGGGGGAAACGCTGCGGATGGGTGGAATTTGTAGGACTACAATACATATTGAACAAGAGTATAACACAAGACATGGCCTGCAGGCAATCCAATGAAGTACGCGGAGAAATACGGCGTGAGCCGTGCCAGCCGGAAATATAACAAAAGCCGGTCATGCATCCACCCAAACCAGCATACAGAAGCTGAGCTAAAGCTCATCCGCGACATGCGCCGCCGGAATCCTAAAATGGGCTTAATCGAGCTATGGTACCGCCTGCGGCGGCGCGGGTACACCCGCCGCCCAGAAAGTCTGTTCCGCGTGATGCGCAAAATCGGCTTGTTTTCGGCTGAGGAGCAGAAAGAAACCTATATTCCCAAGCCGTATGAGCAGATGCCCCATCCCGGCGAGCGCGTCCGGGTGGATGTGAAGGTTGTGCCGCGTAAGTGCATTGCGGATCCGGAGCTTCGCCTGTTCCAGTACACCGCCATTGACGAGTTCACGCGCCTTCGGTTTCTCGCCGCCTACCCAGAGCAGTCCACCTATTCTTCGGCCGATTTTCTTCGCAGACTGAAAGCGTGGTATGCACGCCGCGGCATCAAGGTCGAGTGTGTCCAGACAGACAACGGCTTCGAGTTTACGAACCGTTTTTCAAACAGCAAACGTGATTTGCCGACGCTGTTTGAGAAGACGGCTGCCGAACTGGGGATCCGGCATAAACTGATTCGCCCCTATACGCCGCGCCACAACGGAAAGGTCGAGCGCAGCCACCGTGAGGATCAGAAGCTCTTCTATTCCTGTCACGCCTTCTATTCTCTGGATGATTTTGTAAAGCAGCTCGCCGTCCATAACCGCCGCTCCAACAACTTACCCATGAGACCGCTCCACTGACTTTCTCCCTACGAGTTCGCTGTTCAATATGTTTGGCAAACCTACAGGAAGACGCTGCGGATGGGCGCGCCGGCGGACCGAGCTCTTGGGCAGGTGGGTAGAAGAGGCACCGCATCTGCTTTCGGCAAAATACGGCGCATTTATGACGGCTATCGCGGGTCAGCTTTCCTGCCGCTTCAGAATTTTCTTCTTTGTGTAGAGAATCCCGAAGAGAATCCGCACGCCGTCGATGGCGAGGACGAGCCAGAACAGCGGCGAGCGGAGGTTCAGCTCCGCGCCCGCGATCGTGAAGCAGACCATGCCGGGGATGATGGCGAGCCACGAGCTTGCGAGGTATGTCCAGAAGTCGATGCGCAGCATGCCGAAGAGAATCCCCAGCACCTCCATGCTCAGCCCGATCAGGTGGATCGCGAAGCAGGAGACGAAGCCGTATTCCCGCGTGGCGGAGAAGTATTTCTGCAGCTTCGGATGCTCGGCGAGCTTCTGCTCCAGACTCTCCGTCTTGGTGCGGCGGCCGATCCAGTAGGAGACGGACAGGCAGATCGCCGTCCCGACGCCGTTGATCGCCAGCGCGGTCGGGAGGGGAAAGATCAGCGACACGACGATGACCAGCGCGTTATAGACGACCACGCCGGAGAGCCCCTTGATGATGAAAAACAGCAGCACCACACAGACGGCCAGCACGGGGCGGTGCTCCACCAGCGTGGGGATGGAGTTGAGGTCGATGACGCCGGTCATCAGGAGCGTGCCGAACACGGCCGCACAGCATATAACAATCAGAATGGGCGCGAAATCACGGAGTTTACTCATGAAAAAGGGGATACCTCCTTAAGCTGCGGGAAAAAGTATTGACGGGGAAAGTATTGATAGGTTATATAGCAGATTTTGTGCGGAAAATCAAGATCTAAAAAGTAAAACATAAGATTCTTGACAAGTTCTTATCTCTATATTATACTATTACCCATAAGAAAATCGGCAATGATGGGAAGCAGTAGGCGGTCAGCGGATGCGAAGAGAGGGAGCGGTCGGTGTAAGCTCCCGTGAAGCGCTGCCCAAGTCGTCCCGGAGCCCTGTGCCGAACGTGCAGTAAGCGCAGCGGCGGCCCTCCGTTATCGGGGCGGGGTGTGAAAGCACCCGGTGAGTGCGGGAGTGTTCCCGAATACAGGTGGTACCACGGACTGTTCAGTTCGCCCTGTTTTGCTGCGGCAAAACGGAGCGGGCTTTTTGTTTTGCCAAAAACTCGTTAAAAGGAGACAAGCCATGCGTAAAGAATTACCGAAAGTGTATGAGCCGGGAGATGTGGAGTCCCGCATCTACCAGATGTGGATGGACAACGACTGCTTCAAGGCCGAGCCGAACCCCAACAAGAAGCCCTTCTCGATCGTCATGCCGCCGCCGAATGTCACCGGCCAGCTGCACATGGGCCACGCGCTCGACTGCACGCTGCAGGATATCCTGACCCGCTTCAAGCGGATGCAGGGCTACGAGGCGCTGTGGCTGCCCGGCTCCGACCACGCCGGCATCGCCACGCAGATCAAGGTCGAGGAAAACCTGCGCAAAGAGGAGGGCCTGACCCGCTATGACCTCGGCCGTGAGAAGTTCCTCGAGCGCGTCTGGGCGTGGAAGGAGAAATACGGCAACCGCATCGTCGAGCAGCAGAAGAAGATGGGCGCGTCCTGCGACTGGAGCCGCGACCGCTTCACGATGGACGAGGGGTGCTCGCGCGCCGTGCGCGAGACGTTCTGCGAGCTGTATGACAAGGGCCTGATCTACAAGGGCAGCCGCATCATCAACTGGTGCCCGCACTGCATGACGGCTCTGTCCGACGCCGAGGTCGAGTACACCGACAAGCCCGGCCACCTGTGGTATGTCCGCTATCCGCTGACCGACGGCAGCGGCGACATCATCATCGCCACGACCCGCCCGGAGACGATGATGGGCGATACGGGCGTGGCCGTGAACCCGGAGGACGAGAAGTTCAAGCACCTGATCGGCAAGACCTGCATCCTGCCGATCATGAACCGAGAGATCCCCATCGTGGGCGACGAGTACTGCGAAATCGGCTTCGGTACCGGCGCGGTGAAGATGACCCCCGCGCATGACCCGAACGACTTCGAGGTCGGCCTGCGCCACAATCTGGAGGTTATCTGCGTCATTTCCGACGACGGTACGATCAACGAAAACGGCGGCCGCTACGAGGGCATGGATCGCTACGAGTGCCGCAAGGCCATCGTGGCCGACCTCGAGGCCGAGGGCTACCTCGTCAAGACCGAGGACTATTCCCACAACGTCGGCACCTGCTACCGCTGCCACAACGATGTCGAGCCGCTCATCTCCGCGCAGTGGTTCGTGAAGATGGCGCCGCTTGCCAAGGAGGCCATCCGCGTCGTCGAGGACGGTACGATTAAGTTCGTGCCCGAGCGCTTCACCAAGACCTATATCAACTGGATGGAGAACGTCCACGATTGGTGCATCTCCCGCCAGCTCTGGTGGGGCCATCAGATCCCCGCGTGGTACTGCGACGAGTGCGGTCACATCAACGTCAGCCGCCAGGATCCGACGAAGTGCGAGAAGTGCGGCTGCACGCACCTCACGCGCGAGGAGGACGTGCTCGACACGTGGTTCAGCTCCGCGCTGTGGCCGTTCTCCACGATGGGCTGGCCCGATCTGGACGCGCCGGACCTCAACTACTGGTATCCGACCTCCGTCATGGTCACGGGCTATGACATCATCTTCTTCTGGGTCGCGCGCATGATCTTCTCCGGCATGGAGCAGATGAAGAAGGAGCCGTTCAAGACCGTGTTCATCCACGGCCTTGTCCGCGACGACAAGGGCCGCAAGATGTCCAAGTCCCTCGGCAACGGCATCGACCCGCTGGAGATGGCCGAGAAGTACGGTGCCGACGCGCTGCGCTTCAACCTCATCACCGGCAACAGCCCCGGCAACGACATGCGCTTCTTCGTCGAGAAGTGCGAGGCCATGCGCAACTTTGCCAACAAGATCTGGAACGCGTCCCGCTTCGTGATGATGAACCTCACGATCGACAAGGTCGAGCTGCCCGAGAAGCTGGAGCTGGAGGACAAGTGGATCCTCAGCAAGCTGAACACCCTCATCCGCGAGGTGACGGACAACCTCGAGTCCTACGAGCTGGGCGTCGCGTCCGCGAAGATCTATGACTTCATCTGGGACACCTACTGCGACTGGTATATTGAGCTGACCAAGACCCGCCTGAGCGGCGAGGACGAGACGGCGAAGCTGGCCGCGGAGAACGTGCTGTGCTATGTGCTGCTGCGGATTCTGGAGCTGCTGCACCCGTTCATGCCGTTCATCACCGAGGAAATCTGGCAGGCGCTGCCGCACGAGGGAGACTTCCTGATCAAGGCGAAGTGGCCGGAGTACCGCGAGGAGCTGCACTTCAAGGCTGAGGAGGACGCGATGGAGACGGTCAAGGACGCCATCGCCGCTGTCCGTGCCCGCCGCGCGGAGATGAACGTCCCGCCGAGCAAGAAGGCGCAGATGATCATCGTCACAAAGCAGCCGCAGAACTACGAGGAGGGCCGCCACTTCATCACCCGCATGGCCTACGGCAGCGACGTCACCGTCAGCACCGAGGCCCCCGCGGACCTCAAGGGAATGGTCACGGTCGTCACGCACGACGCGAACATCTATATGCCGCTGAGTGAGCTGGTTGACCTCGAGAAGGAGCTTGAGCGCATCGCCAAGGAGCGCGAGAAGGCCGTCGCCAACCTCGAGCGCATCGAGAAGAAGCTGAGCAATGAGAGCTTCGTCTCCCGCGCGCCGGAGGCGGTCGTCAACGCCGAGCGCGAGAAGGCCGATAAGGCCCGCGCTCTCATCGAGAAGCTCGACGCGTCCGCCGCCGCCATGAAGGCTTGATTTTCCCGGATTCCGGGCGATTTTCGACGGAATCAACACCGCATATCCGCTATAATCACCGTAGATCGAACGATCTGCGGTGATTATTTTTTTGCACAAAGGAAGGTGGAAGGATGGAAGTTGCGGCCAAATGCGAGGGGCGGGAGCTGGAGCTGTTTCTGCAGGGCGAGCTGGATCACCACGGGGCGAAGGGTCTGCTGCAGCGGCTCGACCGGGAGATCGAGACGGCGCTGCCGCTGCGGCTGACGCTGGATTTCTCGGCGGTGACGTTCATGGACAGCTCGGGCATCGC
>ERZ791885.2087-NODE-2087-length-10632-cov-2.904510_pt1 | contig 10632 bp, 10 predicted proteins | sample MGYA00510159_ERZ791885 | MGnify/ENA primary metagenome ERZ791885 (study PRJEB30046, sample SAMN00792054) | human gut metagenome | study: EMG produced TPA metagenomics assembly of the A metagenome-wide association study of gut microbiota in type 2... | reverse complement strand
TTCTGCTGAAACTTGAGTAAATCTACCTCGGTAGAGGAGAGATGAGCGAGTAGGGGACTACTCTCCGGAAACTGGGGTAGGGGATGCATCTTTCGGTGCGCTCTCCTCAGACGCCTTCGGGCTCTGAGTACGAGCAGCGGCAGTACGAGAATCTTTAATACGCCGCACAGCAGAACGTATGCGATCACGATCGGTCGAAAGATCAACCAGATCAGCGCCGTGAGAATACTCAACAGCCGGAGAATCGAATGCTTCATTTTCTCTGTTTTCATCATCACCTACATCGGGAAAACAATAGTTAGCGGGTTTACGAGCCTGTGCACGCAAAATTTCCGTCTCCAAAACGAACCTCTCACGAAGCTCCTTAATGGAGTAGGCCAGATCGGGCACAGCGACATCGTCATCACCTACGAAATGCTCTTGCACCTTGTGCTTAACATTCCATTGAGTTGCAAATTCCATAGTTAGATAGACGGCGTACCGAAGAACGGCATGGGCCGCAAAGCACGAATTTCATTGGAGAACCAAACGATAAACTTGTCGGTATCCTCATCCTGAACTGCAAACGGATTATTCACCTGGGGAACCTCGAGGAGAGCTGCGTTTAGGTTAGGGTCTGAAATTCGCCGAGCGAAAGTCCAGTTACCCAAAGAGCCACGAAGAAGGCCGGTAATGATATTCTTACTGAACTTGTATTCAGCATACCGGGGAGCGTAACCAAACAACTTACCGTACATGTCAGCATCTACGTCAGAAGAACCGACACAAAGCTCAGACTTGTCAATCTCCTGCTCTCCGAGGTGAGCAAAAGAGGGCCAGTAGTAATCTACACGGCTCTGACGGGTCCAGTCCTTGTCGATACCTTGGAAATAGTACGGCTCCGGAATAATCGACATAATACCGAACAGATAGCCGTGCTCCTCTGCACGATAAGTACACTGATTGGAACGGCCAACACCAAAACCACGTCCGGCCATATTGCCCTGGGGACTGGTCTGGTCAGTAGCGGAAGTCTGGAGAACTTCGCCGATATTGATGTCGGTTACACCGCCGCCGAGGTACTCGGGACGTTGAAGGCGGGCGTCAGAACTACGAACATGGAAGTGGCCCATAATGGTCTCAATGTACCGAGAACCGGCACGAGCGGAGATCTCGTAAAACCTCTGCAGAGCGATAGCACGCCGAAGGTCGTTGATCGTAGCGGCAACAACGGAACCACCGGCGGTTGTAAGACCAGAAGCGTACATAAGGTCGGAATGATCCTTTTCGACAGGGAACTGATCATTGACAGAACTCGAGATACCAATACCAGTCGTATTACCAAGACCTACGTTAAGATCGGGAGTAAAGACAGATGACGTGGTAGTCGTACCGCCGGTGCCCTGATTCTGAATCATCAGCTTCAAAGGGCCATCGGCCTGAATGGTACCGCCTTCGCCGACAATCGGCAACTGGACATCCGGGCCACGCTGAGGAGTGGGTAGGGCGGAAGTGAAGTAATCTTTAAGCCAGCGGCGAGAAAGAAGATCGCCGAAAAGACCTGCTTTCCAATTGGAACCATTTTCCATATAATTGGAAGATAAATCGCCATCAGCAGAAGCGTTAATCTCCAACTCGTCATCAACGTTCTGATCACGATAATATTCATTCCAGATCAGGCGATAACCACGAAAAGGGAGTGCCGAAACAGGAGCCGTAGTGTTAATCCCGTTAAGTACGCCGGCATCCGCAAAATTACCACCGGAATAAGGTTGAACAGGAAGACCAAAAGCAGAAACGAGACCATCCTCGGGCTTATAAATCCAATTGCCCGAACCGTTATTATCAGAACGGACTAACATGTCCATACTGGAAAGCTTATTCCAGGGCAGGTAGGGCGGGACGTGAGTATCCTCACCGGATTCTCCGCCAGTAATGAAATCTTCCCAATTGTCCCAAACAAGACGATTCGGAACAAAGAAGTAGTGAATGTACATCCGGAGGCGGCCAAAGGCCGGGGATGAAAGAGGCATCGTACGCACCAAGGAATCAGTACGCACACGGAAGCGATCACCGGGAAGCATCTCCTTGCAGATAATAGGGTAGAGTTTACCCATCTTGAAGGTGCCTATCCGGTCAAACGAAAGATCAAACCGATTTAACGGTACACGAGGGGTCTTTACACTTGTAAAGAGAGTGTTACGATATCCCTTTGCCATGACTACAAACGGATACCTCCGCGGCTAAGTTTATAACTGCGAGACAAACGGCGTCCTCTACGACGACCACGACGGCGACGTGCCATAATACTGAAACTCAGAATGTTACATGTGTAACAAGCGAGCGAATTAAGAATTATTCCTCACGCAAAGCATCGTCAAGCTTAACGATATAATGCGCAAGTACAAACGGGACAAGAAAAGGCAGGCACAACAACAAAAGGCCCAAAAAGAAAGTACGCACTACGGAACCATATTAATAGGTGTGATCGGAAAACTACCATCCTCAAACCATTTCTGAACACGCCGAGAAATGTCTTGAAGAACAGTACCACCGGGCACACGACCGTTACTATAATAATACTTGTTAAGTAACTCAGCCTCAATAGCTTCTGCGGCCAACTTCTGAGCCTGAGAGTTATTAACCGGAATACGGCTCATAATCTCAGAAACCTCTGCACGGATCTTCTCCATATCGGCCTTAAGTTTCTTTTCATTGAGACCAAGCTGGAGAACCTGAACCTTAGCACGCATATTGTCGTTGGCAACACGCTGCTGATCGAGTCGCAGACGAGTCTCATAAGAGTTCACATCAGCACCAAGAAGAGTGTTTTTAAGGCCGCGGGTCTCATTCTCAAGAAAATAACGAGTGTCCGCATGCCTATTGTAGATCTTCTGATGTTCCGCACGCGCAAGAGCATCAGCAGCCTGACCAGATTGAAGCTCACGAAGAGAAGCCTGAGAAAGAGCTTGCTCGGCAAGAAGCTTGTTTTCCATCTCAATCTTGGAAACCTGTGCATCCATCACCTGAGCCTGCATAGCAAAACGAAGATTATCAGAAAAGGAACCATAATCAACATTAGGAGCAGACCCGGAAGCGGCACCGGGCATTTGAGATTGATACATGTTACCGGAACCACCATACATAAGATCAGGATTTAATCCGGCTTGCTCAAGACGAGCACGTTGATTGAACGGAGTATTATACTCATTGTTCATCTTCCAGAAATCAATCTGCTGCTGGTTCTGTTTATCCATCAGCTTCGACTGATACTGATACTGCTTACGGGCAGAAGCACCACCAGTAAAGAGATTACCGATAGCACCGATAGCACTCGTAATAGCACCTTGTCCGATACTTGACCAATTAATAGCCATAACTCAAACTACTCCAAGCCACGATTCAACGTGTTCAGGGTTGCAGAATCCAACACCGATGTCTGCGCATCCTGATCGATCTTGACGTTGGAGCTTTTTTTCACGATAGTACAACTGTGCGAGAGCAGAACCGCCATGCTTACTAAGAGAACGACGATAACGATCTTCAGCCATCCTTTCGCGGTTGTTAAATAAGGCAAAACGGCTTTGCCGATCTGCTGGAGAAAGTCGAGAAACTTCTCTACGTTCATTTTCTATATAACTCAGAAAAAGTAACTTCCGTTCAAAGGAAGTATACAATTTCTCAGCGAAATAACGAGGCATACCACTAGGACGAATACCTCTTGATTTGTCACCGGGCAAGTAAGAAAAAAATTTTCTCTTTTCCAAACGTTTTATACGTTTTTCAAAAGTAGGGTAGAGACAATGCGCAAGAATAGTCTGAAATTCAGGGTCATCCGGACACAATTCTATCGGTTTAATTCCATGGCGATGCCAAGAACAAAGCCGATCAACATAGCGGCGACCAAGGCCAGGCCGACGAGACATAAGGCAGAGCGTCCGCAATTCCTGCGTAGGAGATAGAATATAGTTGGCAACATAACGCAAAGCACCATCACCACGTACACGAGACACGTCAATAATATATCCATTTTTCCAAGTACTGAGAATAGCCTCATTCAAAAGCTCCGTAGTACACTTATTCTCAGTAAATATAATAGCATGATAATGAGGACGCAACGTATTTTCACCGAACTCAGAAACAATGAAATACCGAATATGACCAAGACGAGCGCCATAGTTCTCACGAATACGCTTAAACCACAACTGTACATCACGCTTACTCACATCGACCTGCGGCAAATCATCATCGTCAAAAGAAACGGGTAAGTGCTCATCATCGTAAGTAATAGTACAAAACCAAGTATCGCCCAGATTCAGACGATACTCAGCAATCAAACGCTTAGCCCAATTGACACGGCGGCGAAGAAGAGGGTAATAAACTTCCTTACTCATACTGAAAGTCAAAAGCAGCTTGTAACGGAAGAAGCTTGACGCGATTATAGTCGCAAACAACATCGTAACACTTACGATACTTAGCATCAACGAAATAAATATCGTCTATGAGATTCTTACCAGCATACTGCGAGATGAAACGAAGAGCATGACGAGCCTTTGAAAAAGGACGACAACCGGAAACAATTTTTCCATCCTCTCTACGATGGAAACGAAAATAAATATACAGCCAATAACGTGGACGAGGCTGACCATAAGAACCATCACGCAGAACAGGCGTATAAGACACTTCCGGAAAATCACTAAGCAACTCCGAAAGCTTACGAACTTCACAACTATTCAGTCTCATGGCATTCAGGCTTAGAAAGCTCATCGAGTTTAAGAGCCAAAAGACTACGAACAACCGAAATAGGCATCCGAGAAATTAAAGCAAAAGCGGAAGAATCATAACTTACGCCATAAAGACGAACGAGAAGCAAGATAGCACGCTCATCCGAAATAATAAGAACAGGCTTCATAATGATTAGGTTTTGATGTATCACAAAGATACAAATCCTAACCACTATTTAACATAATATAAATTATAATTCATTAGTTATTCGTCCGGAGTATAAGAGATGAAAGTTTTGTCCTTAAAGAAAATAATGATTCGCTCGATTCCGGATGTTTGCCGGACATCATTCATGATTCTAGTGTGATTCTGGGAGTCGCTCTGAGATTTTGACCCGGTTCCTGCTCGTGTGGTTGTACCTATTTTAGACTGTGTCGAATGATTCGGAGCGATTTCCGGAGTCTGATGTGTTGAAGGATTAGTTTCTTGAAAATCGATTTTTCCAAGGGACTGTCCATGTTGATTCATTTTATGCGATTCTCGCGGAGTTAAATTGTCGGTAAAATCAAATAACGATCCCGCCGCTTTTTGTTGATTATTTTCGGTTATCGTGGTTGTTCCCATTGAGTCTTCCGAAGATGATGCCCGATTCGTATTCGATGCATCATTCGTTTCTGTCGCAGCGGGGATGATCGTCGCCTGTGACGACGAAGTTGTGATCGGTGTGACCGTATTGTCGGAAATTGAACGGTATATGTTGCCTTTACCTAGAAGCAACCAATCTGGATTGAGTTTCGGGAAACGCTGCAGCATTTTCTCAATGAAGTCGAAGCTGGGTTTATTCCGGCCACCTAGGATGTGTGAGATGCTCGATGGTTGTACGCCCATTATTTCTGCAAAACGTGAAGGAGTCAAACCTTCCGTTTTTATGAATTTTTCCAGCCGATCTCTCATGTTTCTCGTTTTTTACAAAGTTAACATATTTATGCAAATAAATTCGAAGGTTGCATACAAAAGGAAACAAATAAAATGCGACGATGTTTGGTTACAAATGTAAATAGTAATATTTAATCCGCAGTATTGATAGCAATCAAATTGATTGAAGTGCATTATTAGTTTATGTAAATATATTTAAATATTTGATTATTAGTGTATTTATGTGATATTAAATATGGGTAAAACCCCCGTGTATGCATTAGGTCGTATTTAAGTCAGTCGATATATTAAATGTAAACATGATGTAATCACAATCAATTAATTGATTATAATGTACTTAAATATAATATGTAAAATGATTTAATCGCCAGGTAAAGTAAAGCGACAAATTTCGGTAAAAGAATGTGGTTACAAATGTAATCCAGTAGCAATGCCCCACTTTTGCGTTTTCGTTGTTACAAATGTGATAAATATGGGAGACCTTGCACTAACCTGAATTACAAATGTAATCCATGAATTGTGTAATTGCTGAAAAGTTAATTACATTAGACTCTGCCCTATTTCGGTGTTTGTCTGGGATTTTATATCTGTAATCCAAGCGTTTAATTATGTTAAATAAAAAAGCACCCTGTAATAGGGTGCTTTACATGGAGTGTAAGTTGTTTATTTACAATGCGATCATTGTCGATATGCGCTTGAACTCCTCCGGTGAAAGTTTTAGTTTCTCCCGATGGAAATCGACATCTTTTTCGTTATTGATTGGAATCAGGTGGATATGTGCATGTGGAACTTCCAGTCCAAGCACGACCACGGCAACTCTTTTACAAGCTATTTTCTCCCCTATTCGTTTTGCGATTCGCTTTGCAAAAAGCACCATGCCTGCCAGTGTGTCGTCGTCCAGATCGAACAGGTAGTCGGTCTCCTTTTTCGGGACGACCAGCGTATGGCCTTCGGTGAGCGGGTTGATGTCCAGAAATGCAAAATAGCGGTCGTCTTCGGCCACTTTGTAGCAGGGAATTTCACCCTGTATGATACGTGTGAATATAGAAGCCATAAATTTGTGTGAATTTTTAGTCCAGATTCAGTTCGGTCTCGAGTTCTTTTAGTCGTTTGTCCAGTTTCTGCTGCACGGCATCGAATTGTTCTTTCGACGGCAGTTTTTCACAGATGCCGAAATAGTATTTGATCTTCGGCTCTGTTCCGGAAGGCCGGATGGAGACGATCGTGTTGTTTTCGGTGGAAAATTGCAGTACGTTGGATTTCTCCATACCGATCGTCGAACGTTTTCCGTCGCGGACATCCAGTGATTCGGATGAAAGGTAATCTTTGATAGTAATAACAGGAGAACCGCCTATGGTTTTGGGCGGATTGGCCCTGTAGTCATCCATCATCTTCTTGATCTCGTCTGCACCTTCCTTGCCTTTACGGACGATGTAAACCATCGCTTCCTTGTAGAAGCCGTATTTGACATATATATCTTTAAGCAGGTCGTACAGTGTCATGCCTTGGGTTCTGGCCCAAGCTGCCGCTTCGGCTGCCAGTGAGCAGGCGCTCACCGCATCTTTATCACGGACGAAATCGCCGGCCAAGAAGCCGAAACTCTCCTCGCCTCCCCCTATGTATTGCATTTTGCCTTCGTGTTCGCGGATGATTTCGGCGATGTATTTGAAGCCGGTCAGGCACTCGAAGCATTTAACTCCGAATGCTTCCGCGATTCGGTTGATCAGTCCGGTCGTTACGATGGTTTTGATGATGTATTGCTTGCCGTCGAGCCGTCCCAAATCGCTCCAGCGCTTGATCAGGTAATAGGTCAACAATGCGCAGGTTTGATTGCCGTTAAGCAGTATATACTCCCCGTTTTCATTTGGAATCGCCACTCCGATGCGGTCGGCATCGGGATCTGTTGCCAATACCAGGTCGGCTTTCTCTTTGGCAGCCAAATCGAGCGCCATCTTCATTGTGGCGCGTTCTTCCGGATTCGGCGAAACGACTGTCGGGAAGTTGCCGTCGGGAATGTTTTGCTCCTTGACCGTAATGATGTTGCGGAATCCGAATTTGCGGAGGGATGCGGGAACGAGGATAACTCCCGTGCCGTGCAGCGGCGTGTAGACGATTTTCATGTCCCGGTTCGCTGCAATGGCTTCGGGCGAAAGCGATAGGCCGTGGACGGCGTCCAGGTAGATTTCGTCGAAAGTCTCGTCCAGAATAGTGATGTTGTCTTTGCTCTGGGTGGTGAGTACTTCGTCGGGGGAAGTGATCTTCTCTACTTCTGCGATAATGTTTTTATCGTGCGGAGGGGTTACCTGCGCTCCGTCGGCCCAGTATGCCTTGTAGCCGTTGTATTCCTTGGGGTTGTGCGATGCCGTGATTACTACCCCGCTCTGGCATCCCAACCGCCGGATCGCGAAACTGAGTTCCGGGGTCGGACGTAGCGAATCGAACAGGTATACCTTGAATCCGTTGGCTGCGAAAATCGATGCGACCTGTTCGGAAAAGAGCCGGCTGTTGTTGCGGCTGTCGTGTCCGATAGCCACTTTGATGTGTTCGTGCGGAAAGGCTTTTTTCAGGTAGTTCGCTAACCCCTGGGTGGTCATTCCGACCGTGTAGACATTCATGCGGTTGGTGCCGACCCCCATGATGCCGCGCAAGCCGCCTGTGCCGAATTCCAGATCTTTATAAAAACTTTCGGTAAGCTCTTTTTTGTCGTTTTCCATCAGGTATTTAACCTGATCTTTTGTCTTTGAGTCATAGTTGCCGTCCAGCCATTTTTGGGCTTTCCCCTGCACGATTTGGTCCAGATTTTCACTCATGATTTTATGTGTTTTATTTATAATTACGGAACATTCAGGTCGAAAAAACTTATAAACAAAAATACGAATTATTTTCTGAATACTCTATATCAAACGGTTAAATTTAGACCCTCGGAAAGCCCTTATTCTTCTATATAAATATTTGTTAAACAAACAATATGATACCCCGTTTTTTTTTCATATTGTTATTTACAATTTTGTCCTACGGAAATCAGAAATAACCCACCTTAATACGATGATCGTTAAAAATCGGACATACGGAGACGTGTGGCAAATGTGCTTGTCCCAGATAAAGGAGCAGACCTCTGACGAAGAGTTCTCCAAATGGTTCAAGCCGATCGTGCCGCTCGATTTCGACGGAACGACCCTGAAGCTGCGCGTTCCGAACGAAAGCTATGTGTATCACATTGAGAAGCACTTCATTCCGTTGTTGACCCCGATCATCCATCAGCAATTCGGGCTGAAAACCAAGTTGCGCTATGCGGTGCCCCAGGCCGAGCAGCCGGCTTCCACCGTGGTTTCCGATGCCGATATGACGGCTATCAATACGTTTGCCACGCAGACGAACACGACAAATATAAAGAATCCGTTCGTGATTCCGGGTATCCGCAAGCTGGTAATCGACCCGCAACTGAATCCGAATTATACGTTCGATACCTTCGTCGAGGGCGATTGTAATCGCTTGTGCCGTTCGGCAGGTTTTTCGGTGGCTGTCGATCCGGGTGCAACCCCTTTTAATCCTTTATATATATATGGGGATTCGGGGCTTGGCAAGACGCATATCGCGCAGGCGATCGGCATGGAAGCGAAACAACGCCGTCCGTCGATGCAGGTACTCTATGTGTCGATGAACAAATTCCAGGCCCAGTTTACCAATGCGGTGCGGTCGGGTGAGATCAATGATTTCATCCACTTCTACCAGATGCTCGACATGTTGATTATCGACGATATTCAGGAACTGGCCGGTAAGGAGAAGACGCAGAACGCTTTTTTCAATATCTTCAATCATTTGCACCTGTCGGGCAAGCAGCTCGTGCTGACATCGGATAAGCCGCCCGTTGAACTGAAAGACATCGAGCAGCGGTTGCTGACCCGTTTCAAATGGGGGTTGTCGGCGCAGTTGCAGTTGCCGGACCTGGATACGAAGGTCAAGATTATCCGTAATAAAGCGCTTCGTCTCGGGGCCGATGTGCCGGACGAGGTGGTCGATTTCCTGGCCGATAATATCAATGCGAATGTCCGTGAGATAGAGGGAGCTCTTTCGTCGTTGGTGGCGAATGCATCGTTCCTCGGCAAAAAGATTACGGTCACGCTGGCCAAGGAGATACTGAAAGTGTACGTACAGTTTACGCAGAAAGAGATTACGATCGATCACATTCAGAAAGTGGTGTGTGAATACCTGGGATTGCCGGAGGAGAAGTTCAAGTCGCCGCGTCGTACGCGTGAGATCGCACAGGCGCGCCAGATCGCGATGTACCTGAGCAAACAGCATACGAAAGCGCCGCTGACTATTATCGGGGCTTCGATCGGCGGAAAGAACCATGCGACGGTACTCCATGCCTGCAAGGCGATTTCGAACCTGATGGAGACAGACAAAGTGTTCCGTCACCAGATCGAGGAGATCGAGAAGCGCGTGTTGGCGAAATAGTCTCTTCGGGGCCAGGTGAATGAGAAAAGGAAAGTTTTCCAGTGTTTTTCCGTTGCTGTATTTGGTCTTAGGATTATTATCGGATTGCTGCGTTAAAGAGCGTTTAACCATTGGCTCAATTCGTTAGTCCATAGGTTTTTGTATATAAAGCTGTCGCAAAACCCAAAGCTGTGTCCTCCTTGGGGGTAAATATGCAATTCGGCAGAGACCCCATGTTTCAACAATGCCGTGTAATAGGCGAGACTGTTAAGCGGTGACACGGTCTGATCATCTTCTGCCAAGACAATAAATGCAGAAGAGGTTTCTTTGGTAACATGCAGTTCAAGCGAGAGCGCCTTTTTTTCTGCTTCGGGAATATTCTCTCCTAACATTCTGCATCGCGAGGGCAAATGTGTCAGTTGGTCCGTCATGCTGATCACCGGATAAAGCAGAATCTGGAAATCGGCGCGGTCCGTTCCATGGTACAAAGTTGCAGCCGTAGCGGCAATATACCCTCCGATAGAAGCCCCCATCACTCCTACCTGTTGAATCCCC
>ERZ791885.2074-NODE-2074-length-10698-cov-2.373673_pt1 | contig 10698 bp, 5 predicted proteins | sample MGYA00510159_ERZ791885 | MGnify/ENA primary metagenome ERZ791885 (study PRJEB30046, sample SAMN00792054) | human gut metagenome | study: EMG produced TPA metagenomics assembly of the A metagenome-wide association study of gut microbiota in type 2... | reverse complement strand
CGAACAGCCTCGTGACTATCTACCATAATCTTATAATCAGCAGCACGCTTCACCACATGTATATAATGATTGTTCATCCATTGTGAGGAATGATATTCACTACGGGGAATGATTGAGCCCACATATCCGGTCTTTACAGAATTATAGCCATTATCTACCATAAATTGAAAGGCTACATCCAGCTGCCGCTCATAGTCGGCAGCATTAGCAGCCGTCTCATGATGCATGATAATCTTTACTCCCTTTGATTTGGCATAGGCATGTAGTACCGCAACATCAAAGTCCGGATAAGGTTTGTCAAAAAGGAACTGACGATCCTTACGATAGGATGCCCAATCTTCCCAACCTTCATTCCAGCCCTCAACCAATACCGCATCAATACCATTCTCCGCCGCAAAGTCTATGTACTCTTTCACATGTTCAGTATTGGCCGGATGATGTCCATTAGGAGTTAACTTTGAATAGTCGGTTATGCCGGGTTTAGCCTTATAATAGTCGCTATATGCCCATGTACCTCCTCCACCAGTAAACATCTCCCACCAGACACCGATAAATTTCTGTGGCTTAATCCAAGAAGTATCTTCCAGCTTACAAGGTTCATTCAGATTAAGAATCAACTGAGAAGCAAGGATGCTACGTGCATCGTCACTAACCATAATTGTACGCCACGGGGTATGCAACGGTAATTGCAGATATCCTTTCTTTCCTAATTTATCGGGAGTAAGATGAGCAGAAAAGTTAAACTCTTTATCATCCACATTCAGCAACATGGCAGAATAATCTACCAAGGCAGCTTCATGAATATTGATATAAAGTCCTTCGGTAGTCTTTATCATAAGGGGTGTTTGTACTGTGAATGAAGTCGCTTTAGCTTCATATCCTTTTTTACGTAGATTACGTTCCATAGCTTCGCGCACTTCGGAAATGGCCGCAGTAGTATAGGCAAACTCATTCGTATCATAATCACCGGGAATGCAATAGAGTGTATGATTACCGGTCAGATTGAATTCCGTCAGTTCGTCTTTTACCGTCAGATAATTCATGGTTTTCTGCTCCGGCAACTCATAACGGAATCCGAGTCCATCGTCAAACAATCGAAAACGTACAATCATCATACGGTCGTGCTTTGCCGGTTGTGAGAGAGTGACAGTAAGTTCATTGTAATGGTTACGGACTTTTTCATACTCTCCCCATACAGGCATCCAAGTTTCATCAAAAGTAGAATTTGTTGCATCAAGAATCCGGAAGCCATTTGACAAATCCGCTTCTTCCATAAGTATTCCCAAGGCAGAAGGTTCTACAACCGGCTCTCCTTTGTAATATAAGCTATAGACCGGCCCCCCCTCGGAATCAAGCACAACATTGAGTTTCAGATTCCCATTGGGAGATGACAATTCGTGTGCCATCGCCACACAAGCAATTCCCAGAAATACAACTGTTAATAATACATGTTTCATATACATCCGTTATTGTTGATATATAAAATATTGATAAGGTTCCATCGTCATTACTGTAGGCAACTCCACATCCACACCGGCAATCACATCGGTCATGGTCTTGCCAGCATGCTCCATAGGTACTTTCACTTGTACAGACTCATTGGCAGTATTCACCATGACCAACATGCCATGACTGCCTGCTGCCCGATAAAATGAAGCGACATCTCCGGTAGTATAAACTTCCAGTTCACCACCACGTACACTGCTCGTAGCTTTATAGGCTCTGATGATTTCTGCCATCTCTTGCGCAAAGACTTCATTGGACTTCAAGTCTATAACTCCGTAATTGAAAAAGTTAAGTGACCGCGGATAGGCTACTTCCTGCGAACTATAAATAAGAGGTATCCCCTCGAGCATAGTCGTCAATACAAAAGCAGACATGGCACCACGCTCACCGCCATAACATTCTATCGGTGAAGCCTCACTTGCCTGGTCATGATTAGTAGAATAGCGTAACCGTAACGTACCCTTCGGCATTCCCTCCAATTCGGAAGTATTCATAGCATAAAGGTCAGTAAGTGAGCATTTACCGGCATAATAGTCTTTCAGTTTACTATGGAAGTTCCAGCCGTAGAGCAGATTGAAACCATTGTTCATTAAAGACGTTTTTCCGCCTTCGGCAAGCATCAGCAAATTATTGTCAAGTGTACGGAGCTCGGCGATTGCTTTCTTCCAGAAAGCATCTGGTACCCCCTCGGCATAATCACAACGGTATCCATCAATACCAATTTCTGTTACCCAATACTTCATGGCATCAATCATGGCTTGCTGCATGGTTTCGTTGTCAAAATTCAAGTCAGCAACATCCGCCCAAGGCTGTTCTTGAGGTTGTACCACATTGCCATTTGCATCCTGTGTATACCAATCCGGATGCTCAGTCACCCAAGCATTGTCCCACGAAGTATGGTTGGCAACCCAGTCAAGAATCACTTTCATTCCTTTGGCATGGGCAGCATCTACCAGTTCTTTCAAGTCTTTTTTTGTTCCGTAACGTGTATTCAGCTTTTTATAATCCTTTATACAATAAGGTGAATTCACACTTTTCAGTACTCCCGGCTCATTTACAGGCATCAGCCAAAGCACGGTAGTTCCCAGGCTTTGAATACGGTCAAGCTCTGCTTTGATGGCAGAGAACGCATTTTCTTCGGCAAAAATGCGGGGATTTGCCTCATAAATCACCATATCCGAAGCCATGTATTCTTCCTGTGGGACGGGAATCGGTTCCATGTCACTCTGACTATCACTACACCCCATACAAGAATGTAGCATCGTAAAGAGCAGTGTCGCAATTATTACTTTTTTCATATTTCTACTTTTTATCTATACTTATACTCATTGGCGGAACTGATATCTGCAAAAGGAGCATCCAAACTCTCCAGTGATGGGCATTGGCAGAAAAGATACTAAGACTTAATACTAAAAATCCCGGAAGCCAATACTAAAAAACAAAAGAGCTAAGAGATAACTTCTTCCCAAGGTTTTTCTATCCCAAGACTTGGGATAGAAAAACCAAGCCTTGGGACATATATCCGCAAGATTGAAAAGAGATATCCTATCCCCAATCTCATTCCACCAATAGGTCATTTAACATCTTCATTACTATACAAAACTCATTTCAAGAAATTATTCTGATTAGAAACAAAAGCCGCTTCAGATTCCGGTTCAGAGTCTCCGTCCGGATTGTTAGGGTCAATCTCCTCACCAGCTATGTCCGTAATACGGAAATAATAATCTCGATCAAGCGTCACTGCTGCGAGGTCAAATTGTGAGCCTCCATTGTTATTATTCATTATCAGATTGTAAGTCAATCCCTTATTTGCTTCACCTGTATCGTAATAATTATACGTGACACCTTTTATCTCAACACTACCGGTTGGTAATATTCCTGGCCAACTGCCAAAGAGTTCCGGTATATCATTTCCCCACGCATATATGGTTGTTTCTGCCCATCCGGACTGGTCTTCAATAAATATGGCATAACCATCATGGATAACCACTGCATCCGGATCTATTTCCGTCCAACCGCTTTCTGTGATTTCCAAATATATGTCACGGTCAAGAGTAAAGTTCTGTGGTCCATCAAATTGTGAACCTACTCCATTATCGTTAAATATCAAATTGTAAACCAATCCCTTATTTGCTTCACCTGTATCGAAGTATTTATAGGTAATTCCTTTTATCTCAACGCTACCAGTAGGTGAAATACCGGGCCAACCTCCAAAAAGTTCCGGCAAATCATTTCCCCACGCATAAAGTGTCAGTGCATCCCAACCTGTATTGTCCATCACGAACACAGCATAACCGTCATGAATCACTTCACTTGGGTCTTCCGGCTCCTCAAAATAAGCATTCCAGCGGGTTACCGTTATATCAGTGCGAGTACCTACCTTAGCCGAAATTTGATGTAAAGCATCCCCATTCTGCAAAGTACGCTCTATACCTTGTGTCTTAGAAACGAAATAAAAGCCATCGGCAAGTGTCTTTCCATTAACAAAATCTTCCGGATAGAGGTATATGCCCCATTTAACATCATTGTTTGCAGCTTTCTCCATCTGCCACTTAAGGTCTCCGGAAGCAGCATCCTGACCTCCATTGAAATCGCCTGCAATATAAATTATTTCATCGGCACCAGTTCCTTGGGGCATAATCACCTCCAGCAAGATAGCATCGCTACGAAGTTCAAATTGCGGCAACTCATGGTCAAACACAATTTCCTCCTTGTCACAACTACTGATGAAAGCTACAAAAAGCAACAAAAGCCATAGCGGATTACATATATATTTTTTCATTGTTACTATTATTATAGGATGATTAATAATTAGGATTCTGTACCAGTCCCGGATTTACCATAAGGGCAGACTGGGGCAAGGGATACCACTCGTATTTGCGGTCACGTTTAGCCGGATAGCTTAAACCGTCGTCCGTGGCACGGCCAAAGAACCACCATTGCCCTTGCGTAAACTTATCGAAACGACGCAAGTCTGTACGACGACGACGCCCCTCTCCCAAGAATTCAAGTCCCCATTCACTCAACATCCAATCCATATCAAAGGATGTAAAACCAGGACCGGGCTGCTCGAGAGCCGATTTATCTGTAAAATAGCGTGTTTTAACTCTATATACCAGTTCTTTAGCACCTTCCGTATCACCTGCACGCATTTTACATTCAGCAAGAGTATAGACCACTTCACTCAAACGGAATTCCACCTCATCGATGTTTTGGAAATCAATGCCTGCACTCTCCGGATAAACCGGATATCTTACCAAACGGACACCTGAATTCGTTTCACCCCAGCGAGGTGACATGACAGTCTCCAGATTACGTCCTAAATTAAGGAATGTACCCACCTGATCCACATAAACCAAATCCTGACCGTCACGGTCGGCATCTGCTTTCAAAGCTGCACCCTTACCATAGTTGGCTTTAATAGCCCCTTTCAAGAAAATGCCTTGATAATTTCCTGTTGTTTCATTATACACATAGTTCTGCTTACGGATATCTTTATCGTGGAAACGTTCATAAACTGCACCTAACTTATCACCGTAGTCGGTAAGAAAGCTCTTAGGATTGTCAGTACCACCATACGGCTGTACATTTCCAGAATTATCCCATGAAGGTGCCAAGCATACACAATTCCATCCGCTCTGGCTGTATGTACCTCCAAAGTAATCCCAACAATTGTAAGGCATGAAAGGCATGTTACGCATCCAACCGGTATTGACCTGACCGACTTCCATCGCCAATGCCATTACAACTTCCGGACATTCTACATTGTTTATCGAATAAATATCGCGATAGTCATCGGTAATGCTGTAAGTACCATAATCGCCATTCAGAATTTTTTGGCAAAGAGTGGCACACTCATTATAACTGTTTTGTTTGATAAACACCTCAGAATTCAGCAACAAGCGCATCTTAATCATACGATTGGCAGCTTGGTTCATGCGGTTACGAGTCTTTCCAGAACCATCTTCTTTCATAAGATCTGTAACTGACTCATCTAATTCCTGACTGATAAAATCGTAGATAATCTTGCACCCCTTATCAAAATCAGTATCTGCAGAACCAGGGATTTCCGCACCCGAAGAAATGTTCAAGGGAAGTGCTCCACCCCAAATCTCAAAGATATTGTAGTATGCCCAAGCACGCAGGGTACGTACTTCGGCAATATAACTATTCAAAGCATCCTCAGTCATGCGTATAGATGCGGGGCTGATTGCCTGCAAATCTGTAATAAGCGTATTGCAAAGCCCAATAGTGGTCCACGCATTCTCCCAAGTTTGGCGAATAATGGTTGATTCTGACGTCCAGGTATGTGAAGACAAAGCAAACTTCAATGCCTCATCCCATCCCCAAAGTCCACCGTTCCAACTGCGCCATGCCACCTGGTCGGCAGAAAACTCCTGCAAATACCAGAAGTATTCCAAATAACTATATGCAGCTTTCGAATAGATGGCTGCCACTGCCCCCTGAACACTCGTCTCATCTTGATAATAAATTCCGGCATCCACACGATCGAACACTTCCTCGTCCAAATTAGTACAAGAGAAAAGTGAACATGACATAATCATCGCCAATAACCAACGACATTTTATATATTTCATATCTTTCATATTTTTAATAATTTGTTTCTCATTTATTTGAAGCGAAGAGTCACACCTAAACTCAATTGAGTTGCTGTAGGATAAGCACTATTACTATCTACTCCCGGCTGGATACCATTCACGTCTATAATTGAAGGGTCATTACCAGAATATCCGGTCAAGGTAAACAGATTCTTGGCAGACAGATATATGCGCATATTATCCAGTAACTTACGGTTCTTAGGAGTAAAATTATATCCCAAGGTTACATTTTCCAGTTTTATGAAGCTACCATCCTCCAGGAAATAGGAAGATATTACTCCACCACCGGTACGGATATTCTTATCTTCCAGATACGCAGAGCGAAGAACATTATCTGTACCACATCCCTGAAGCCCCATACCATATTTACGCATGTTGAATACATCAAAACCGAATGTACCGCGGAAGAATACACTCAAATCAAAGTTTCTCCAAGTCAGGTTGTTACTCCAAGACAAGAAGTGCTTGGGAGCACCATTGCCAATATAACGTTTATACTTGGCATCAGCCTGAGAAATCGGTATTTGCTCATCTTTATCATTCAAAATAAGCATATTGCCATTTTCGTCAACACCTGCATATTCATAACCGTAGAACTGCCCTATCTCTCCCCCTTCCTGCACACGGAAGAAATATTCGCTGGAACCAGTACCCGGTTTTAAGTAAAGGTCGAGATAAGATGCCTTGTGAATATCGTTAGAAAGTTTGGTCAACTTAGTCTTTCCATAAGAATAATTGATTCCGCTCGTCCACTTCACTGCTGTTTTAGTAAGGATGTCACCATCCAAAGATACTTCTATACCGGTATTTTTCGTTGTTCCAACGTTAACCAAAATAGTGGAATAGACAAAAGGCGGTTGAGGTGCCGTGTACGTATAAAGCAAGTCTTTAGAACTACGGTCAAAATACTCCACTGAACCACGTAAACGATTCCATAGAACAAAGTCAACACCCAGATTAATCGCAACGCTCTTTTCCCAAGCCAAATCCGGATTAGCATTACTGGAGGGAGCATAGCCCGTTACCCAACGCCCGTCAAAGAGATAACTACCATTGGTATTGTAAGTAGAAAGTGATTTATAAGCATCAAAATCCGAACGACCGGTAATTCCGAAAGAAACACGCGGTTTCAAACTGGTCAACACTTTCCGGGTATTCTTCATAAAGCCCATCTCCATCATTTCCCAAGCCAAAGAAGCTGCTGGGAAGTACCCCCACTTTTGGTTAGCACCAAATTTGGAAGAGCCTTCATAGCGCAACGAAGCCGATGCAAAAAGCATATCCTTCCAATTATAGTTCAACCGACCAAAGAAGCCAATAAGTGTCGATTCAGAGCGACCGCTATATAAACTTGCCAAACCATCCTTCAGATAAGAGCCACTGCCCAAATCCCAATATTTCGTATTATCAAAAGAGAAGTCGTTGTTACTACCACCAATCTGTTCCCAGATAGACTTCTCATAAGTATAGCCCACTACAGCCTTAATATTGTGGTCGCCCAAGTTCAGTGCATAATTTCCCAACCACTCCAATCGATTGGTGTACCATTTCTGATACTTCATTTCCGCACGTCCTTTATAACCATTCCAATAGGACTCCGAACCGGCAGACGAAGCATAATATTGTTGCTTCATGTCATTGTAATGCAATGAGTAACTTAATGTTGTATTCAACAAATGCTTTTCTGTCTGCAAAATATTCAGTTTAGCCTCAGCCGTACCCAACAAATACATACGCTGGCCGTTGTTATCTCTCAAAGCAAGCTCCGCAACCGGATTGGTTGCACCCGTAGGAGAAGTAGGCTGATAATACGAACCGTCTGCATTATATACCGGCATTGTAGGATTCATTGTGAGTGCCCTATCGAAGAAACCATCATTTCCCCAGGTTTCATTTACACGACGTGCACTCAACGAACCGTTGAATTGTAAGCGATTCTCCAGTACACGCTGTTCCATAGAAAAACGACCTCCAAATTCTTCACGACCACTCACGATGTCAAGTCCATTGGCACTTTTGTAATTGAAGGAAGCACCATAGAAACCATTCTTTGTGCTACCATCAATAGATATATATTGGTTTGTGTCGTATGCTACATCACGAGTAATCAGTCCATACCAGTCAGTGTCGGCTCCATAGTCTGTACCTCGTCTCGAACGACGGAATTCATCAGCCGACAGAATATCCGGAGAGGGCTTGGCTACATTAAAAGCGATGTAACTGTCATATGTGACTACCGTTTTTCCAGCTTCACCCGAGCCACGTTTCGTTGTAACTAAAATCACACCATTAGCACCTCGCGTTCCGTAAATAGCAGCTGAACCCGCATCTTTCAATACCGTAATAGATTCAATATCCTGTGCAGCGATGTTACGGATATCGCCACCTGCCACACCATCTATGACAATCAAAGGACTATTACTTGCAGAAACAGATGTTGCACCACGTACTTGTAATGAAGAACTGGAGTTAGGATTGGCAGCTGCCTGCGTATTGACATTCAAGCCCGCGACTTTTCCCGATACCATTTCCATCGGGTTATTCATAGCCCCCAAATTAAAATTTTTCTTATCCACTTGTACAATGGAACTGGAAACTTCTTTTTTACTCAATGAACCGTAACCCACTACTACAACTTCTTCCAACACCTGCTGGTCATCATGCAAGACAACATCAATCTTGTTTCTACCGGATACGTTCAGTTCCTGCGTTTGGTAACCTACATAAGAAAAAATAAGTATTGCATCAGGATTGACATTCAATAACACATAGTTACCGTCAATGTCAGTTATCACCCCCGAAGTTGTACCCTTTACCAATACACTTGCACCGATAAGACCTTCACCCGTTGCATCGGTCACCTTTCCTTGTACCTGAAGTTGTTGCGCAACAGCAACACCAGTCATCATAAGAAAACCCAGTAAAAGGATCATGCGCTTTTTAAGGCATCTCTTTAGACTTTTCTTTTTCATCTTATTAGAAATTAGTTAAACAATAAATAGATTGATGCAAATGTATTATCAAAACAAACGCACGATTTGGGCTGAGATAAAAATCTAAAGTCCTGCAACAGGCAATCAACTATAATACAACGCATTACAAAAATGCTATTGCTACTAATTTCTAAATCATTTCTAAACTTTTTAAGGCAGAAGAAAGCCTCAAAAGGAGGATAAAATCAAAAAGAAGTTATTTTCATCACTCGTTCTTCAAAGTCCTCTTTACAAAGAGACTTGTTTTTTAGCTTGGAACGATAAGTATAGATGGTAGTTATGGAATAACGCAAAAATTCTGCAATACGCGCACTGTCTGTAATACCTAAACGAATCAGTGCAAATATGCGCAGTTCGGTAACAAGCAATTCTTCATTTTTAGGATGCAATTGTTCTTCAACTGGCAACAAACGATTAAATTCTTCTACAAAGTTAGGGAATATCTTAAGAAAAGATACATCGAAATTGTGATAGAACTCTTTCAACTCTTGATTTATGAAACGGTCGGACTTCAATGTACGATATAACTCCTCAAGTTTACCGGCAGCAGCCTGCTTGTTCAATATGCGGCGATATTCTTCCATCTTACTTATATAAGAGGAACTTAAACTGAGGAAACGTCCCAAATACTCTTCCTTAATATGATTGGCTTCCGTAAGAGTCTGATTAGTATGCAATAATCGTTCATTAGCCTCATGTTGAGACTTGTTCAGCTTCTTCAATTCACTATTCAATATACTCAATTGGGAATTGGCAGCAACAACTTTTTTACGGGCATAAGACAATTTTTTCATTTGCCATAGCACACACAGTACTGTCAATAGAAGGAAAACAGAAAGGATACATATGCCTGTAATAAACATTCTCTGCCGCTGTTGCTGTATTTCCTTTTCTTGCTGATAAGCACGATCTATGAGCGGAAGCATCTTGGAATTCTGCGAACTACGCAACCGAGTAGTATAATAATTAGCATCTTCCATACTAATCTTGATATAGTGATTAGCACGTTCCAAATCGCCCATTCCATAAAGTAATTCCGCTAATGCGCACAAAGAATAATTTTCTTTCACCACTGCCCTAATGTCAGCAATGGCACTGCTAATACGTGCTTCCATTTCTTTTTGCTTGTTCCCCACGACATGATAAGCAAAAGCCAGAATTGAAGTAGCTACTGCATACTCACGCGTATTGGATTTCAACCGAGGTAAAAAATTCTTCAATAAACATATAGCCTCCTGACTTTTTCCCTGGTCAATGAGCTGAGGTGCATGCACGACTACATATCTATAAGTATCTTCCGGTACTAGGCTGATTATAGAATCCCTATACAAATTTGCTATCCGAAGATAATTGTTCACGTAGTTCCGATCAGTGGCGTACTCTGCCTGATAGAGATATAGGTTTTCAAAACATACATAATAGTCCACTATATTTTCACCCTCCAACGTGTTACGAGGAAGCGATTTCAGCAATTCCATTGCTTCAACAAAAAGGCCCGAAGTATTTAGAATATGTACTTTATTTAATATAGAACTATTTATCCATTGCCTATTATTTAGCCGTGTGGCAATAAGAATATT
>ERZ791885.2051-NODE-2051-length-10813-cov-2.736940_pt1 | contig 10813 bp, 7 predicted proteins | sample MGYA00510159_ERZ791885 | MGnify/ENA primary metagenome ERZ791885 (study PRJEB30046, sample SAMN00792054) | human gut metagenome | study: EMG produced TPA metagenomics assembly of the A metagenome-wide association study of gut microbiota in type 2... | reverse complement strand
TGCTATCCGCTTTGTTGCCTGCCACGAGGTAGGGCACTCTTTGGGATTGCGTCATAACATGATGGGATCGGCAGCGTTCCCAACTGATTCCTTACGTTCCGCAACGTTCACTTCCCGATTAAATTCCACCGCTTCTTCTATTATGGACTATGCCCGCTTCAACTACATAGCCCAACCGGGAGATGGCGTGAAGGTTCTTTCCCCGCATATCGGTCCTTACGATATCTTTGCCATCGAATATGGATATCGCTGGTACGGAAAAAATAGTCCGGAAGAAGAAAAAGATATCTTATTTGATTTCCTGAGCAAGCATACCGACCGTCTTTATAAATATAGTGAAGCACAGGATGTACGTGATGCCGTTGATCCACGTGCACAGAATGAAGATTTAGGCGATGATCCCGTACGTTCTTCCTTACTTGGCATTGACAACCTGAAACGCATCGTTCCGCAAATCCTTCAATGGACTACTACCGGAGAAAAAGGGCAGACTTACGAAGAAGCCTCACGCCTCTATTACGCAATTATCAATCAATGGAACAACTATCTGTATCACGTACTGGCCAACATTGGTGGCATCTATATCGAAAATACAGTCATAGGAGATGGTGTACAGACCTACACATTCGTTGAGAAAGAGAAGCAACAGGCTTCCTTGAAGTTTCTGACAGATGAAGTACTGACTTATCCTAAATGGTTGTTCGATACGGAAGTAGGAAAATATACCTATTTGCTCCGTAACACCCCGGTTGGACAACAAGAAAACGCCCCGACGCAGATACTGAAGAATGCACAAGCCTACATCCTTTGGGACTTGCTTGGCAACACCCGTCTGATGCGTATGATTGAAAATGAATCAGTCAATGGAAAAAAAGCGTTTACCGTAGTGGAACTAATGGACGGACTCCACAAGAATATTTTCGGCATTACCGAACGAGGAGGTATTCCCAATGTGATGGAACGCTCTTTGCAAAAAAACTTTCTGGATGCATTACTCACAGCTGCCGCAGAGCCCGAAGCTGTGAAAATCAATAAAAAGATTGCAGACGATCATTTCTTGCTCGATCATGCCACTCCTTTCTGCAGCTGCTATGCGGCCGAACAACGTTCGCTCCGACAGGAAGATAAAATGGGAGCTCACCGAGTTCTCAACTTCTACGGCAGCCAACTGAATCGTATCTCGGATGCAATATCCGTGAAACGCGGAGAGTTACTGCGGATTAAGAAATTATTGCAGAGCCGCCTCGGAACGTCTGATACAGCAACACGTTATCATTACGAAGATATGATTTTACGTATCAATACAGCTTTAGGTATTAAATAATTCGATTCAATCACTTACGTTTATTTACAATTAATGAATAAAAAACATCTTTGCATTATTATATGCTTCCTTGTTAACGCACTGGCAATGGCCAGTGCGGCTAATCGCACTATCACCGGGGTAGTAATCTCCGGTGAAGATAACGAACCGTTGATTGGTGCTTCGGTCTACGTTCATACGGATGAACTGAAAAAGGCAGGAGCATCCCAGACATCGCTAGGTACTATTACAGATATCGATGGTAAATTCTCTCTTTCCGTTCCGGATAAAGTAACCCGTATTCATTGTAGCTACATCGGATTTGAAGAACAAGTTATAGTTCTTCAGGGCGACAAAAAAAGCTACCGAATCGTACTTCAAACTTCAGCACATACATTGGGAGATGTAGTTGTAACAGGATATCAAACCCTAGAACGTAGAAAATTAACAGCTGCGATCTCTAAAGTTGAAGTTTCGGATGCTATGGTAGGTGCTGCAAAAAGTATTGACCAGGCGCTGACAGGTCAAATAGCCGGTGTATCCGTAACAAACACTTCCGGTGCACCAGGATCACCTGCCAAAATTCGTATTCGTGGTACTGCATCAATGAACGGAACACAAGACCCATTGTGGGTACTGGATGGAATTCCTCTGGAAGGAACAGATATTCCCAAAATGGACAATAAATCTTCTGATAATGATATTGTCAACATCGGTCAATCATCAATCGCCGGATTAAGTCCAAACGATATCGAAAGCATTACCATACTGAAAGATGCAGCAGCAACCGCCATTTATGGTGCTCGCGCTGCTAATGGTGTAATTGTAGTTACTACAAAAAGAGGTAAAACAGGAAAGCCTGTTGTCAATTTTAATACAAAATTAACCTATACTCCTAATTTGGAGACCTCCCGCCTTAATCTCCTAAATTCTGAGGAAAAAGTAAACTTGGAACTTCAAATGATGAAAGAAGCACCTTTCAATAAATGGGGATTTTATCCGATACCTGTATATTCAGAAAAAGGAGGAGTAGCGGCTATATTAAAACAATACAATCTAATGGATATTTATCGGGAGAAAGGCTGGGAAGGGCTTACTCCTGAAGCTCAAAACGCAATCAACCGTTTAAAAAGTATTAATACTGATTGGAATGATATACTATTCAGAGATGCCATTACTCAAGAATATAATATCAGCATTTCCGGAGGTAGCGAAAAGGTGACTTATTATAACTCCCTTGGCTACACTCTCGAAAACGGGAATATTCCGGGAGTAAGCTTAAGTCGTTTTAATCTGACGAGCAAAACTTCTTATCAAATCAATAAATTACTGAAAGTAGGTGTTTCTATTTTTGCAAATAGACGTAAAAACACCACTTTTCTGACAGATACCTATGGGCTTACTAACCCTGTCTATTATTCCCGTATTGCCAATCCTTATTTCGAACCATTCGACAATAATAACAATTACCTGTATGATTACGATGTCGTAACAGGTAGCATACCCGATCTTTTACAAGGATATAATATTCTGGAAGAACGTGAAAATACCAGTAATAAATCAGTTACTACCGCTATTAATAGTATTTTCGATATAGAACTTCGCTTTAACGACCAGTGGAAAGTTACTTCACAAGTCGGTGTACAATGGGATCAACTATCCCGGGAAGAATATGCCGGTACTAACAGTTTCAATCTGCGTAACCAACGTGAAAACTCTGCATATTACAAAGGAAACGACCGTATATATCTCATACCGGAAGGCGGGATGCTCAAATCGACCAATTCTACGACTTCCCAAATTACATGGAAAGTTCAGGGTGAATACAAGAACACATTCAATGACATCCACAATATACAAATAATGGCGGGATCAGAAATCCGTAAAAATTGGTACGAAAATCAAGCATCTACCGGATATGGATATGACCCAAAAACATTAACGTTCAAAAACCTAGAATTCAGAGATTCCAAACAAGCCAATGAATGGAAATTAAAGACCAAAAGTTTTAAGGAAAATGCTTTTGCGTCTTTCTACGCCAATGGTTCTTACACACTGATGGATTGCTACACTCTGGGAGGTAGCGTCCGCATGGATGGCTCCGATCTCTTCGGTGTAGATAAAAAATATCGTTATTTACCTATTTACTCAGTCAGTGGACTGTGGCGTATCTCAAACGAACCGTTAATTAATCAGTTCAAATGGATTGATAACCTTGCTCTCCGTTTGTCTTATGGTTTACAAGGGAACATTGACAAAAACACTTCACCCTTTATCGTTGGTACTTATGGAAATATAAGTATCTTGCCCGGTTCAAATGAAGAGAGCATCACTATCAATAGTGCTCCGAACAGTAAATTACGCTGGGAAAAAACAGCCTCTTATAATACCGGAATAGATTTCTCTGTATTTAATCAGGCTATCAACCTAAGTGTAGACTATTATTACAGAAAAGGCACCGATCTCATTGGTAACAAAATGCTACCATTGGAAAATGGATTTACCAGTATGGCTGTCAACTGGGCAAGTATGAAGAATCAAGGTATCGAAATAAACTTGCAAACACGTAACATTGCAACTAAAGATTTCTCATGGTATACTTCATTTAACTTTGCATACAACAAAAATAAGGTTTTGAAAGTGATGACTGAAAAGGATCAAGTAACTCCAAGTCTGGAAGGGTATCCGGTTGGCGCTATTTTCACCCTAAAAACCAAAGGGATAAAATCAGAGACAGGACAGATATACATTGAAAATAAAGATGGAGAAGCTGTCACTATTGAGGAGCTATTCCAAATGGCAGACAAAGGAAATTTAGACGGAGAATACAGCATTGGCGTAGATAAAGAAACAGAGAGAGGTTTTTATAGTTATGCCGGAACGTCCGATGCTCCCTACACCGGAGGATTCATGAATACATTTAATTACCGTAACTGGGAACTGAACTTAAATTTCTCCTATAACTTAGGTGCACATGTAAAAACAGATCCTACTTATTACATAGCAGATCCCGATCCGGGACGCAATATGAATAGAGATATATTGGATAGATGGACGCCAGAAAATAAAAACGGAAAGTTTCCTGCATTAACTAGCCTAAATACTAATCCGGCTGACTATTATTTATTCAGCACTCGGAGAGATCTCTACAAATCGCTGGATATATGGGTCAAAAAGTTAAGTTACATACGTTTACAGAACATACGCCTGGCCTATCATTTTCCTTCCGAGTGGCTGCATAAACTAAACATCGGTGGAGCAACTGTAGGTTTGGAAGCACGAAATCTCTTTGTTTTTGGTTCCAGTTACAAAAACTACATGGATCCGGAGTCAATGAGCAATCTTTATTCAACGCCGGTTCCTAAATCAGTTACTTTCAATCTAAGTCTTAACTTTTAAACAAGAAAAATATATATGATCAAAAAAATATATTTCATAATGGTTGTCATAGGAAGCATCCTGCTATCTTCATGTGACAGCTACCTGGATATTCAACCTGTAGGACAAGTAATCCCTACTACACTAACAGAATATCGTGCTTTACTGACTACCGCTTACGGACTAAAACTCATCGACAAATCCGTCACTGATTTTCACAGACATAGCTATGGTAACAGATAACAGTAATTCTCAAAATTTCTACTCAGAGATTGAAAAGTGGAATGATATGAGTCCCAAAGATGGAACCCGGGAATTTGGCTGGGCAGTATATTATAGTGTGATTTATTATGCAAATGCTATAATAGCAAATAAAGATAATATAAAAGAAGGCAGTCAGGAAGACATTGATCAACTCGTTGGAGAAGCTTATTTATTAAGAGGTTACATGCACTTTATTCTTGCTAACCTATATGGACAACCTTATACTAAAGAGGGAGCACCAGAGACCAAATCCATTCCCATAAAATGGGACCTTGATCTAGAAGTGGTACTGCCACGAAACACCGTAAAAGAGGTCTATACTGCTATTCTATCCGACATAGAATCGGCCCGCGGCTTAATGCATCAAAAAGAATGGGAAGCCGTATATGCTTACCGCTTCTCCACCCTATCTGTGGATGCAATGGAATCACGTGTACGCCTGTACATGGGAAACTGGAAAGAAGCCTATGATGCGGCAGAACGCATATTAGTTCAAAAATCCACATTAGAAGACCTCAATGATCCGGAAGCCAAACTTCCCAATAATTATACATCAGCAGAAATGATTACTGCTTATGAGTTTTTCAATGATGACGTTACTTCAGCATCCATATTGATACCTGCGTTCATGGAAAAATATGATGCTAATAAGGATCTCCGCCGGAACAAATACTATAGTTTAAGTGGAGATAAGTACATCTCGAAAAAAAGCGGAAAAGCAGAGCATAACTGTACTTTCCGTACAGGAGAAATTTATTTGAACGCTGCCGAAGCAGCTGCACAAATGAATAAATTGCCCGAAGCTCGTACCCGCCTGCTACAATTGATGGAAAAGCGATACACTCCGGAAGGTTATGCAGAAAAGAAAAAAGCTGTGGACGCTATGAATCAAGCAGATTTAATTAAAGAAATTCTGGAAGAACGGGCTCTTGAACTTGCTTTCGAAGGTCATCGTTGGTTCGATCTACGTCGTACCACCCGTCCACGAATTGAAAAAGTGTTGAACGGACAAGCTTATCTATTAGAACAAGATGATTCACGTTATACACTACGCATTCCACAAAGTGCTATTGCTGCAAATCCGGGTTTATTAAATTGACCGAATTATATATAAGCATTCTGCTCTTAAACATCCCCTTGCGAATAACAACGTAAGGGGATTTTTCGTACATTGGTCCATGTTAAACCTTTAATATATAACAATATGATCATCGGAGTACCCAAAGAAATCAAGAACAACGAGAACCGGGTAGGCATGACACCTTCCGGAGTTGCCGAAGTTGTGAAGCAAGGTCACCAAGTATATATCCAGCATACGGCAGGTATCAATAGTGGTTTTCCGGATGAAGCATATCTGTCTGTCGGTGCACAGGTGCTTCCGACAATAGAAGATGTCTATGCCACAGCAGATATGATTGTAAAGGTTAAAGAGCCTATCGCGCCCGAATACCATCTGATCAGAAAAGGACAGTTATTGTTCACTTACTTCCATTTTGCTTCCGATAAGGAACTGACTCTTGCCATGATTGACAATAAGTCGATCTGTCTGGCATACGAAACTGTAGAAAAGGAAGACCATTCATTACCCCTGCTTATCCCTATGAGTGAGGTAGCCGGACGCATGTCCATTCAGGAAGGAGCACGCTTTTTGGAAAAGCCGCAAGGAGGAAAAGGTATCCTTCTGGGAGGAGTCCCCGGTGTAAAGCCTGCCAAAGTATTGATTCTCGGAGGCGGTATTGTCGGAAGTAATGCAGCGCAGATGGCTGCGGGAATGGGTGCGGATGTTACAGTTGCAGATATTAATCTGTCACGCCTGCGCTATCTCAGCGAGACATTACCGAAAAATGTCAAGACGCTGTACGCATCCGAATTAAGGATAAAAAAGGAATTGCCGGATGTTGATCTGGTCATCGGTTCCGTGCTGATTCCGGGGGATAAAGCGCCTCATCTGATTACCCGAAATATACTTGCAATGATGCAGCCCGGTACGGTACTTGTGGATGTAGCGATAGATCAGGGAGGATGTTTCGAAACGTCACACCCCACGACCCACAGTGCACCTACCTATGTGATAGACGGTATCGTTCATTATGCCGTAGCCAATATTCCGGGAGCTGTACCTTATACTTCTACGCTGGCTTTGACCAATGCTACTCTCCCTTATGTCATTGCTTTAGCAAATAAAGGATGGAAAAAAGCTTGTAAAGACGACCCGGCACTAGCACTCGGCTTGAATGTAGTGGAAGGAAAAGTGGTATATAAAGCAGTAGCGGATGTATTCGATCTAAAATATGAAAATATAAACCTATAAATTGATTAAGCAGCCAACTTTCTGAAGTAGTAAAGTTCTGAAGTAGTCAGGTTTTCCAAACCCACTACTTCGGAACTTGTTTTTTTACCAATATTTCTTCTCCGCTGCCCGCTGCATAGCCTCCACCAATTCATTCATGACTTCCGCTACTGACTGCTGACGGGAAACAATAGCCGACACCTGCCCTATCTCCAGTTCGCCTTCTTCCAGATCCCCTTCAAAGATACCTTTCTTCGCACGACCTCTCCCAAGAAGAGTCCGCAATTCTTCGGCAGAAGCACCGCCATCCTCAGCCCTCTCCACAGCATCCCGGAAATTATTCCGCACTAAACGTGTCGGAGCCAGTTTCTTCAATAATAATTTAGTATCTCCTTCTCCCAAACCCAGACAATATTCTTTGAAGACCGGGCTGGCTGAACTTTCATCCGTCAACGCAAAGCGAGTACCGATTTGTACCCCTTCTGCTCCCAGCACCATGGCAGCAAAGATACCTTCTCCCGTACCGATACCTCCTGCAGCGATCAAAGGCAAAGTGGTCGCACTACGTACCGCAGGAATCAAGCAGAAAGTGGTAGTTTCTTCACGCCCGTTATGTCCGCCGGCTTCGAAACCTTCAGCGACTACCGCATCTACTCCCGCCTCTTCACATTTCATCGCGAAACGGGAAGAGGAAACGACATGAGCTACGATAATACCACGTTCGTGCAGCCATCCGGTCCATGCTTTAGGATTTCCGGCAGAAGTGAAAACGATCTTGACGCCCTCTTCGGCAACAATCGCCATGATTTCTTCAATCTGAGGATACATCAAGGGAATATTGACTCCAAAGGGACGGTCTGTAGCCGCACGGCATTTCCGGATATGTTCACGAAGAGTCTCCGGATGCATAGAGCCTGCGCCAAGCAGTCCCAATCCTCCCGCATTACTTACTGCGGAAGCGAGACGCCAACCGCTACACCACACCATGCCACCTTGAATAATAGGATACTGAATACCGAAAAGAGAAGTAATTCTGTTCATAAATTAATCGTTTTTCAATGTGCTAATCTGATAACATGGAACATGAGACATGTCCATATTTAATAAAACAGTTTCAGCGGGCAATCTGTTCAATGGGGCGATTGATCAGTACAGTCGTCGAATCGCCATAGGTTCTCAACACTTCCAACGTACGCTCCCGACGTTCTTTTCCTTTTTTATCCCAGAAGTTTTTGGTAAAAACCGCCATCAGATCAAGTCCTCCGATAGTTCCTCCATTGATGTACACGCCGCTGCCTCCAAACAAAGGAATCGGACTATCCATCACTACCGAATTAACCATCATTCCATTCGCCCGCTCGCTCAACTGACGGAAACGTACCCCGCTCGCCCGTATCTCCTCCAATGATTTGCGGACTCCTCCCGCCATCGGATTATGCGCCCAGTTGCTGTACGACCTTTGATGACGCATTTCGTAATGCGGATCTCCACGCCAGGTATTCTTATCCATTCTTATTTTCTTCTGAAAAACGGGGTCCCAATTATAAGGAGTATTTGCCTTATAGGGCATCAGACTCAATACCACTTTCGGTTTAGGCAATGCTTCGGGAAGCGACTCATCGGGCAGCATCCACTTCTTTTCCACCGACATGCGGGGAGTACCGACAGCGCTGCCGAAATCAATCTGCCTGACTGCATCCTGATTCAAATTCAGCTCCTGATCACTGTCCAGCAACTTTCTCAGACGCAAGGAATCCTCCTTCGTCCATTCCTGCGCATGTACAAGCAAAGCTGTCAGGCACAGTGTCATAGCTGTTATCAAACGTTTTATCAATTCACTCATCTTTCTACCTCTGTTTTCTATATTCCTCAAGTACCCCCATCATGCATGAGCGCATTCGTTTCCTTTTGGGCATAGCACGCCCCTGTCGGCAGTACAAAGACTGCTGATACAAATAAACGTTGCCTCATGTTTTTTAGTTTTTATGCCCCAAAGGATTTTTCTTTTTTTACCACCATCGGTATCCTGAGCCACAAAGCGGCTCGTCGTAGCACGGATCAATCGTCCAGGTCGTCTTCGGATATTTCCGGCCTTCCCACCATCGACGATAGCAAGCTGCCGCGTCGAGCACTTCGTCGTCGGTCAGGAAATAGATGGCTTCGTAATTTTCGGCATTCGCCAGTACCATCCTGCAACCTAACGATGGGGCTGTCCCCTGACGGATCGACTCTATCACCCAAAGCATACACTCACCCAAACGGATTTTACCGTTATTCGTATTGTAGACTGACGGGAAAGAAGGAATAATAGTCAAATCTTCCGCATATTTCAATAGTTCGGGAATGTCCTCTTCAGTGAAATGAGGAACTTCCACGACCCCTTTTTCATTCTTCATATTATAGGTGCCCGCTTTCAGCTGTTTCACAAAAACGGTTACATCGGGATTTTCATAGTCCATTTCTTCGCTGCTGCATCCCACCAGGGATACCATCAGGCTAACAGCCATCCACAGCATCATAAGTGTTTTTTTCATTTTCATAAGGATTAATACGTCATGCGAAGTCCGCAAAGCAAATTAAAATTAGTCGGCCGTTTTGTGCGTACCGTAGCCAGTTTCGAATCCGTCTTGAAATGATGGGAAACACCCGGCTCGGCAAAAACCGCCAATCGGTCATTAATTTTGTAGGTGATTCCGATACCGGCAGTAACTGCCAGTTGGATAGGTTCTTCTTTAAAACTGTTGTCCGGCGCACCGGCTATACATTTGTCCGCCACTCCGCCTACCGTAGCGTAGAGGTCGATTTTCTTTGTATCCATCAAGGTAATGTTCGCTTTCAGCGGGATGCCCAGATAATGCAGATGCTGTCCTTCCGAACGCAAATTGGAATAGACCAGTCCGGTCTCTATTCCCAGATAGTCATTCAGCTTTCGCTCTACAGTGACTCCTGCGGAGATCGGCATCTTGTAAGCACCATCCTCTGCCGGAAGTGCCGTCCCCATCTGTGCTTTCAGAGCCCAGCGATGTTTTTTCATATTTTCCACCGGAGCAGGTGCATCGGTAGTGTATTTTTCTTCTTGTACGGCGGATGGTTCTGTGTTACCATTATTCGCCTGCCAATAACCGTTGTGACCTTGGTTGCCGTATCGGTTGCCATTTCCCGTGGTGGTAGTTGCCGAGAAAGAGAATGACATGGAGAAGGAAATGGAAACCGAGTCTCCCTCCTCAGGATACTGCGATAATAATCCGAATGATTTAGGTGCCGGTTTCGGCAATACAGGTTCCATTGCCGTCGGCAACTGATTAGCGCGTACACCATCTCCATCCATTCTTCCGCTGTTCGCCACCACGATTTTGGTAAACGCCTCCTCCATCTCTTCTTTCGGAGAAAGATACCAGAAAGTAGCTGAGGAGGCAGCCAATACCAGCAACACAGATGCTGCCGCTGCCACGCGGAAGAATATCAACCGACGGCGATGCTGGCAAGCCACAGGGATATCCTGCGAAAGCTCTTCCCAAAAGCCATCCCGAACAGTCATCCCGGCATCAGCGAGACGAGTGCGAAACAGATCGGTTATT
>ERZ791885.2017-NODE-2017-length-10943-cov-2.358009_pt1 | contig 10943 bp, 8 predicted proteins | sample MGYA00510159_ERZ791885 | MGnify/ENA primary metagenome ERZ791885 (study PRJEB30046, sample SAMN00792054) | human gut metagenome | study: EMG produced TPA metagenomics assembly of the A metagenome-wide association study of gut microbiota in type 2... | reverse complement strand
GAGTTCCGCACGCAAAGAAGGCCACTTAATGTGGCCTTCGTCTTGCGCAGGACTGTAGAGCAGGGAACTTCGTGCCCGCCGCCCGGGAGGGCGTTGCGTTTAGAAGATGAACCTAGCGCTTATCCCTCCGGGACAAAAGAAGTGCGGCTATAAATGCGATGATTGCAAGTGTCAGCAACACCAAAAGCAACGTGAGCGTGTTGTCGCCCGTTGCCGCCAGACCAAGCAAGCCGGGCTTCTTGCTGTCAGCAGACTGCACGGGAATCTTCTCGCCATCGTCCTCGGCGGTAATCTCCCAGCGAATGGTCTTGTTTGCGTCGGCAACCTCGTTGCCCACCGATGTCGGAACGTTTAGCTGCAAATTAAGCACCGTGCTGCCATCGCTCGTAAACGTGGCGATTTGCGTGGGATAAGCGAACGCGCTGCCCGGTGTTCCTGTCTGGAGCCAACCTGCAGAGCCATCGCCCGCCGACGCCGTTAGGGTAATGGGCGACAGCAGGCGTGCCGTCTCGTGATCGACAACGGCACGCACAAACACGCGCACCTGGGACTTTACGCCCGTGGCACGAATCTCTATCTGCTGATCACGCACATCGCCAGGCATCAGATCTTTAAAGGCCAAAAACAGATCGGGCTCCCCCGAGGAGTCCGTCGCCCCCGAGACCGTCAGCTGACGCGCATTTCCGTCATAGGCAATCGCGGGAGTATCGGCAAACGCACGGGCGGGAACAGCGAGCGCGACCACGCAGAAAATGGCCGCGACCATGCAACGCAAGGAGCGCGCAACACCTTTACGAATCGGGAACGCCATACTTACGCACCTCCATGCGGCGGCACCAGCACGTCATTCTCGACCGAGCAACCCCATGCGTCGTGCACGGCCTCATCGGGCGTCGCCTGGACCGCCTGAGTGGAGATATCCACGACAAGATTGCGACCTTCGGTTGCCTTGAGCTCGGTAACCCTATTAATGAGCACGCCGGTTTCCGCGCCAGGAGCGACGGGCGACGTCCAGTAATAGAACCCGTCGCTCGCCTTAACCCAGTTATAAGCCGAGTTCGCGCCCGAGGCATCAGCCACGCTCCACGCAATCTCGTAATCCGCCTCACCCTTCGGCTCCTCCTTCGGCTCATCCCACAGGCGTGCGCCATCCTGGTCCTGCCAGTAGATATCCACTGCAGCACGAATATAGGCGGGCGCGGTACCCGTGTTCTTCGCCTTGACATCGCTTTTCACTTTGCCGTTGAGCGTTTCCTGAACCGATGGCGTCACCGACCCGATGCCGAACTGGTTGACCAGCACGCCCGTAACCGAAAGCCAGGCCAACGTGCCTGCCGTACCGGCCAGGAGGATAACCCCCACCAGCAAGGCGATGATGCGCTTGCGCTTGGACATGCTAATCCTCCTTCTTTGCTACGTTGCCGTTGCTCCAAACGTTATGGGCACGATTGCTGCCGTCGATCCATTTGTCGTTCACACGCGTGTTCGTGCAGGTGAACGTGGCATCGTTCGCGCTCGATGCAGCGGAGATAGTCGCCTGCGCCTTATCGCCCGGCTGCTTGCCAGGGACGCCGATTTGGTTGCTGTAGCGCCATGCCCACGCTGAGTCCTCCTCGACGGTGTAGATACCCGCCGGGACCGCAAGCTCGATAGCGCCGGAGTACCAGGCGGAACCGTCCTTCAGCTGCGCATCCGATGACACCGTTACCTCAACCGTGCGCTCCTCCAAGGCGTTGCCGTCCATGCCGGCCCGGGAAACCTTGAAGCGGAACGTCTTGCCCTTCGCCCAGCTATCCTGGGTTTGCTTGACGATCTTGAGCGTATGCGTAGCGGCGAAATCGAACACCGCATTGCCATCGCTCTGAGTGCCGTCGCCCGTGAGCTTGTAGTCCAAACGATTCGTCAGCTCAAACGAGCCCTCGCCTGAACCCGAACTGTAAAGCGAGACATACTTCCCGTTGACAGGCGCAGGAGTCTGGCCAGGAAGACCATAGCCCACGCGGTCAACGTGCACCGTCAGTTGCGTGCCCATGAAGGGCTTTGCAAAGCAAGCCTTGAACGGCGCCTTATCGCTCTTGTCATCTATCGTGTTCGCGGCATTGGGATCAAGCAACCACTTGAGCTGCCCGGTCACATTCTTAGGGCTCGCATCGTCCGATGTGTCGTTAGCGACGACCTTATACGTCACCGGATACAAATCCATGTTGGCTGTAACCGGTTTACCCTTGAAGTCGCTCCACGCCACAGCTTTGTCGCCATTAACCCACTGCCACTCCAAGAACAACTCCTTCAAGCTGCTATCCGCTCGCTCGCCCAGGAATGCGACGATTGCGGAGTAGGCTTCGGGATCGTAGGCCACTTCCTTTGGCTCCATGACGGGTTCACCCTTGTCGTCATAGACCGGGTTGCCGTTCTCGTCCATCTTGGGCACCTTAACTGTCTGAACAAAGCCGGCATTGCCATCCTGGCCACGCAGAACACTCGTATCGTTCGGGTCTACCGTAGCGGTGTAGATGACGTTGTCTTCGGTGTCGTGATAGCGCACTTTAAGCGGCGTCTTCTTGTACACCGCAGTGTAGGTCACGCTCTCAAAGGGCTCGCTGCCCTCGAGGGGATACTTCTCATCGTCAGTCATCAGGGTGTACTGCCCGTCATTGACATAATCGCGCGACCAGCCGACAAAGTCGTACTTGGTGCCGTCAGTGCCCTCAACCTCCTCGGCGGCCTTGACCTCAAGAGAAATCTGGTCGCCGGAATCAGTGCGGCCGAGGCTACGGACAAGATCGGGATTCGCAAGTTTAGAGTCAATGTTCGATTGAACGGTAACCAGGTTGGGACGGTAGACCGGGTACAGCTCCATGGGGGCCTTGACCACGGTAGAAGCACTCACCATACGGATGCCCTCTGACCAAGCGACATAGCCCTTGCCAGGTGCCGGCTCGGCTTCCGTCCAGCCCACGAAGACGTTGAACTTGCCTGTATCCGCATCGATAGTGCTGACGTCATAAGTAGGCTTCGGGATGCCGCCATTAAGGTTGCCGAGCATATCGTCTTGCTGAGCAACTTTGCCGTCCACATCCGTGGCATTGAGGTGGTACACAACCGCCAACGGCGAATAGTACGCCACGAATGTATAGGCTCCGCCAGGTTCCACCGGATAAGAGCAAGTACCATGCTCCACATCGTAGGGAAGCGTCTTGATCTCGCCGTTCGGAAGCTCGATCTCAACCTTCTGCAACTTATACAGCTCACCGCCTGCTTTATAAACCGGCGTCGTAACGTCAGGGGTCACCGTTGCCGTAGCAGGATTGGTGTCCGCGTTGATAACGGGAGCGATGTTGTAGCTAGGCACATTGACCTTGTCCGTACCCTCAAAACCTGCGCGATGCAGGTTGGTGGTGTAGCTGACGTCGTACTTTGCGTAGACGGGATAGGCATCCTGCCACTGGGTGACCTTGGACTCGTCGGTCGCCAGATACGGCTCTGCCTTATCCGGATCACTCGTCACATAGGAGTCGCCGGCGACGTCGTAGATATACTTCCAGACGTCAGAATCCTTCTGAACCTCGGCGGTCGAAATCCAGCCCAGGAACTTATAGCCAGGCACGGCCATGTCGGCATCGGTCGGAGAGGCTTCGAGTGTCAGACTGGGATTGACGTCACCATCCTTTCCGTCGTAGGGCCTTGTATTAACCGTCCTATTCTTATAGAGATGCGGATAGCAATACAGGAACGTCGGATCTTTACCTTCCGCCGTTTTCTGCTGCAGCAAGTTGCTTTCATAGCGTCGAGTAGCAGCCTGCTTGACGTTGCCATCCTTGTCATAGAAGTTGACGTCCGTGGTCACCATGGCGCGGACATAATATTGCTCCGTCGTTAAAACAGCACTCGAAAAAGGATTCTCTACATAAGTCCAAGAACCGTCGTCGGGTCTTTCGAGCGTCCAAAAACCGAAGTGGTACCTATCGTGCGCGGGGGTAAATTGAACTTTAATACTTGACGCTTTCCACTCATCACTCAGTTTACCGGCTCCTGGAAAATCAGTGTCGGCAATCATATCCTTGATAGTATTTGCGCCAGTGTCGTTACGCACATTATGCGAGTAGGCGTTAATAGGCGCAACGATTCGCGTCGCATCAGAGAGAACCGTAGTGCACTTATCCGCTGGATTCTTATCATCGTGTAACACGTGAGCGGAATCATCCGTACCAGCACCCCAATGGACAATGTTTTCACGAACATATGTCGCGCCAACGTTTTCCTCAAAGGGCGACTTGTACTTATTCCAAACCGAGCAGAGGAGCTTGCTGTCCGTTAGACCGCTATTTGTGAATGCCCGGATGTAGTAATCCACGCGGTACTCAAAGCGTGCGGTATAGGTATGCGGAACGGTCAGGTCCACATTGCCGGGAAGCTTGTAGCTCGGATCGCGGCTCACGCGAACATCAACCGGGGATCCATCGGCAGCCTGCTTGTTTTCATACCAACCCAGGAAACGATAGCCGTCGGGCAGCTGGCCCTCCTCGGATATAGCTTTACCGGATACGTCGAGCACCTGTACGGTATACGCGCTTGTGCCATCTTCTGCAGTCTCAACCTTAACGTCAGTTTTGCCCACACCGTCGCGCCGAGTCTGATCGTCGGTTGCATCCTGCTCATTGCCCTCAAACACCGTCATGATGTTCGACACATAGTCGGTGTACACCGGATAAAAATCGGTAGGGCCAAGCACAGTGATCTCGGTGCCGGCAGGATAGAACGCACCGGCGTTTTTTAACTCGGCAAGCTCAGGCGAGGTGATGGCCGCGTAACCGCCATGCATCCCGGCCTCGCCACTCGGCTGCGTCGTCCAACCGATAAAGGTGGCGCTGGCAGAAAGAGTGCCGCGGTCCGCAGGGGCAGCCGGCGTTAAACCGACGCCATAGCGGTACCAGTCCGTCGACTTGTCGTGCTCCTCGCCGCTCTGCCACGCGAGCGTCTCGCCCTTGACGTTATAGAACAGTACCTGCGCCTCGTACGAAGCAATAAACAGGTCGTTGCCCTTAAAGGCCTCGGCCCCCTTCGCGTTATCGGCGGTATAGCTCGACGTTATCTCGTGCGCTTCGTTCTTCTGGACCTGCTTGCCAGCCTTAACGGCATCGGCATCGGTCTTGCCGTTAAACCAGGCGTTATCGGCATCGATACGGTTCACATTGACTCCGGGCTCACGGAACCAGCCCATAAAGCGGTAGCCGCCGTTGGCCTCGGTCAAACCCTCTGGCTTTGCGGAGGTATCCTGCTTAAACGTTACCGATGTATCGCCCTGGGCCAGGCCTTGGGCCGTTCCCGCCAGCACGGCGCTCACGGCAAAGGCGTACGGATCCGAAGTCGCCTGGTCTTTGCCAAGTTTGGTCTTCTCGATTGTCGCGGTGCCCGCACCGGGAAAATCGATCGTCGCCTTAACGCTTTGGCCATGCACGGGAATTTTCAGCTTGTAATCCATCGCCCACTCATTGGGGTGCGGGGCACCCAGGGCCTTGTCGTTAGCGGTCGAGCGCATGGTGCCGGCACAGAAGTCGTAGTCGTGCTCTTCCCACAGCTCGCGCGTGGTGTAGCGTTCGTCATCCCACGGACCATAGCCATCGCCCTTGATGATGCCGTCGCCGCCAAACGAGGGGATTTTCTTTTTGGCAGGGTTGCCCTGGCTGCTGCCGTTTAGGCTCACGCTCGGCTTAAAGTAGCATTCGGTAACCGTGGCGTCACCCTTGTTGGCGCGCGCAGCAATACCGCCCAGGTTCACATCGTTTTGAATGATGGGGATCACGGCGATGGGATTATACTGACGCGAGCTCAAGTCACCCGCAAAATGGCTTCGGACGAGCTCGTTGCCCTTTTCGGTTAGAATACGACCCGCCAAGCCACCCGTCCACGCGCGCGTCACGGCGACGACGCCCACGTACGACGCGGCATAGCTGTAGCACTGCGCCGTCGAGAAGCAGTCGATAATCTTGGCGTCACCCGCCATACAGCCCACAAAACCCGAGGCATACACGTTGTTGCCGCCCAGGGCGCCAATGGCCACGTCGTACTTATTGGTGACGTCGGTCATGCCAATCGAGCCATCGTCTTTGCGCGTAGGCGTAACGCGGCAGTACTCAATCGTCGAATTTGTAACGTAGCCGGCAAACGCCGCCATATACAGACCCTCACCGCCGAGCGCCTGCACGCCCGAGGTCGTGTTGTTAACGGCGCGGCCACCACGTACCTCGCAGTTATAGAGGGTACAGCCGTCGAGCTCGCCGGCGATGAGACCGCCCTCAAAGCCTGCGTTGGTAATGAGGTTGAGAGCATTGTTGGCGCAGGTCACGTGCAGCGTGCTCTCCATGACCATAACGTTTTCGAAACGCGTTTTGACGGCCTTGCCCACGATAATGCCACCGCGGAAGTCCGCCCACACGTTGGCGTCCTTGACCAGGAAGTTTTTGATGGTGGCGCCGTTGGTCTCGGCAAAAAATCCCGTATCGCGCTCGGGGTCAAAAGCGTCTTTATCGTAGTTCAGGCCCTCAACGGCGTGGTTTTGACCATCGAACACGCCCTTAAACGGATGCTCCTTGTTGCCAAACGACAGATGCTTAACGGTGTCTGCAACGATGGTTTTCATGTCGTCGCTGTCGAGCTCAATGTCGTTATCGAGATAAACGTGCCAGCCGGACGTATCGCGCTCGCGCGACAGCGCCACACACGACAAAAAGTCAGCCTCGTTTTTGATGTGGAATTCGATTTTGGCCTCGGGCACATCCTCGGCATGCACCACCGTTGGCAGCGCCATAACGCAGCAAAGGGCAATCGCTGCGACGGCAACCAGCCTGCTAAGCATACCCCGGTTCATATTCTTGATCTTCATAGGCTAGTTCGCCTCCGGCCAGCCCGCGACGTCAAGCACGTCGAGGACGGTATCGCTTGCCTGCTGGTTTTTGGCCTGCACGGCCTGAACATCGATATCGAGCCTGAATGAGCCGCCGCGCGCGGCATCGTGGTAGTCGCCCACAAAGCGCAGCGAGTCCATGAGGCTTTCCGTCATGGCGCCGGGGTCGAGCATGCCGCCACGCCCGGCCAATCCACGGTAGTAGTACCACCCATCGCCGCCGTCGATCCACGGGGACCCCTCGTCCGCGTTCACATGAAACGCAACGCTGCCCGAGGCATCCGCACTCGAACCGTCGGGTGCCATTGACGTCATGCGTAGACGAGCGCGAACGTACTCAGGCTGCGCGCCGGCGTTCTCCACGCGCACAATGCGGCTGATGTCAGAGCCACTGGCCTTGGTGTCGGGATAGTCCCCGTGCTCGTCGGCCTCAAACGGAATCTCTTCGCCTTGCTCGTTGAGGGTGTATTCGCAGACTCGTACCTTCACGCTGCCAAACGATAGGACGTTGTTCGCCGGAACCATATCAACGGTAAAAGCCAGCGTGCCGCACAGGCACGCCAGGGCCAACAGCGCCATCGCGGCAAGCGCCAAGGTGCGTTTCTGATTGTCGGAAAGATTGTTGAGCATTACGTTCGCCAATCGTCGATAAAAGGGGGACCGAGATCCCGGCCCGAATATAGGGGTGGGGGCGGGCCGAGATCTCAGTGGGGGGATTTTAAGCCTGAGCCTGAGTCTTAGCCCATTCCTTGGCCTGCTTAAGGGCATTCTGCGCGTCAGCATTTTCACCCTGCTCGGTGCCATTCTGGCCCGCGCCAAAGATGTAGGCAGAGACCGTCATCGTGGGAGCCTGTTTCGGGTCAGTAGTAGTCTCGACAACATCGGTGTTGTTCATGGCAGAGGGAATCGTCACGGCAGTGAAAAGCTCATCGGTATAAACGTCCTGCGCTGCTTTGTTGGCTTCGAGCTTTGCAGGCAGGTTCTCTGCGGCAGAGTTCTTGGAGTACATAAACAGACCGCTCACGTACTGGTTGCCAGAGTTGTCAGATTGGTTGGTCTTGACTTGACCCTCAACGGGCTTCCAATTCGTATTTTTGAGCGTAAAGTACGGGGTCTTTTCAAGGCTGGTGCCAGGCTTGACGATGGCATTCTTTACGTAAATGAATACGTATGCATCATCAGAGCCAGCCTTGATGCCGACATTGGGGTTCTTGGCCACAGTGGCGCCAGGTACCATCTTGGAGTTGGCAACCCACTGGGTCTCGAACAGGTAGGCCTTTTCAGTGTTCGGATTATCGGGGTCCGGTTTCTCGGGATCGGTCGGATCAGGCTTGTTTTCCGGGTGGCCAAAGCTACCCACCGTGAACACGTTGTCAATGTGCTCCTGCGCCGTCAGCCATGCATAGGTACCCACACCGGCGGCCATCACCAACAGCAGCAGGGCGGCAATGATGCCGTAGCGCTTTTTCTTCTTGTTTTCCATCGTTCTCTTCCTTTCGAAAATCGACTTCCCCGGCAACGGCCCTTGCCGTTGCCGACACCTCTCCCCTGCCGCTATGAACGCCGCTCCCTCGCATGCGCGCGGGCATGCTTGCCCGCAGGCTCGTCGGGAACCACCCGATCGAGCACTATCGACGCCGCGACCAGCAGCGCCAGAACGGCCACCACAACAAGCAAACCGGGCATCGTCGTGCAATATGCGTTAACGAAGCCCAGGTAAGGGACACAAAAAGAGACAGTGCCGATCACGCGTGAAAAAGGCGTCTGCTCGGCATCGTGCATGATGGTTCCATCTGCATTTTTGTTTGCGATTCCCTGCGTGCCGATCGTCTGCGCGGCAGGGTCGATCTCGTACACCTGGTGCGTCACCACGGCGCCGTCCGATCGGTAAAAGGTTGCATTGTCGCCCACGGTAATATCCGTTGGCTCAACCTGGCGGACAAACACCATGGAGCCAACGGGAAGATCGGGTTCCATAGAGCCCGAAAGCACAGCAAAGGGCATGTATCCAAATGCGCGAGGCACAAAAGAAACAACGGCAAGGGCTATGACAAGCGCGAACGCCAAGCTACTCAAAAGTGCAATAAATCGTTTGAGTCTACGCGCAGCCAAAGTGATAATTCATCCCCCTTGAGGACCTATTCGACCCATCCAAAGGTCAGCAAGTTTCAACAGGAACCGCAAGGCGCTTGAAAAGTGAGTCCGAAATAAGCCAATTTGGAATCTTTTCGTAATAAAAACATAGCGATGTGCTACACATTTTTCAATGTTTTGTCGCTAAATGCTACCTATTTTGGCGTAAGTGGTCATTTATCACCAAATTAGTCTGTTTTATCCAATATCTGTGACTAACCCCCTACGCAACTTCCCCATAGAGGGATCATTTTTTTGCGAAACTAAAATAATGGTACCCCCCCCCACATTAAAACAAACTGCTGGAAGCGCCATTTATTTCCGACCCCTTTTACTAGAGTTTTATGACAACCTCATGTAGTTCGCAGCCCATAACCCTCTGAAAACCGTGTCCCAGAATTCGCTTGCGAAATGGGATGCGGTTTCCACAGAGCCCCCAACGGGAAACCGCATCCCGTTCCAAAGGCGGGACGCAGCTTCCGCAACCCCACCCATCCGGAAATCCCATCCCACTCCGCACACATCCGGGCATAGAACAATCAGCTTACTAGGCCTTCCATCAATAAAGGGGCGCCCTCGTGTCATGAAAAAAGCCTCGAGAACTTCGAGGCTTTCACATTTGTATTGTTTTGCACGAAGGACCACGAACGGCGAAGCTACTCTCCCAGCACGGCCTTCTTGGCGGCTGCAGCCATGTTGTCCAGGTCTTCCTTGGTGGGATGGTCCTTCGCGGCAACCCAGTTGTCGAGCAGCATCTTAAATCGGGCGTTTTCGGGATCTTGCTCGAGCATGGCCTCGTAGCGCTGCTTGACCGCGGGGCCCATCTTGCCCTGGCACATCGCCCAGCCCGCAAGCTCGGCATCCTCGGCCAGATTGGAAGTTACGCGGTCAACAATCTGCTGGTAATAGCTCTGGTCGGCCCCAAAGCCGCAGGTGCCAAACAGGAACACGCGCTTGCCGTGCAAGGCGGAGAGCAACGCCGCGACCGAAGGCGTGCACGCGCCCTTGTCGCACCAAAAACCGACGAGCACCGTGTCGGCCGCACAGGCGCCCTGCGCCTCGAGCGCAACCTGATCTGCATCCGCATCGTCGCTCAACGCCGCGGCATGGACAAACTCAACGCCCGCAGCCTGCAGAGCGCGTTTGATCGCGCCCGAAACCATCCTGGTATTACCGCTCTTGCTGTTAACCACCAAAGCGCACGTCATAGTCACGCTGCCTCGTTTCCCCCAAAACTAAAGCCACTAATGCAATTTATTAGATGAATATCTTAGTACTAACGTGACAGATGTAAACCACCGTCTGTCGATTGATTAATTTGCCCCACGGGCTTGCTTACTGGGCGAACTGACTGCGGTAGAGCTCGGCGTAGAAGCCGCCTGCCGCTAGCAGCTCGTCGTGTGTGCCGCGCTCGATAATCTGGCCGTCGCGCATGACCAGAATGCAGTCGGCGTTGCGAATCGTCGAAAGGCGATGCGCCACAACAAAGCTGGTACGACCGGCCATGAGCTCGTCAAATGCCGCCTGCACCTGCAGCTCGGTGCGGGTATCGATGCTCGACGTCGCCTCGTCCAGCAGCAGAATCGCCGGATCGGTGAGCATGACGCGCGCGATGCACAGCAGCTGTTTTTGACCCTGGCTAAACGTGCCGCCGTCCTCGCCGATCACCGTGTCGTAGCCGCCTGGCAGCTGCACGATAAACTTGTGCGCATGCGCGCGCTTGGCGGCCTCGATAACCTGTTCGCGTGTGGCATCGGGACAACCGTAGGCGATGTTTTCGGCCACGGTGCCCTCGAACAGCCAGGTATCTTGCAGCACCATGCCAAAGGCGCGGCGCAGGCTTGCGCGCGTGTAGTCACGCGAGGAACGGCCATCGACCGCAATGCGACCGGCATCGATATCGTAA
>ERZ791885.2006-NODE-2006-length-10998-cov-3.020835_pt1 | contig 10998 bp, 10 predicted proteins | sample MGYA00510159_ERZ791885 | MGnify/ENA primary metagenome ERZ791885 (study PRJEB30046, sample SAMN00792054) | human gut metagenome | study: EMG produced TPA metagenomics assembly of the A metagenome-wide association study of gut microbiota in type 2... | reverse complement strand
CATACAGCGAAAGCAGTTATGCCAAAACGCAGAACGGCTATGACAAGGACGTGACCTATCCCTCCGAGGCGCTGTGCGGCGCACTGCGCAAAAGCGCGGCGCGGCTGGGCATGCCGCTCATTGAGGGCGCGGTGCATTCCAGCGACGTGTTTTACCGCGACGCCGAGCCGGATTATTGGGAAAAGCTGCGGGACGAAAAGGGCTGTCTTGCCGTAGAGATGGAGAGCTTTGCGCTGTTCCACAATGCGGCCGCCACGAAAAAAAACGCCGCGTGCCTGCTCACAATTTCCGACAGCTTTGTATCCCATGAGGAGACGACGGCCGAGCAGCGCCAGACGAGCTTCACGAATATGATGGAGATCGCGCTGGGAAGTGTATTGGAGTGACGACGATGGAACAGAACATCGACCGGAAAGCGCTCATCCGAGCCGCGTTCGCCGCGCGGGAGTATGCTTACACGCCCTATTCCAATTTCAAGGTGGGCGCCGCGCTGCTGGCCAAAAACGGCAGCGTCTATACGGGCTGCAACATCGAATGCGCCACGTTCACCCCAACCAACTGTGCCGAGCGTACAGCCCTGTTTAAGGCTGTGAGCGAGGGGGTGCATGAATTTGCAGCCGTTGCCGTGGTGGGAGCAAAAGACAGCGCGCCGGACGACGCGCTTGTCACATCGCCCTGCGGCGTATGCCGGCAGATGCTGTACGAGTTTGGCGGGCCGGATTTACGGGTCATCATGGCGAAAAGCGAAAACGACTGGCAGGAAATGACGCTGGGCGAATTGCTGCCTTTGGGCTTTGGCCCGGAAAAGGTGCTGTGACGTTTTTTGATAAAAAGCGGCCGTTCTGCAGCGCCCCGGTGCAGCCGGACAGCCCGTGCCCGGCCGCGCGCTTTCAAAAGCATGCTGCGGCCTTTTTGAAGCATTTGCACAGCGGCGCTGTAAAAAATTTGTAATCTGCGCCATGCCGGGCGGGCTTGAAAAACACACGGGGATTCTGTATACTGGACAAGGGAATCCATAAGAGCGGCTTTTGGGCCGCGGCCGCCGGAGGCGGCTGTAAAAAAGGAGCTGTTGCCGTTCTATGCACGGCAATGGAATCATCTGTCCGCCCCGTCCGGGACGGACGACCGAAAAGGAGAGTTGACATGAAAAAACTGCTTGCACTTGCATTGGCTGTCGTGTTGGCGCTTTCCGTGTTCGCCGGCTGTGCCGCCGGCGGCAAAAAAGCGGAACTTGCCCTCATCACCGACATTGGTACCATCGACGACAAATCTTTCAATCAGGGCGCCTGGGAGGGCCTGGTGAAGTATGCCGAGGAAAAAGGTATCTCCCACCAGTATTATCAGCCCACGGAAAAGAGCACCACCGCGTACCTGGAATCCATCGACCAGGCTGTGAAGAACGGTGCGAAGGTCATCGTGACGCCGGGCTTCCTGTTTGAGGAGCCTGTTTACATCGCGCAGGACCAGTATCCGGACGTGACGTTCATCCTCATTGACGGCAACCCGCATGATGCGGACTACAACTATAAGACCGCCGACAACTGCGTGGGTATCACCTACGCCGAGGAGCAGGTGGGCTTCCTGGCCGGCTATGCGGCCGTCAAGGACGGCATGACGAAGCTGGGCTATATGGGCGGTATGGCCGTGCCTGCCGTTGTAAAATACGGCTACGGCTTTGTGCAGGGCGCCGAGTATGCCGCGCAGGAGCTCGGCATGGCTGACGGCAGCATTGAGCTGATGTACAACTACACCGGCGGCTTTGACGCCACGCCGGAAGCCCAGAACCAGGCCGCGTCCTGGTACAACAACGGCACCGAGGTCATTTTTGCAGCGGGCGGCGCTGTCGGAAACTCCGTGATGGCGGCTGCGGAAGCGGCCGGTACCAAGGTCATCGGTGTGGACGTGGACCAGTCCGGCGAATCCGAGACGGTTATCACCTCCGCGATGAAGGGCCTGGGCACCTCCGTTTATGATATGATTGCCGCATATTACAACGGTTCTTTCCCCGGCGGCGAAAACAAGGTCTACGACGCGGCCAACAACGGTGTTGCGTTGGCCATGGACACCGCCAAGTTCGACAGCTTTGCGAAAGCGGATTATGACACGCTGTTTGCCGCGCTGCAGAACAACACAAACAACATCGCTTCCGACATCCTCAAGAATGTGGATGCGGACAACAACGAGATCGCCCTTACGGATATCCCCGTGAAGGCTGTTGTCGTCACCGAAGTGAAATAATTGCTTTCAAGCGCAAAAGGGCGGGGCGGCTGCGGCTGTCCCGCCTTTGGTTTTCTTGCGCGCCGCAGGGAAAACGGGTACAATAAAGAAAAGCGCCCGGTGCGGGCGGAACAAATAGACACAGACGGGCCGCGCGCCCGGGAAAAGAGGAGCTGTATGACAAAACAGGAGATATTGGCAAAGGTAGACCACACGCTGCTGAAAGCGGACGCAGGCTGGGAGGACATCCGCCGTATCTGCGATGAGGCGTTGGAAAACAGCACCGCATCCATCTGCATCAACCCGTGCTGGGTGGAACGTGCCGTGGAATATCTGGGCGGCCGCGTGCCTGTGTGCACGGTCATCGGGTTCCCGCTTGGAGCCACGACGACGGCGGCAAAGGTGGCTGAGGCAAAGCAGGCGTTGGCCGAGGGATGCGAGGAGTTCGATATGGTCATCAACATCGGCCGGCTGAAAATGGGGGATACCGATTACGTGCGGGATGAGATCCGCGCTCTGAAGCAGGCCGTGGGGAACAAGGTGCTGAAGGTTATCATCGAGACATGCCTGCTGACAGATGCGGAAAAGGAAACGATGTGCGGCGTGGTGTGTGAAGCGGGAGCGGATTTCATTAAAACTTCTACCGGCTTTTCCACCGGCGGGGCCACATTCGACGATATCGCGCTGTTTGCGCGGTGTGTGAAGGGCCGCTGCAGGATCAAAGCGGCAGGCGGTATCCGAAGCGTGGCGGATATGGAACGCTTCATCGCGCTTGGCGCCGACAGGCTGGGTACATCCAGTGCCATCAAAATATTCAACAACGAGGCTTCCGGCACAGAATATTGAAGCCCGCCGTCCCGGCACCGTATTTTCGCGGCGCCGGGACGTTTTTTATCGGGATATTTTTTACCGCGAGTGACAGATTGTTAACAATTATTTGCTGATTTTATGGTATAATGAACATGTTCACATTATTTTAGAAGAATTTTTCGCCGCAACGCGGCGGGAACAACGGGAAAAGGAGGAACCACTATGCCCATCGACAAATCCATCGATTACTCGGCCATTACGCCCGAGATCAAGGCGTTGACGAAGCTGTGCCTTGCGGACAATGTCATCGAGCCGGAAATGTATGTGAAGTACGCTGTCAACCGCGGCCTGCGCGACCTGAACGGCAACGGCGTGCTCACAGGCCTGACAGAGATCAGTGAAATACAGTCCAGCAAAATGGTAGACGGCGAAAAGGTGCCCTGCGAAGGCAAGCTGTTTTACCGCGGCGTGGATGTGGAGCAGATCGTATCGGGATTTATCCGCGAAAAGCGGTACGGCTTTGAGGAAACCGTTTATCTGCTTTTGTTTGGCGCGCTGCCGGATGAGGCACAGCTGGATGATTTTAAGAAGCTGCTGGCGGGCTACCGCTCGCTGCCCACGAATTTCGTGCGCGACGTCATCCTCAAGGCGCCCAACGCCGACATGATGAATACGTTGGCCCGCAGTGTGCTGACGCTGTACAGCTACGACGCCCGGGCCACGGACAACAGCACCGAGAATGTACTGCGCCAGTGCCTGCAGCTCATTGCGCTGTTCCCCATGCTCTCGGTATACGGTTATCAGGCGTACAGCCACTATGTGCTGGACAAAAGCCTGTTCATCCACAACCCCGTGCCCGAGCTTTCCACCGCTGAAAACCTGCTGCACATCCTGCGCGCGGATGGTAAATATACCGAGCTGGAGGCCCGAATCCTGGATCTGGCGCTGGTGCTGCACGCCGAGCACGGCGGCGGCAACAACTCGACCTTCACCATGCATGTGGTTACTTCTTCGGGCACCGACACCTATTCTGCCGTGGCGGCGTCTCTGGCCAGCCTGAAAGGGCCCAAGCACGGCGGTGCGAACATCAAGGTAGTTCAGATGTTCGAAGACATGAAACAGAATGTCAGGGATTGGACGGACGAAGAGGCCGTCGAGGCCTATTTGCGCGCGCTGCTGCACAGGGAAGCCTTCGACAGAGCGGGCCTGATCTACGGCATGGGCCATGCGGTATACTCCCTGAGCGACCCGCGCGCCAATGTGTTCAAACACTTTGTGGAGATGCTGTCTGAGGAGAAGGGCCGCCATGAGGAATATGCGCTGTATGCAGCAGTGGCGCGCCTTGCGCCCAAGGTCATCGGAGAAGAGCGTAAGATCTATAAGGGCGTTTCCGCCAACATCGACTTTTACAGCGGTTTCGTTTACAGCATGCTGGACCTGCCGCTGGAGCTGTATACCCCCATTTTCGCCATCAGCCGTATCGCGGGCTGGAGCGCCCACCGCATCGAGGAGCTCATCAATGCGGGCAAGATCATCCGTCCTGCATACAAGAGTGTCAAACCGCGGGTGGACTATGTGCCGTTGCACGACCGCAAATAATTTACAAAACAAGACCGGGAGCCTTCCAGGCTCCCGGTCTTGCATTGCTCTGCGTGGAATGCTTCAGATATAATCTGAAAAATATGCCTTGCCCGTGGGAATCAGCCGTTCCAGCAACGCCGTAGTCTTGGCGTCCGCCGTCAGGCGGTCAATGCTTTTCAGGTATGCAGGGCGCTTGTAACCCATCAGCATGCAGATGGCCGTGCCGATGCTCATTTCCGCGGTGTAGGGCGACGGTTCCGCCGAAAGCGTATGTGTGCCGTCTGCATGGAACCGCACGGTAAACTCCTGTTCGTTCCAGTCCAGCACTTTGTCGTGGATGCGGAAGGTTATGGCATCGCCCGAGGAGGCTTCGGCAAAATTATAGCTCATGATGAACGCCGCAAAATCTACGATGCGCGCCATCACATAGGGCTGCACGGTCTCGCGGATATCGCTGTCCTCCAGCGTGAAAGCCAGCGAATGGTTGGTATAGTTGCAGCCGGAGACCTCGGTGACCATGGAATAGTGGGCCGTGACATAATCCCACATGCCGCGCCGGGCCTCATCGTTCAGATATACCATTTCCTTGATCTTGAAGATCTCGCGCTTGAGCAGATAGACAAGATAACCCTGCGGCTCGTCCGCGGCGTCGTAGTACATGGCCACGACCTCGTCGTCCACATCCCACCGCCAGTATTCATCCCAGGCCAGCGCGTTGCGCACAAGACAGCCGTGTGTTTTGGCGGCAAAGCGGTCATGCACCGCGGCAAGCGAGGGATCGTCCCAGGCGATGCGCCGCACTTTTCCCGGCACAGGCTGGGGCTTGGGCAGCTGATTGTCCCGAATGCGGAACGTCATTTTGTCCGACACGATCTCCCAGCCCTTGTGACGGTAAAAGGGGATGGAGTACGGGCACAGGAACGAGATGCTCTGTCCGCGCCCGCGCATATCGGTGAGCGCCTGGCGGATGAGCGTGCTCATCAGGCCGATGCCCGCGTATTCCGGATAGGTGGCCACGCCGGTGACGAACCCGGTATCCAGCAGCGCGCCTTCCACATTTACCTGCATGGGATATACGGCGATCTGCGCGGCCAGCGTTTTGCCCTCGAAGCAGCCCAGTACATGGGCTGATTCCAGAATGGGGAATTTTGACTGCTTGATTTCATCCTCCTGCCAGCCCACCTGGACCAGCTCCTCCTCCGTTACCTGGAACGCATAGCGCAGCAGTGCGTTGAATTGCTCCAGATGGGAGGCGTCCAGCTCCTGAATGGTGAACCCGTCGGGCAGTGATGTGTATTGCATAACAAGGATCCTTTCGCTTGAGCGGCGCACTGCGCCGCCAGTGGCATTTACATTGATTCCTGACCTTATCATACCACGCCCCATGCGCCAGTGCCAACCCCCAAATGGGTTTTCCCGGCCGCCGCAGGGGTTTTTTACCGTTTGAATATTTTCCCGGCCGCCGCGCATCCTAACCGCAAGAGGTGAAAAGAATGCAGAATCTTGAGGATTACACGCCGGAAATGCTCGTATTTTATCAAAACCTGCCGGCTCCCGTACAAAATGCCGTACGCCACGCGGATGTGGAGCTGGAGGATCTGGACAGCCTGGCTGTATTTGCTGAAAATCTGGCCAAGCTGTACGACGGCGGACGCAGAACGGAGGGCTGAGCATGCTTTTGGATGAATATTACCGCGCGGACCCGGAATTGCGGGATGTGTGGATCGCGCTGCCCGGAACGGTGCGCGCGCAGATCCTGCAATGGGACGCGCGTGTGACGACGAAGGGCGAGCTGCAGAAGCTGGCCGAGGGCTTTGCGCATCAGCTGTAAAGCGCCGGTACGCTCTGCGCCGTTTTCAGGCCGTTCCGCAGGGCTTTTCTGGAAAAGAGAGCCCGCGGGGCGGCCTGCTTTGTCTTTTTGTGGAGAAAAGCAGTAAAAAGCGTATCTATTTTGCCGGTTTTGACTTGCGGCCGCGCAATTCCCCGTTTATAATAAAAAGAAGAAATCTCTGCACCTTTTGCGGGGAACAAGAGGGATGCGTGTATCATGAAAATTTCTACCCGGGGGCGCTATGCGCTGCGCCTGATGCTGGATTTGGCACTGGCGGACCCTGAGGAGTACTGTTCGGTCAAAAGCATTGCTGCGCGTCAGCAGATCAGCGAAAAGTATATGGAGCAGATCATCTCACAGCTTGTAAAAGCGGGCTTTGTGCGCAGCGTGCGCGGCGCACAAGGCGGTTACCGATTGGCCTATGCCCCCGAGAAATACACAGCGGGGCAGATCCTGCGGCTGACGGAGGGCGACCTTGCTACGGTAGCGTGCCTTGCACAGGACGCGCCGGAATGCCCGCGGGCGGAGCAGTGCGCCACGCGCTGGCTGTGGGAACAGATGGATGACGCGGTGAACGATGTGTTGGACAGGGTGACACTGGCCATGCTTGCCGAGGTGAGCCGGCAGCGGGGCAACCCGGAATGTGTGCTGTGACGCGCCGGATAAAAACCGTAAGTTTTTTGTAAGGCTTTCGGCAGCAGGATCGTTCTTTTTCTGTGGTTTAATAGAACCATGGAATGAAGCCGCACCCGATGCGGTGAAGAGAAAGGGGCGTTCGCTGTGCCGGGGCAGAAAACCCATGCGCGCCGTCCGGTTCAATGGCTGTATTTGCTGGTTGGCTGCGCTGCATTGGCGGCAGCTTTCACACTGTGGATGACTCATTAATCTTTGACGGGAAATTCAAACAGACGGAACATCGCCCGCGCGGTATTTTGCCGCGCGGGCGACGCCATATTCTGCCGCGCTTGAGAAAGCGGCGCGGATGTGGTAAACTAAAACATAGTTTACAGCCTGTTTTTATTGCAAGGGCCTGGTTCAACGGGCCGCATGCCCCAAAACAGCACAGACAGGAGGGACGAGAAATGCGTTCGTTTGAATCGCGTGAAGATTATCTGGAGGCGATCCTGGTGCTCCAGAATGAAAAAGGGGCGGTACGCAGCATTGACATCGCCGCAAAGCTGGGGTTTACAAAGCCCAGTGTGAGCCGGGCCATGGGCCTTTTGCGCGGTGCGGAATACATCACGGTGGACCGGGACGGCTTCATCCGTCTGACAGAGACGGGCCGCGCGGCGGCGGAGAGCGTGTATGAGCGTCACCGCCTGTTGACGGACTGCCTGATTCGTTTGGGTGTCTCGCCCGAGACAGCGGCCGAGGACGCCTGCCGTGTGGAGCATGTCATCAGTGCGGAGAGCTTTGAAAAAATTAAGGAATATGCCGCGCGGATACCGGAAAAATAGCTCCGTAAGGTAAATCAAAAGCCGCTTTCCCTCGCGAGGGAAAGCGGCTTTTTCTGGCGGCTTTGCGCAGCAAAGCAATCCATGCGGCCACATGAGCCAGAACGGCACACCGCTTGGAGTCCAAGCGCCCGGAGATGCGTCAAAAACAGTAGTACAGCGGCTGTTTTTGCACGACTTACAGGAACAACGGCGCGAAACGGGCTGCGGGCTCAGGATGTCCCAGCAAAAACCCCTGAAGATAATCCGCGCCGAAAGGCTGCAAAGCGGCAAGCTCGGCCGTAGTTTCTACGCCCTCCACACACACACGGATGCCTACACTGTGGCAAAGCTCCACCATCAGGTGTACGAAAGAGTGGTCGAAAGCACTGCCGCACAGCCCCTGTACAAAGCTCCGGTCAATTTTCACGATGTCGACAGGGGCGTGCTTGAGGACGCTGAGGGAGGAATAACCCGTTCCGAAATCGTCCATGGCCACACGCAGCCCCAGGCCGCGCATCTGTGCCAGAAGCCCCGAAAGCCGTTCCAGATTCGGCGCGAGATAGCTTTCCGTCAGCTCCACGATGATATGCTCCGCGCTCACGCCCTCTTCGCGCAGCGTTTGGGCCAGATATTCCACTAGGGTCGGGTCCTCCAGCTGCAGGCAGGAGAGATTGACAGCCATGCTGAACGCCGGATACTCATCCAGAAAAACCGCGCACTGGCGCACCGCCTGCCGAAAGACCCAGCGGCCGAAGGGAAGGATCATGCCGTTCTTTTCCAGCAGTGCGATGAACTCACCGGGCGGCACACTGCCGAACCGCGCACACTGCCAGCGGCTTAGTGCCTCTGCGCCGCAAAGGCGCCCGTCCGGCGAAAAGACAGGCTGGTAATGCAGAGAAAAACCATTGCAGCCGTTTTCGATGCTTTCCCGCAGAAGCTCCGTCAGCTCCATGGCTCGCTCAGCCGGGCCGAGAATGGCGGACGAAAATACCTCCATGCGGTTCTTCCCGTGGCGCTTGGCGTGGTCCAGCGCAGAGCTGGCGCACTTCAGCAGGCCCAGATAGGTGGTGCCGTCGTGCGGGGCAAAGGCACATCCGCAAGACAGCGTACAGAAAAATTTACTGCCGTCAAAGGTTTGCTGTGTGCTGAAGGCCTGCTGCACAGCACCGAAATAGCCTTGGACAGCGCGCAATGTGCCGCCGCGCAGGACGACCCCGAATTCATCGCCGTCCAGCCGAAAAACCGTGCCCCCCGGAGGAGCGAGCGTCTGCAGTTTTTGGCAGACAATACGGATGACCTCATCCCCAAACAACCGATTGTACAGGCCGTTGATGCGTTTAAGGCCGTCGATGCCGAACAACAGCACGCACACACCTTCGCGGGGCTGGGCGTCCAGCAGGCGGCGCACCTCGTGCTCAAATTCGAATTTGTTAAATACGCCCGTCAGGTGCTCCACTTTGTTCTTTTTTCCCAAGTTGGTGATGATACCCGCAAACAATACGGGTTCGCCGCCTGCGTCGCGTTCCAGGTGCCCGCGGCAACGCATCCAAACCCATTCGCCGTGGCGGTTACAGGCGCGGTATTCGACACAATGGCTGTCGGCACGGCCGTCCGTGATTTCCTGGTTGGCTTCCAGAAACGCCTGCTTGTCGTTGGGATGCACCTTCGCACCCCAGACGGCCGCCGCGTTGGCAATGACGCGGCCGGGCAGGTCAAACTCGTCCACCATGGCCTGGGGATAACAAAAAACGCCGGTTTTCATGTTGCAGACGTAGACATAGTCGTCGGTACTCTGCACCAGAGCGTCCAGCAGATAAATCGTATCATAGGTGAAGTCCACGCCGGGGCTGCGCTGTGGGGAATGCAGCAACGCGTACTGGGCGTTGGCGATGTGGAGACGCCGCTTTTTTTCGTAGAGCTTTTCATCCACGTCGCTTAATAGCTGTGCGACGGAGCGCGCGGGACCGTTCGGCTCCGGCGTTAAAACGCCGAAGGAAAACGCGTCCGCCTGCTCGGACAGCGCCTGGACTCCATGCAGGGCTGCCAGCGCTGTATTCATACGCTGTACCGCCTGCTCCCGTGGTGCGCCGCGCATCAGCGCCAGAAATTCATCTCCGCTCAGGCGGCAGAGCACATCGCCTTCCTGCAGCACGCCGCGCACTGCCTCTGCAATGGAAACGAGCAGCTGGTCCCCGGCAGCGTGCCCGAAATGGTCATTGGTCTTTTTCAGGTCGTTCACATCAAACATGCAAAGCGAGAAAGGTTCGCCTGTTCGGGCGCATGCAGCGGCCATCTCCGCCAGCGCGGCCTTTCCCGCGCGTCGGTTCAGCGCGCCCGTCAGTTCGTCGGTGGTTGCCGCAATGGAGAGCTTATGGTATTCCGTTACGTTCAGAGAATGTTGAAAGTGGACGAGCCGGCCATCGTGCCATTGAATCAGGCTGTCGAAGTTTTCATAGATGCAGCCGTTGCTGGTATTATGTTCCTCCCAGCGGAGCGGTGCTGCGGAAGGGCCGTCCCGCAGCAGACGCGGCACGGGGCAGAAGGGACAGCGCCCGCTCATCCCTTTTTGAAGCACCTGCCAGCAGATTTTTCCCTCCGGCTCCACAAGGCCGAACTGCTTTTTCATGCCGCTGTTCATGAACAGGATCTCGTCCGTGTCCACATCGGTGATATAAACGCCTGCGTTCATCTGGTTCATGATCCTGTCCAGAAGCCAAACACCGGAGTCGTGAGTGGAGTTCTCGCGGGGCGTATCCATCATAAGCCAGCCTCCTTTTTGGCACAGTGTGCCATAAAATTCGGTCCATGACGGCGCACGGGGGAGTGCGGCAACTGGGGAAAAGGCATGCACAGTCATAAATAAGGTACCGTTCGTGCCATTATAACATTTTTGATGCCTTCATGTCAGCACTTTCGGGGAATTTAGCAGAAAGTTATCGGAAACAGCAGGCATGCAAAACAGGCCGTCCCCGGGACGGCCTGTTTTGCGTTGTGAGAAACACCACAAAAGAAGAATAGGATGGAATGGAGTAAGCAAAAAGGAGGGGCACGCGCCGCGCGTCACACCCGGCAGAGGGAGCGGGCGCGTGCCAGCGTTATGTCATGGCCCGGTGTTTGCGGGCC
>ERZ791885.2005-NODE-2005-length-11002-cov-2.539326_pt1 | contig 11002 bp, 8 predicted proteins | sample MGYA00510159_ERZ791885 | MGnify/ENA primary metagenome ERZ791885 (study PRJEB30046, sample SAMN00792054) | human gut metagenome | study: EMG produced TPA metagenomics assembly of the A metagenome-wide association study of gut microbiota in type 2... | reverse complement strand
TTTTTCGGCACGGGCTCTTTTGTTGTGAACTCCATACGAATCGGGTGGCGAATGTAATCGGAATACTTCTTTACAAGCGCGCTTATTCTGTATTGGTCGAGGAACTCATCGTAATTATCGTCCCCCTCGTTTTCCTTTATGTGCAGGGTTACAGTGGTGCCCGCCGTTTCCTTTTCGCAGGGCTCGACCGTGTAGCCGTCCGCTCCCGATGAGGACCAGCGAAAAGCCTCATCCGAGCCGAAGGCGCGGCTTTCAACCGTTACCTTATCGCTCACCATAAACGCCGAATAAAAGCCGACGCCGAACTGACCTATAATATCAACATTTTCCTTTTTCTCGTTCTCCTGCTTAAAGGCAAGCGAACCCGATTTTGCAATCGTACCGAGGTTCTTATCAAGCTCGTCCTCGGTCATTCCGCAGCCGTTATCGATTATTTTAAGGGTGCGGGCGTCCTTGTTTATTTCCAGGCGTATCTCAAAATCGTCGGGCGCAATACCCACCGAATTATCGGTAAGCGAGCGGAAATATAGCTTGTCCAGCGCGTCGCTTGCGTTGGAAATAAGCTCGCGCAGGAAAATTTCCTTATGGGTATAAATTGAATTTATCATCATATCCATAAGCTTTTTGGATTCTGATTTAAACTGTCTTGTACGCATAAATTTATCACCTTTTTTGAGAGTTTGACTTTCACTGACATATAGTATAGAACATCTAACGGCTTCTATTGTTAATAAATTGTTAATAATATATTAAAATGTATTGTTGACTTGTATTTTAAAAATGCTATAATAACCATATAACATTATCGGAGGTAATATTTAATGGAGCTTAAAGGTACAAAAATCAACTTTCTCGGCGACAGTATAACCGAGGGTGCGGGAACCTCCTCGCACGATAAAATGTTCACAATGTTAATTGAGCGCGAATACGGCGCAATATGCCAGAATTACGGCATAGGCGGCACACGCATAGCAAGGCAGAAGACGCCGACCGAGGAAAAATGGGACAGGGATTTTATATCCCGCGTGCCCGAAATGGATAATGACGCGGATATTGTGGTGGTTTTCGGCGGCACTAACGATTTCGGTCACGGCGACGCGCCGCTCGGCACAATGAGCGACCGCACGCCCTACACCTTTTACGGCGCGCTGCACTGCCTTTATACCGCGCTTACCGAAAAATACCCCGATGTGCCCGTTGTGATACTCACCCCTCTGCACAGATTGAATGAAGACAGCCCCAAAGGCGACAATAAGCCCGCGCCTGTCGGAACGCTTAAGGAATATGTAAATATAATACGCGAGGTTGCGGAGTATTACTCCTTCCCGGTGCTTGACCTGTATAAGGAAAGCGGCCTGCAGCCCAAGGTGCCGGTAATTCAGCAAAAATATATACCGGACGGTCTTCACCCGAACGATGCGGGCAACGAGATTTTAGCGCATAAAATCGCGCGTTTTCTTGAAACGCTTTAATCCTGTAATATTAAAAATATGCTCCCCGAAGCACAGTAATCAGCGCTTCGGGGAGCATTTATTGCATTAAAATTAAGAGATTGAAAGCCTTCCGTCCGATGAGACGGTGACCTTCCAGGCTTCCCCCGCTGCCGAGGCGGGCTTTGCCTGAATCGCTTCGGCAATCACATCTACCGCCTGATAGACTGTTTCGCCGTTTTCATCCTTTGTTGTATGAAGAATTATCGGCTCGCAAAGACCGACAGTAAGCTTACCCGGATCAACAGGCAGAGCGTAATAATATGCGCCGTCCGATGAACGGAGCCAATTTTCGTGAAGCTCGATATCCGGTGATGATGACGGAAGCCCGACCGGCTTGTTATCCGCATTTACCCAGTAGGAAACCAAACGAACGCGGATATATGCCGGGTAATTCCCCGTATTTTCAACCCGGATATCATGCTTTTCAAAGCCGTGGCGGGTACCGGAGGTATACTCCTCCCCGTCCAGCTTTTCGTGTATTGTGCAGGAAACCTCCGCCGGGAGGAACAAATTATTAGCGGAGGTTTTCCTGAACATAAAGGCAACGGTAATGCCGACGACTGCTATGGTAAGAAAAACCGCGAAGAGGGCTATAACTGTTTTCTTTTTCAAGATAAGGTTACCCCCTGCCTTCGGTTTTGCACGGGAGCGCTGTTTCCGTTAAGACGGTACTGCTCCGCGGCTGCTTCGCTGAATGTTACTGTATTGTCAACGCCTTTTTTGACCGATACCGTTTGTGAAGAATCCTTGTATCTCCATGACCAGCTTCCCACCTGCTCGACCGTGTAGTCGCGGCAGGGGAGATCTCTTACGGTCACGCTGCCGCTGCCGTTTTCATCGGCGGTGAGCGTAATGTAAACCGTAAGCTCGGAATCGGTGACTGCGGTTATTTTATAAACAAACACCTGACTACCGTTACCCTCGTCTTTGGCGTTTTGACGCTTGATTGTGAGCGATGAAAAGGCAGGGATAAACCTTGCATAGAAGATATTGGTTTCCGGCTCGGGCTTCAGCTTATCCCTTGAGGGTGTTAAGCGGTTGGTTGAAGCGTCAACCAACTCGGAATCCGCCTCGACAGTGCCCGCAGGGTCAAGATACCAACCGACAAATTCATACCCTTCGGCAGCAGCAGGCACAGAGCCCTTAAAGCTGCCCGCATCGGAAATGACCTCCTGCGTTACATCAAATGTTCCGCCGCCGTATTCCCACGCCTTGTACTGAACGCTGTAGCTCAACGGCGTATAGAAGAATATGATTATATTCTGCTTTTCGTTCTGACTCAGAACAATGCTCTGCGTTTTAAGCGATATGCATGTCATTCCCGGTATATTCGGTGCCGTTTCGGTAACGGTAGCGCCGTATGCGGCAGCACCCGTTATTCCCTCTTGCAGAACACCGTTTTTACGGTCGGGGTCGTTCGCATCAAACACAAGCTTGTCGGGATTATCGGTGTTTGTGCCGTCAAGCAGATAGAAAACCTTATAATTCTGCTGCTTGCGGGTATAGAAGATATAAAGCTCGGTTCCGCTTTCCGAAATCGTAATATTGAAAGCTTCTCCCGACATTTTTATATCGCTCGGTCCGTTCCCGGAATCTATAAGTCCCGCGCCCGATCCATTCTTATTATATACTCCGAATCCCGTAAATTCAAGAGGTTTCACGAAAATTTCGCTGCCGACAGCACCTATTCCCTCGGTGTGCGAAGTGCTTTCGGTGTAATACTTATAATTATCACCGTCTTTTGCGGTAATATCGTCTCCCTCGGCGCCGAGCTTCTGCAGCATATAGTGAACGGCATAATAAGCGTTCGCCGTGTTTTTGGTGTAATAAAATGTTATTACATTATCCTTTGAGCCGACATACTCGCCGTCCTCATTTCTTTCCACCGCAAGGATAAGGCGCTTGTAAAACGCGTCGGGGATATAGTCCTTAACAACGGCAAAGCGCTCGGTCACGACCGCAAGCGTGGTGGTTTTTAGAACAGAGCCGTTCTTGCCCTCTTCGGGGACATTCGGAACAAGCTCGCCGTTTTCAAGATATCTGTATTCCACCGTGTAGGATATCTCCTTTAAGCTCACATAGGTAAAGGTGAAAACATTTTTCTCCGGCTCGTTTTTATTGTCCTCATATTTAATTGTTACGGAATGGCTTGCAAGGGTGGGGTAGTAGCCGTTGTTATACTTGTCGTAAAGCTGATAAAACGGATTGCCCGTCTTCGGATAAAAGGTTCTTGTGTTGCCGAGATAGGCGTATCCCCTTGAAGAATCGGCTATCTCGCGGTGGAAGCCCGCAGGCTCGCCGTCGCGCGCTTCCAAATAAACATACGAGCGCTCCTCATCCCCGAGCTTCACCTTATAGGAAAAATCCGTTTGATACTGCGCGCCTTCATCGGCATACAAAAGCTCAAGCCATGCTTTATCCTTTTCGGTCTCAAGCACCGCGTAGTGAATGCGGTATGGCTGTGCGGACTGCGACCCCCAATCGGCAAAAACATTTAAATTCCGCGTTACGGGAATATCCAGCGGCGTGTATGCCGTCTTTTTGCCGAGGCGCATATAAAACCAGCCGCCGAAGGTGTAATTATAACCCGAAAAATCGTCCGCGGGATTATTAACGCTGCCTGTCACCGCGCCGTGCTCTACCGTGCGGCTCTCAAGCGGCTTTACAGAGGAATCTCCGCTTTCGTATTTGAGCATATCATCGTAATTTTTAAAGAAATTGACGGTGTAGGTGCGCGGCGCCCATTTGGCATAAAGCGCCAGATTGCTTGCGGGCATTTTTGCACCCTTTACATACTCTGTGCCGTCAAGGCATTCGGGGCTTGTGTACCACCCCGCAAAGGTATATGCGCCCTTTTCGAGAGTCGCGGGGTACTCGGGCTCCTTTACGGTGCCGTCGGAATTGTAAACATAGCCGTCCAGCGCGCTGTTAAACTCAACGCCCGACTCGGCAAAATAGGTCTCGCCGTGGCTGTGCATTACAAGCGAAAATGTATCGCGCGTGTAAAAGAATCTCGCGGTGAAGGAACGCCTTCTGTCGGTAAGTGTACCGTTATCTATAAGCTCGTAACGCGTAGAATCGGCTTCCTGTTTAAAGCCCTCAAGAGCCGTCTGTGTCTGACCGGAAACACTGCCGTCCGATTTGATAATATTATCGTCGTTTGTGGTAACGGTGTTATATAAACGGTATATACTGCCGTTGCGGTAATAATAGGTTTGACCGTTTAATTCGGTCGGAGCCTTTGCGGCAGTGATTTGACTTACTTCTGCTGCGGAAAACTCCTTCAGCTCGCTTTGGAAGACCGGCACATACGATTCGTATATCCACCGTCTCGGAACGCTCCAACTGACATTGGCGCCGTTATCGAAGAAATTAAGGAAGTAACAAACATTTGAACTGACCCTTTTACCGCCTACGGTGGTTTCGGTTTCGATTTTGCGGGTCATTTTACCGCTGTCTTCATATTCGTATTGAGTGGTCTTCCATTTGCCGAGCAGCACCGTATCGTCCAGCTTTTGGTAAAGCCCCTTAACCGTGGCATTTTCATTGGAAATGGAATACTGCACCTTATACTCGCCGTTCCAACCGGACGGATAAGCATAATTACCCCAGCCCTCGCCCGCCGTTCCGTTAATATCCGTAAGGGCGCTGCTGCCGCCGTTCAAATTATGTGTTTCGGGTTTATAAATTTTAAGCTTGCCGAATACATCAACCGGCCACAGCTTTGTCAAATCCGCTCCGTACCGAGCAGTCAGCTCAAAATAATGGTAGCGGTCACCGTATTTATCGTAATTTCCGCTTGAGGTCGAATCCTTATAGCCCTCGCCCTCGGCAGGGTATACGCCTGTTTTATAGTGTGCGCCGGCAATATCGGGATCGGTTATTTTCGGCAAATCGCCATCTATGATTCCCCATTTATCTCCCGATGTATACGCTGTGAGCTGGGAAAACAGATCATCAAGCGAATAATCCTGATTGTTTTTAAACCATGATCCGTTAAGCGGCACATTGCCGAAGCCGTAGGTGCTGTTGCCCACAACGCTGTAGCGAGTACCGGTAAATGTATTGTTCGGGTCTTTGTTTGGATTGCGATCCTCCGAGCCTTTATATTCCTTCGCGTAAAAAAACCGCAGGGTGTAATATTTGCGTGTGTAATAAATATTAAGCACGGAAGATCCGTCGCCTTTGATTACAAGCTCGCGGTTTGCCTCATTTGTTTTTTCGCCGTCATATACATAATGCTTAAAGTTTTTAGGGTAGCAGTCCTCGGTGTGATCGGTGGATTTTATATGGGTATCATCTGCGCAAATCGGAGTTGTTGCGGTCAAATCATCCTTAGGGTAAACGGTCTCACCCGAATTTTCATGCCTTTCCACTGCGCCTATATAGCTGTAATCATCGTCATCGGCATTCTGCAGCCAGTATGCCACGGTGTACTGCGTGTTCACCGTTTTCCAAAGCGCGCGGTAATTGCGGCTTTTGGCGGGAACGGTTGCCGGCAGAGTGGCATGCTCCTGCACAATCTCGCCGTTATCGCCGAGCAGTGCCCAGCCGTCAAACACATAGCCGTGGCGGGTAGGGTTGTTCACCAAAAACGGCGTACCGTAGCGCGCGTAAACCGGGTCTGTGCCGTAGCCGCCCGCATTGTCGAATTTAAGCATACTGTAATTGCGGTCATAATAGCTTTCAAAAACGGTTGAGCCGTCCGCCGCGACCGCCTGCGGGTAGTGGTAAAGCTTTGTAAAGCCGTAAGCCTCGTCTTCGCCTAAATCTATATCGGCATCATCTATAATCGTGCCGGTTTCGGCAACTCCCCGGCGGTAAAGCGCGGAGTTTTCGGTATAGAAATCATCATTTATATTCTGGAAAAAATATTTGATTGCATAGGAAACCGTATCCGCCTTGTAATAAACATTGACGGTATAGGTGCTGTTCGCATAATCTGCCGGAACATCAACATAAACCGAGGCACCGTGCACCTTACATTCGGCAGGGTTTGTTTCTGCCAAATTATCGGGATTGTACCACGGCTTATAGCCGAGGTAGGTGGGCGATACAACCGTGTTTTTATACTCTCTGCCGCGGTCGATTCGGGCGGTGAAGCCTGTGTATATCGGCAGGGAGGATACCGCGTCAAGATAATTCACGGTAACGGTTATTATATTCTCATCACTCTGTGCCGCGGCGGCCGCACGGCGGGCGGCTTTTACAATTTTTTTAACCGATATATTATCGGTTTTCGGCGCCGCATCGGTCTCCGCCTCAAGCGAGACCGTAACGCAAAGGGGGGCGGAACAGCCGATTGTCAGCCCATCGGATACCGCGCAGCGGACATATGCGCTTGACACCCCGTCCAAAACGGGGAGCAGCAGCGGGTAGGAAAGGCTCAATGTATCGCTTCCCGCGCCCTGAATATCCGTCCATTCCTCCTCACTTGTATCGGTCAGCACCTGCCAATTATAGGTGACTCCGTTTGTGCCGCAAACCGCCTTTATCTCCTTTTTTTCATACTGTGAGAAAAAAACATTCTCCGCAATTTTTCCGTCGCTGTAAAGCGTGACCTCGGGAGCGGAGGCGGAATAGGTCGTCAGTGTGAACGACTGCAGTACGCCGGTTATTACGCAAAGGCTCAAAAGCAGCGAGACTGCCTTTGTAAGCAAATTCTTTTTTGTTTTCATTCTTTTGGTTCTCACCGCGTTTGAACCTCCTTTTCTTTTTTATTTATTTATGGCTCTGTAAGCCGCTTCGGGGCTTTCAAACCCTCCGTACTGAACGGCGCACGCCTTAATGTTTATCGAAAGGTTATCGGGCATATTTTTAAGCTCGGAGGCTGTGATTTCGGGGTTTACGGTAATCAGTCCGCCGTTTGCCATGACCGATTCGTCAACGCTTTCGTTCGCGCCGGCAATCTTGTAATAAACATCTCTTCCGTCAACCGTGATGTGTTCCCATTCGCTCTCCTTAAAGCTCCAGGAAAGCCACACCCTGCCCGAGGAATCCTTATAGCAATAGGTACCGTCCGCCTGCCGCTCAAAGCCGGTAACCTCGGTCTCGAAAAACACATAGCAGGCAAGCTCGCTGCCCGAAAAGCTTATGACCGCGTTTTTGGTTATATCGGCTCCGGGAGCTACACGCCATATAACATCCGAATTATACGGCTCGCCGTTTTCGGTTACGGTGACGCTTCCTATTTTCGCAACCCGCGCGGAATCGCCGCCGTAGGTTGAGGTTACATATTTTGAAAAGGTTACGCCCGTCAGCGCAAAGCAGATAAGCAGCAAATACATAATGTACGCGCGAAGCGGCAAATGCAGTCCTTTGAGTTTTCCTTTTCCCGCCAACAGACTCGCCTCCCTTTAATTCTTTTTCATACGCCCGATAATTTCACGGGCGGCTGCCGCGGCAAGTATCACCGCGATTATACACAAAAGTCCCTGTGGGGTCTTCAAAAACCTGATAAATACGCCGATATGCGGCAGTACAAGCACCACCCTGCCTATTATCATTTTAGGTCTCACGGTTTCCGCGTCGGATGTGTTGTTTGCGTCGCCCCGAGTTGTAAAGCCGTCCTCCGTTTCGGCGGTTATACGGTGGGTAACCGATGTGCCGCCCGCGGAATAGGTGATTATATCCCCTACGGAATAGCTTTTCTGCCGCCGCGTTACAATTAAATCGTTCGGCTCTATCGTGCCGGACATACTGCCCGTGAGCACCACGGCGGTTTTAAACCCAAACACGGTTGCGTTTTGCTTTTTAAAAATATTCTCCGCCGCCAAAACATAAATTTCTGCGGCAAGCAGCAGCGCCAGAATCACGGTAATAAGAATTTCAAGCGCCCGCAAAGCCCTGCGGAAAATTTTAACGGTCATTTTTTCTTTTCCTCCCCGCAAAGAAGAGTACCAAAAGGGAAGAGGCGCTGCAGCACATCAGAATGATGTATGCCGCAAGACGGGAGGTGTCGCCCGTTTTAGGAACATCGGGCAGCACCGTGCCGTTTTCATCCTCAATCACAATATAAACACCGGCGCTTAAGGTATCGGCATTGCCGTCGGCGGCTTTATTGCCGAAGCTTGTATCCGATTCATCCCGCTCGGCGGTTTTTTCGCCGTCCTCAAATTCCCAAAGCCAGCTTACATCAAGCTCCTGCAGCCCTTTTGCCGCAAGCTCGCCCGTGACCGACCGCACGACCGACATATCCCGCAGCTCCTTCGGCAGTGCCGTGTTTTCGGAATCTCGAAAGCCCTCGCCCGAAAGGGTGAGAGACGCGGGCAGCGCTTCATCGCTCTTTTTATAAAAAAGCACCGCGCGGTAGCTTATTTTGCCCGAGCTTTCATTCAGCAGGCGAATCACGCTTTCTCGCTGCGTTCCGGGAGCAATCGTTTTTTCTCCGTTATCCGCCGAAGCGTTTTCATAAGCCGAATCGAAAAGGAAAAGCCTTGCCGCGCCCGAAGAATCGGTTTCGGTGTTTTCATCCCACGAAAGCTTGCCCGGCGTGTAGGTTATAATATGCTCGGGTTTAACACTTTTGGTGGCATAGGTCGCGCTTATAACCGCGGGAAGCAGCAGCACCTGCATAATAAAAAGCAGCAGGAGGGCAACAAACAGCCGTCTGCATATTGTTTTTTGTTTAGACATAAGCCGCCTGCTCCTTTCGTGAAATTCAGTGCTTTCGGGCTTTTACAGGGGTCGTAAGCCGCCTTTTCGGGCATATTTTACGGCGCTTATAAAAGCCTGAAAGCCCTCTGTCCGCCACCGACAGAGGGACTCCAAACTAAAAAATGTACAGATTAGTCAATCTGGGTTACGGTGGTTACAACCTCAAGATCGATTGTAGCGGCGTTGCCTTTGGCAGCCTGATCGCCGAGGTATGTGTCTTTTACATCGGTCTGCTTAGCATCTGCTGCTTTATCTTCAAATGCCCAAGCCCAGCTCACAACAGGAGCATTAGCATTATTTAAATCAGTGCCGGGTTCATAGTTAGCACTATATTCGTTTATAGCGGTCTCTACTGCATTTTTGAACGATTCGGCACTATCGTAATCATAACCATAATAGTTTACAGTGCCGACTCGAATTTTTATTGGGCAATAATACTCTCCGGCCGCATTCTCGTCTGCCTTATAAACCCATTTATCCAAAGTGACGGTTGCTGTATACTTTACATTTACGGCAACCTCCGGTGTACCGGCAAGGGTCATGCTTACCATGTCACCTTTAGTGCCGGGAGCAATTACTTTATCCGTTGAAAAAACAGATTTGGCAATAGTTGCTTTAACATTTTCTGTATCGGTATCATATTCCTTTGCAAACATTGTTCCGTTGGCGGTAACCGTAACTCCGAACTTTGCAACGCGTGCGGTGTCTTTGCCGGTACCGCTGGTAACGTATTTTGCGAATGTTCCGCCGACAAAGCAGGATGTAACAAGTACAAGCGCCAATAAAATGCCGGCAAGCTTTAGTGTGTGATTTTTTCTTGATGCCATTTTAATTATTCCTCCGTCTTTTTGCGTTTTTTCGGCGGTGTCTCCGCCGCGTACAGGCAAACACCTGTATATATATCAACAATTTCCGTGTGGCAGTCGGGAAATTGATGACGTCCGCTTTATTGCTTTTCGCCGTCCTCGGTGCTTTCGCCCGCAGCGGCACGAAGCCTTTCAAGCTCTGCCTTGAGCTGCTCGTTTTCTTCCGTTTCCCTGCTGCGGCTGCGGCTGCGACGAATAATATCTATAATAATAAAGGCGCATACCGGAACACCTATAAACACCGCCATTCCGAGCGGCTGCTGCAGAAACAAAGCAAAATCTCCGAGCTTCGGTATCCTTGCTTTATAAAGACCTATTATATCATCGGTGCTTATCGGAGGATCCTCCGCATTGTTGGCATCGCCTTTTGTGATTACCTTTTTTGTCCCGTCGGAATCGGTATAAAGCTTCACGATCCTGTGGGTAACGACCGTCTTGCCGTCCATAAAGGAGACAATATCGCCCTCCTTAAGAGAAGCAATATCGGGCTTTACATCAAAAATAAGGTCGCCCACCTCAATGTGATCCTCGGCGTTTCCGCTCATTGAGCCGGAAAGCACCACCATAGGTGTTACTCCGAACACAGTCGGCGGCTTTTCGGGATTTACCGTTCCTTTAATAATAATTGTGAGATTACATACAAGCAGGAACGCGAAAACCGCGCAAAGCAAAGCCCCTATTGCCGTGCCTACGGTTTTAACGGCATTTCGTTTCATTTTGTTCCTCCGTTATTCAATTTTTTGTGAATTTTGCAAACAAAAAGACCGGTCGCAACAAACACTTAAAAAGTGAAAATTGCAACCGGTCTGCCATGCATTAAAACAATGTTTAGACACCTAGCTTTGCGTCACAACCTTTCGGTTGTTTTGCTGAAATATGAAATTGTTTTTGTGCGGCATTTTTTCAAAAAACATTATATCACCCGTTTTACAAATGTCAACCTTTTTTTGCGACTAAATAAATTTTCGCCTTTTTTGAATAAATATT
>ERZ791885.1995-NODE-1995-length-11050-cov-2.300136_pt1 | contig 11050 bp, 9 predicted proteins | sample MGYA00510159_ERZ791885 | MGnify/ENA primary metagenome ERZ791885 (study PRJEB30046, sample SAMN00792054) | human gut metagenome | study: EMG produced TPA metagenomics assembly of the A metagenome-wide association study of gut microbiota in type 2... | reverse complement strand
GATTCATGGGAGTTTGAAGGTAAGAAAATCACATGGATCCGCCCCGAGCACTGCCTGCTGCTTATAGGATACGATTCGGATAATTATATTTTCTGCGACCCGATGCGGCAGGAGGATAAGACCGCTTATCCGAAATCGTCGGTCGAAAGGGCATATGAAGCCCTGCATTCCCAAGCGGTTGTGATAGAGAGGAAATAATAAAAAAACGCGGCAGCCGCATTATAGCGACAGCCTCGTTTTTTATATTATATTACCTTGCTTAAAAAGTCCTTAAGGCGCGGGCTTTTGGGATTCCCGAAAACCTCCTCGGGCGTGCCCTCCTCCATAATAATACCTTCGTCTATAAACAGCACGCGGTCGGCAACTTCTCGGGCAAAGCCCATTTCGTGGGTTACTACCGCCATTGTCATGCCGTCCTCCGCAAGCTTTTTCATAACGCCCAAAACCTCGCCTACCATTTCAGGGTCAAGCGCGCTTGTAGGCTCGTCAAACAGCATAACGTCCGGCTGCATACAAAGTGCTCTTACGATTGCCACGCGCTGCTTCTGTCCTCCCGAAAGCTGATTCGGGTATGCATTCGCACGGTCGGCAAGTCCTACGCGGTCAAGCAATTCGGTCGCGCGTTTTTCGGCGTCGGCTTTTGAAAGCTTTAAAAGCTTCATGGGCGCTAAGGTCATATTCTTTAAAACCGTCATATGCGGGAATAAATTGAACTGCTGAAAAACCATTCCCATTTTTTGGCGGTGCTTGTTTATATTTATTTTCGGATCTGTAATGTCAACGCCCTCAAAATAAATTTTTCCGCCCGTAGGCTCTTCAAGCAGGTTGAGGGTGCGCAGAAAGGTGGATTTACCGGAGCCCGAGGGCCCTATTATAACAACAACCTCGCCCTTATGAATTTCGGTTGTTATGCCCTTTAAAACCTGCACCTTGCCGAAGGCTTTTTCAAGCCCTTCGGTTTTAATAAGTACGCTGTCAGCGATCACTGCTCCTCAGCCTCCTTTCGAGAATGCTTACAAGCTTGGTAAGCACAATTACGATTACAAGATATACAAGCGCTACCGTAATAAGCGGCATAAAGTAGGAGTATGTGCGCCCTGCTATTGCGTTGCCCGCCTTTGTAAGGTCAACAACGCCTACATAGCCCGCAACCGAGGTTTCCTTTAAAAGCGCTATAAACTCGTTGCAGAGGGTAGGCAGAACCGACTTGAACATTTGCGGTATTATTATGTGGGTCATGGTTTGAATATAGTTAAGCCCCAAGCTCCTGCCGGCTTCAAACTGCCCGTTATCAATAGACATTATTCCGCCGCGGAATATTTCGGCAACATATGCGCCGGAGTTTATACCGAAAGCCAGAATGCCTATCGGCACGCCGTCGCGAACCGAAACAAAAATTATAAAATAGGCAATCATAAGCTGAACTACAACAGGCGTTCCGCGAATGACGGTAAGGTAAAGCTTACAAATCGCATTGAGTATGCTGAGCAATATGTAGCCTATACCGCCCTTTTTGCGCAGCTTTTCGGCGTTTTTATCGTAAGTGGAGCGTACTGCGGCTATTACAATACCTATTACAATACCTATAAGCAGAGCGCCGAAGGTGATTTTTAAGGTATTTTGAAAGCCGGTAATCAGCTGCTTGTAGCGCTTGCCGTCTATAAATGTCAGTTCAAACTGATCCTTTAAATCGTTTAACCAATTGGGATACCATGCCGTTACGTTTAAGGTTGAAAGCAAAAAAGCATCTCCTTTTACAAATAGTATTCTGTACAACAAAGCCTCCCTCTGACGAGGGAGGTGGCACGGCGCGAAACGTGAAGGTTCACCCGATAACAGCTTTGTTGTATTTTTAATCAGTTTGCTTTAATGTATTTGTCAACTACCTTCTGGAATTCGCCGCTTGCCTTAAGCTCATTAAGCGCGTCATTTACCTTTTTCTGTAATTCGGGGTTTTTCTTTGAGAAGCAGATTGCGTAATCCTCGTTGGCAAACTCGGTATCGAGAATTTTAAGACCCGTATTGGCAGCCACATAAGCCTTTGCCGGCTCGTTATCAATTATAACGCAGTCAACCTTGCCGCTCTTGAGCGCCTCGACCGCAACCGTACCGCTGTCATAGCCTACAACATTTTTTTCACCGTAGCCGCCGTTTTCGGGAGTATCGGAAGCGTAAATATAACCGGTAGTGCCCTGCTGTGTGCCTATCTTTTTGCCGTTTAAGTCATCTTTAGTTTTAATATCGCTGCCCTCTTTAACGATTATAACCTGAACGCCCTTAGCGTATGAATCCGAGAAATTAACGCTTTTTTTGCGCTCGTCGGTTACGGTCATACCTGCCATACCCATATCGTACTTGCCAGTTTGAACGCCGGGAATGATGGAATCGAATTCAACATCCGCAATTTCAAGCTCAAGACCCAACTTATCGGCTATAAGCTTGGCAACCTCGGCGTCTATGCCGACGATCGTTTCACCCTCCTTGTATTCATATGGGGGGAAGGTGGCGTTTGTAGCCATTATGAGCTTGCCTGCCTCGGCGGTGTAATTGCTGTTTGTTTTGGTGTCGGACGCAGTGTCCTTTTTGCTGCCGCAGCCGCCGCAGGTTAAAACCATAAGCAGGGCGGAAACGCCGCAGATAATTTTTGTTGTGAGTTTCATAAGAGAAGTCTCCTTTAATAATTTCTTTTTTTGAGTCTGACGGTATTATAGCACCGCAAAATCGATTTGTCAATACCTAATTTGCATATTTATGATATTTTTTTTGAATATTTTAAAATTTATCCGCATAAATCTGCATATTTAGATAAATATGCAATTAAGCATGCATAATGTGTATATTAATGCAACAGCTTGACTTTTCCGTATAAACATATATAATAAATCTTACAACGCAAAAAGGGGAATTTGAATGATTAAACGTTATATCGGCGACAGAGCATTTTATAAAATGGCTTTGACGGTCGCCTTGCCGATGATGATACAGAACGCGGTAACCAATTTTGTGAGCCTGCTTGATAATATTATGGTAGGGCGTGTAGGAACACTGCAGATGACAGGGGTTTCGGTTGTAAATCAGCTGCTTTTCGTATATAACCTGTGCATTTTCGGCGCGGTTGCGGGTGCGGGTATTTTTACCGCACAGTTTTACGGACAGCGGGACGACGAGGGCATCCGCCAGACCTTCCGCTTTAAAATTATGATTTGCGCGGTTATCGGCGCGGTGGGTATTGCTTTGCTGCTGCTTCGTGGAGAAGCGCTTATAAGTCTTTACCTTAACGGAGAGGCGACCGCCGCAGAGCGGGCGGATGCGCTGCGTTACGGCAGGGAATATCTTGCGGTTATGATGATAGGGCTTGTTCCCTTTACCTTTAATAACGCTTATGCTTCCTCGATGCGCGAAACAGGGCAGACCGTTGTGCCGATGGTATCGGGGCTTGTTGCGGTAGCGGTCAATATGTCTTTAAACTATGTTTTGATTTTCGGAAAGCTCGGAATGCCGGTTCTCGGCGTTAAGGGCGCTGCAATCGCAACCGTTATTTCTCGCTACACCGAGCTTGCGGTCAATGCCGCATGGCTGCACAGCCACGGTAAGCGCTATCCTTATATAAAGGGAGTTTACCGCTCGTTGAGAATCGCTTTGCCGCTGCTTAAAAAAATCACGCTCAAGGGCATGCCGCTGCTTGTCAACGAGGCATTGTGGTCGGCAAGCGTGGCGGTGCTCAATCAGTGCTACTCGACGCGGGGGCTTAATGTTGTGGCGGCGAATAATATCGCTTCAACGCTTTGGAATCTCTTCTCGGTATGCTTTATATCCCTCGGCAGCGCCACCGGAATAATAATCGGTCAAATGCTCGGCGCGGGCAAATCGCCCGACGAGGTGCGGGACTGCGACCGCAAGCTTATTGCGTTTTCGGTAACCTCATGTGCGGTTTTCGGACTTTTGATGGCGGCGGTCTCTGGCGTTTTCCCGCTGATTTACAAAACCGATGATGCCGTCCGCTCGCTTGCGACGGCATTAATATGCATAAACGCGGTTATAATGCCGTTTAACGCCTATGCCAATGCCGCATATTTCACTCTGCGCTCAGGCGGAAAAACGCTTTCCACACTGCTTTTTGACAGCTGCTTTGTATGGGTGGTGAGTGTACCGCTGGCATTTTCGCTCAGCCGCTTTACAGGCGTGCCGATTCTGCCGCTTTACGCAGTATGCCAGGGTGCGGAAATTCTTAAGTGCGTTATAGGCTTCGTTATGCTGAAGCGAGGGACCTGGATCCGCAATATTGTAGTTAAGGAATGAAGGACAATTAAGAAAGTGTAATAATGAACGGATGCGAGGCTTTGATTATGTCGGTCTTATCCGATAGGACAATCTTGTTTGGCGTAAGGATTACCGGAAATAACGTATGGAAAAGGTCGCGAAATGCGATGCCGGGTTCAGGGACAGCTCGCCATACTCCGAGCTGTTTTTGAATATCTACAGGGTCTTGCTTACAAGAATCAAAAACGGAATTTTTATTTGGTTTAGTGATAAGAAAACCGAGGAGCATTTTAAAGAAATCTGTATTGATAAGCAGAACTTATAAACAAAACCCCTGTCGGACTGTTGCCCGACAGGGGTTTGCTGCTTAACGCTTATTCGATTTCAAGATGACGGGCTTCGGGAAGAGTGTTTTCCTTCTTCGGCATCGTCAGCTTCAAAACTCCGTTTTCGTATTTTGCCTTAATTTCATCGGCTTTAACGCCGCTCAAATCAAAGCTGCGGCTGTAGGAACCGTAAGAGCGCTCGCAACGCACATATTTATTCTTTTTATCCTTTTCCTCGTGCTCCGAATGTCTTTCGGCGCTCACGGTGAGCATATCACCGTTTATATCAAGGTGAATATCCTTCTTGTCAAAGCCCGGCAGGTCGGCTTCCAGCTCATAGCGGTCGCCTTCGTCCTTAATGTCGGTCTTGAATTCATCAAGCATATTCGTGTCGAAGAATCCAAAGGGCGATGAGAAGAATTTCTTCTCAAACTCATCCATATCGCGGAACGGGTTGTAAAGGGAATTATTTCTTTTAGCATAAGGTCTCATTTCAAACATAAGTCATACCTCCGAATATTTATTATTTAATTCTCAATATTTTTTTCGTAACACATCGGTGTCATCGCTTTCTTATTTCTTTTTACGCTTATTATTATATGCGAAAAGCTTGATTTTTCAATAAGCCGGGGGTATAATTAAAAAAGCTTCGGTTGTGCTGTCGGCACATATATCGAAAAGGGGGAATAGGATTGCTTAAAATTGAACATCTATGTAAAAGCTACGGTGATAAAAAGGCGGTAAACGATTTAAGCTTTAAGGTCAAAAAGGGCGAATTCTTCGCGTTTTTGGGCGTAAACGGTGCGGGAAAATCAACGACCATAAACATAATCTGCGGTCAGCTTTCAAAGGACAGCGGAACGGTGGAAATCTGCGGCAGGGATTCCGAGCGCGATTCGGATTACATAAAGCGCGGCATAGGCGTTGTTTTTCAAAATTCCGTGCTGGATAAGGAGCTTTCGGTAAGGGATAATCTTGAAAGCCGCGCGGCGCTTTACGGAATAAGGGGCGCGGAGTTTAAAAAACGGCTTGCCCGGCTTTCCGCACTTTTGGATTTTGAGGAGCTGCTGCGCCGCCCCGTGGGAAAGCTTTCGGGCGGTCAAAGGCGGCGTATAGATATTGCGCGCGCGCTGATTCACGACCCGAAAATACTTATTTTGGATGAGCCTACAACCGGGCTTGATCCGCAGACGCGGAATCTTTTGTGGAGGGTCATAGGCGAGCTGCGTAAAAATGAAGAGCTTACGGTATTTTTGACTACGCATTATATGGAGGAGGCAGCGGACGCGGATTATGTTGTGATTTTGGATCACGGCGAAATAGCCGCCGAGGGAACTCCGCTGGCGCTTAAAAATACATATGCGGGTGATTTTATCACCGTTTACGGCGCTGATGAAGCCGAAATCAAAAGGCTCGGGCGGCCGTATGAGGCAATCCGCGACGCCTATAGGGTGGCTGTACCCGACACGGCGGCGGCTACCGAGCTTATAATGAAATATCCCGAAATTTTCAGGGATTATGAGGTGACAAAGGGAAAAATGGACGATGTTTTCCTTGCGGTCACAGGTAAGGCTTTAACGGGAGGCGACGGAAAATGACGGGACTTACTTCGCTTGTGAAACGCAATACAAAGCTTTATTTCAAGGATAAGGGAATGTTTTTTTCCTCGCTTATCACGCCGATAATCCTACTTGTGCTTTATTCGACCTTTTTGAAAAAGGTATATGACGATTCCTTCCGTTCGGCGCTGATATCGGCGGGCGCGTCGGCTTCGGATGCAGTTATAAACGGCTGCGTCGGCGGGCAGTTGATTTCATCACTGCTGGCAGTAAGCTGCGTAACCGTGTCGTTTTGCTCCAACCTTTTAATGATCAAGGATAAAACAAGCGGCGCAAGGCACGACCTTACCGTGACTCCGGTGCGTTTCGGAACGCTGGGGCTCGGCTATTATCTTTCAACGCTTATATCAACGATGATAATTACCGCAGCCGCGCTTTTTGCCTGCCTTTTATATCTGGGTGCGGCGGGCTGGTATTTATCTTTGTCGGATGTTCTGCTCATGGTGCTTGATGTATTTTTGCTGACGATGTTCGGAACGGCGCTTTCCTCATGCATTAACTTCTTTTTATCGACCGACGGTCAGGCATCTGCCGTGGGAACGATTGTAAGCGCGGGCTACGGCTTTATTTGCGGAGCTTATATGCCGATATCGAATTTCGGCACGGGGCTTCAAAAAGTGCTTTCGTTTTTGCCCGGAACATACGGAACGAGTCTTTTGAGAAATCACGCAATGCGCGGAGTTTTTGCGGAAATGGCAGACAGTGGCTTCCCGCCTGAGGCGGTCGATGCAATTAAGCAAAGCGTAGACTGCAGCGTGGACTTTTTCGGAAAAAGCGTGGGAATCGGCGGAATGTATATCATTCTTTGCGCCTCTGTAGCGCTGCTTATAGGAATATATATTCTTATTAATGTTATTGCGGGAAAGAAGTTCAGATAACGGATTTCGGACGGTGGATATCGGATGTGCCTAAAGATGGCTTCTGTACAGACCAAGGGCTCCCGGTGTTTAGGGAGCTGACGCCGTAAGGCGGCTGAGGGATTGTTAAATACAGGCTTATGTGAAAATTTACATTTCACGCCGAAAATGCTACATTTCACGAAAAAGCGGGTTCTTCGCACATTATTGGTATATAATTATGACGTTGGCGTTAATGAGCTGCATTAAGTAGGCTGCGTGCTCCGCGGCTGAAGCGGAATGCTGTCGTTAATGCAACGGGAGGAACAAATTCGGCATTATGCCGAAGCTGTCGGCGGCGGTATATACGGCGTCTGTTCGGATGCGAAGGGCGTACCGCTGCCGATACTGAACTTAATAAGGGTAACGGCTGAGCATACATCCGTCATTGCAAAGCCGTCCTGCCCGTAACATAAACTGCGGCTTTAAAAAAAGACTTACCCTACCGAGGATAAGTCTTTTTTATTTTATTCACATTTATACGGCATTTCGGCATCGTCTCCGGGGCCTATATTGAATTTATGACAAACCTCTGTACCTGCAGAGATTATATCAATGCAGGTTTCGGTTTCGTCGCCCTCGCGGCGGTTATTGAGAATTTTCCATTTCACGGACGCGTCGCTTCCGCCTTCACCCTCGCCGCCGCGCATATTCTCGAAGCCTGTTGCGACCTGCCAGAGGTTAATATCCTCGCTGTAAAGTATCGCTTCGGAATGCTGATGCCCGAAGGAATAAAACAGTATTTTCCCGCTTATGCTTTCGGGGAAATCGGCGTTTACGGTTATTTCCTCACCGTTTATATCGGTGTATGAAAAGCTGTAGGAGGAGCGGCTTTGGAATGCCCTTATAATTTCGCGGAGCGTCTCGCCGCCGAGCATTCTGTTGCTGTTCACGGCGGAATCGATACCCATGTGAGAGATAAAAATGTAATTGTAATCGGCGGGGGCGGTCATTGCGCGGTTTACGAGCCAGTCGAGCTGCTGATCGGTATAGCATATGCGCTTCAATCGCATTTCTCCGTTTACAACGCCGTTTTCATCAAACGGGCGGCGGCAGTCCATAGTGTCGAGAATTATTATTCTTGTTCTTTTTTTCTTAAGATCATAATAATAATATTTCGAATATTCATAGCGGTCATCGTGAACCTCTCCGTCTGCTCCGGGGAACAAATCGGTGACTTTTTCCTTCCAGTCCTTATCACTTATAATCCATTCCCTTTCGGCTGCGGGAATATTCGGATTCAAAAACTGGAAGGCGTTGTCGTCATGGTTTCCGAAGGCAATAAGAACCGGCTTTAAGCTGTTTTTAAGCGGAGCGACCGACCTGTGCAGATTGCTCAAAACATGCTCCTTGCCTTTTATGCAGTAGGCGTTCATAAGGTCGCCGCCGACGGCGATAAAGTCAATATTATCGTTTTTATTTGCTATGTTAACGGCGATTTCAAGGTGCTTTGCAATTTGATTTATGCGGTCGTTTACGGTATCCTCGGGTTCAAAAACCGTCAGCTTTCCGCTTTCATCCTTTAAAAGATATTCGTCGGCATGGGTGTCCGTTACGAAAATGTAGTTGACCTGCGTTTTCGGCAGGGCATCTGTTTTTTTGCTTATTTCTTCAAATCTTTGCTCTATAAGCTTATCGGCAATGCGGTGATCCTTCATTTTAAATTCTCCTTATGCTATTCTGCGTTCAGTTCAAAAATCACGGTGCTGTAGTCGGTCAAATCCTCGGCTATAGGCAGTCCCGCGTTCATAAGGGTGCTGCCGTGCAGCCGAAGCATATTGGGCGACACGGTGTATACGGCATCGGGGTCAAGGCCCTTAAGCCTTATGTATTGCCCGCCGGTGTTCGGCGTGGCGCGCTGAACGGCGAATACCGCAAGCGCCTGCTTTCTGTCGGCGGATACAAGCTCCCAGCAGCAGTAATCGCTTTCGAACGGGCTTATTATTCTGTAAAAGCTGCCGTCGTAAATCAGCGGCTCTGTTTTTTTGTGCAGCCTTATCTGCTCGCTGATTTGCGCAAGCTCGGATGATGAAAGCTTTGAGGTGTCGAATTCATAGCCGAAATTGCATATCTGCGCTATATCTCCGCGGGTCTTAAACGGGGTAATCCTGCCCGTTTGATGATTCGGGCAGGCGGAAACATGAGCCGTCATTGAAGCGGGCGGGTAGACAAGGCTTGTGCCGTATTGAATTTTGAGCCTTTCTATCGCGTCGGTGTCGTCGCTCGTCCATATCTGCGGCATATAGTAAAGGATTCCGAAATCAAATCTGCCGCCGCCTCCCGCGCAGCCTTCAAACAAAACGCCGGGATAATTTTCGGTGAGCCGCTTCATAAGACTGTAAACACCGAGAATATAACGGTGGGTATGTTCTCCCTGCGCTTCGGCAGGCAGGGACGCAGAGCCGTTGTCCGTAATATTTCTGTTCATGTCCCATTTAACATAGGAAATATCATATTTTGACAGCATGGCGGAAATCTGGTTGTATATGCAGTCAACCACCTCGCTTCGCGCCATATCCAGCACTAACTGATTGCGACTTTCAACGGGAGCGCGGCCGGGAGAATGGATGCACCAGTCGGGATGCTCGCGGTAAAGGCGGCTGTTTTCCGAAATCATTTCCGGCTCAAACCATATTCCGAACTTCATGCCGTTTCTTTTGCAGATATCTATAATTCCGTGCAGACCGTTCGGGAATTTGGTTTCATCCGTATACCAGTCCCCGAGGGAAGAATTATCGCTTTTCCTGCAGCCAAACCAGCCGTCGTCCAAAACGAAGGTATCGATTCCCAGCCCCTTGCAGCTGTTTATGAGCCTTTCAATGCGTTCCTCGGTTATGTCGAAATACATTGCTTCCCAGCTGTTTATAATGATCGGGTGCTTTATACTTTTATCGGCGGAGACTCCCAAATGCCTGCGGCACATATCGTGGAAGCGGCGGGACATACCTCCGAGCCCGTTTTTGCTGTAGACAGATATCGCCTGCGGCGTCGCAAAGCTTTCTCCCGGCGGTAAAAGGTAGGTGAAGCCGTGCGGATTTATTCCTATCTGCAGGCGCGTTGAGGCAAACTGGTCCACCTCAGCCGAAATTCTGAAATTTCCGCTGTAAACCAGCGCAAAGCCGTATACCTCGCCGTTTTCTTCATCCGCTCCGGGTGATAGGAGCGCCGCAAACGGATTGTGCTGATGACCCGATGAGCCGCGGCGGCTTTCTACGGAGGTCGTACCGTAATCAAGCGGTCTTCGGCTTATGTGGCGTTCCCTTGCCCATGCACCGTGCAGGGTGAGCAGCTCGAAATTTTTCGATTCAAAATCTATCGAAAGGCTTTCCGCCGAGCAAAGCTTTAAGGGTCGGTCGGATACATTGGTTATTACCGTGTGCCGCGTGACGGCGTCCTCCGCTTCAAAGACCGAATAGAAAAGCGCGGCTTCAAAGCCTGTTACACTGTCGGATAAAATGATTTTAAGGGTTTCGGCATTTTCGGCATTTCTGTCAAAATAGGGGAGACCGGGAATCGAGGGCACGCCGCGGAATATCTCATGGCTTTTGTAAAGAAGCTCGTTTACGCGTCTGCCGCAGCTGTCCTCAACGCAGACCGCGGGACTTCTGAAATCACCGCGGCCGAAGGCCGGGTATTCCTGCGGAGCACTGTCCTTTGCGACGCTTACGCCGTTAAGAACGGTATCGGGCATATATTCGTGCTTTTTGAAAAGATTGAGGTAGTCGAAATTATCGCACGCAACCGCCGCGCCGTAGTATTTATGGCAGAGAAGACCGTTATCGAGTATTTTTATGATGTAGCTCGAGCTTTCGGTACCAAGGAAGAAGGTATTGCTTTCGGCTGAAAATTTTATCATGACGGGACTCGCTTTCTGTTTTTTTATTTAATGCCTGATGAACAATTCAAAAGTACCTTAACCCGAGCATGTCGGTGTAAACTTTTGAATTGT
>ERZ791885.1980-NODE-1980-length-11137-cov-1.897672_pt1 | contig 11137 bp, 10 predicted proteins | sample MGYA00510159_ERZ791885 | MGnify/ENA primary metagenome ERZ791885 (study PRJEB30046, sample SAMN00792054) | human gut metagenome | study: EMG produced TPA metagenomics assembly of the A metagenome-wide association study of gut microbiota in type 2... | reverse complement strand
TGATTTTTTTGTGTAATAGGAAATAATTGCATTTCCTATTATACAAAAAGCCTCCGGCAGGATTGCAGAGGTGCGCAGATTCTTGATCTGTTAAGAATTGCCAGAATGCTGGATTCGAAGATTTGTCATTGATAATCGTTGTATTATTCGCTACAATTATTATATCAGCTGGGAGTCTTCTCGACTGAGATAAAATAATAGGATGATATTATCCGTGATGGGGCAAATGTTTTGCAGATTGGAGACCAGATATGAGTAGAAAAAAGAATAGAAAAAAGAATTTTGTTAAGCAAATAGCAGTTGTAAACAAAACCCCTGTTAAACAGGAGGAACAGATGGTACAGATGGATTTAGGACCGCGAAGAAGTGTTGTGTTCATCGGTTCGGAATGTTATCCATTTGTTAAGACTGGCGGACTGGGAGATGTTATGTCTGCGCTTCCCAAGACTCTGGCGAAGTTAAATCTGGATGTTAAGGTAATTCTTCCAAGATATAAATGTATTCCTCAGAAGTTTCAGGAAAAGATGGAGTACAGAGGTTCCTTCTATATGGATCTTTGTTCTGACGGGAAACAGTATTATGTAGGAATCATGGAATATCAGAAAGATGGAGTTGTTTATGATTTTATCGACAATGACGAGTTCTTTTCCTGGGGCAATCCGTATACGAACCTCATAGATGATATTCCGAAGTTCTGTTATTTTGCGAAGGCATCTCTTGCCGCACTCAATTATCTGGACTGGACACCTGACATCGTACATTGTCATGACTGGCAGGCAGCTTTAGTACCGCTTTATTTAAGAACCTGTTTTCAGAATACGAATGTTGGACGGGCAAGTGCAGTACTTACGATACATAACCTGAGATTCCAGGGAATATATGACAGAAAAATGATTCAATACTGGTCAGGTCTTCCGGATTATGTATTCAATAAAGACTGCATGATTCAGAACTGGCTGGATGCCAACATGTTAAAGGGCGGTATCGCTTACTGTAATAAAATTACGACAGTTAGCAATACTTATGCGGGCGAGATTCAGACGGAAGAGTACGGCGAAGGTCTTGCGGCACATTTAAGATATCATAATAATAAAATCAGAGGAATTGTGAATGGAATTGATACAGATAACTGGAATCCTGCAACAGATAAACTGTTAACAGCTAATTATGATACCGAGTCAGCAGTAGAAAATAAAAAGATAAACAAGAAAGCATTACAGGAATCTTTGGGATTGGAAGTTGATGACAATAAGATGGTGATCGGACTTATTTCACGTCTTACCAACCAAAAAGGCCTGGATCTTGTAAATACTGTAGTTCCGGGTATTATGGATGGGAATACACAGGTGGTGGTTCTTGGTACTGGTGATGCCTGGTATGAAAATACATTTCGTTATTATGAATATAAATATAAAGGCAGTTTCTGCGCATACATTGATTACAATGAAAATGTCGCCCACGGTATTTATTCAGGCTGTGATGCGATCCTGGTTCCGTCAAGATTTGAACCATGCGGGCTTACACAGCTGATAGCTATGAGATATGGTACGATTCCGATTGTCAGAGAAACAGGAGGACTTAAAGATACCGTTTCTCCTTATAATATGTACGACAATACAGGGAATGGTTTTACATTTGACCGGTATGAAAGCGGACTTCTTTACGATGCCATTAACAGGGCAAAGACTCTCTATTTTGAGAGCAGAAAGTATTGGGATGATATGGTGATCCGGGATATGAACAAAGATGTTTCCTGGGAAAAGAGTGCAAAACAATACAAAGATTTATATGTAGAGCTGACACCGAGAAACTAAAAATTCAAGAATGCAATAAAAAGTCATTCATGATGGACTGAGAATAGTAAGAAAGCGGACGTATAACACGAAAGGCAGGGGTTATTATGAGAGCATTTTGGATCGTACTGGACAGTGCAGGAATAGGAAATGCACCGGATGCAGAAGCATTTGGTGATGAGGGAAGCAATACATGGAAGACTTGTTATGATTCCGGAAAACTGCATATTCCGAATATGGAAAAATTGGGGATTTATAACATCGACGAGATGAATTATGGGGATAAGTCTTTAAGTCCAATTGGATGTTACGGAAGACTTCATGAAAAATCTATGGGAAAAGATACGACCATCGGGCATTGGGAGATGGCAGGTATGATATCTCCGAAACCATTTCCGGTATATCCAGACGGATTTCCGAAGGATGTGCTGGATGAATTCCGAAAGCAGACAGGACGGGAAGTGCTGTGTAATAAACCATATTCCGGAACAGAAGTTATCAAGGATTATGGGCGTGAGCACATGGAAACAGGTGCGTTGATCGTATATACATCCGCTGACAGTGTGTTCCAGATTGCAGCTCATGAAGATGTTGTGCCGGTAGAAACCCTGTATGAATATTGCAAAATAGCAAGAAAAGTTTTGATGGGCGCTCATGCAGTAGCAAGAGTCATTGCAAGACCATTTGTAGGACAATATCCGAACTTCGAAAGAACAGACCGTAGACATGACTTTTCGCTTGTGCCGCCAAAACAGACGGTGCTGGATGATCTGAAAGATGCCGGAAAAGATGTCATTGGTGTTGGCAAGATATATGATATATTTGCCGGGAAAGGAATCACAGAGACAACTGCGAACCATGGAAATAAAAAGAACATGGAGAAAGTATTTGAGTTGCAAAAGAAAGATTTTAATGGACTGTGCTACATTAATCTGGTTGATTTTGATATGATATATGGCCATCGAAGAGATATTTTAGGATATACAACTGCATTAAATGAATTTGACAAGGATCTTGAAATATTTCTTGCTAATATGCGCGGCGATGATGTGTTATTTATCACAGCTGATCATGGCTGTGATCCGGGATATAAAGGAACTGATCATACGCGTGAGTCTGTACCGCTTCTGGGTTACAGTAAATGCTGGAAACAGGGCGTGAATATCGGAACAAGAGATACTTACGCTGATATAGCGGCCACCCTTGCACAGATATTTGAAATCGAGTATCATGGTGATGGTACGGGATTTCTTGAAATGCTAAAATAAAGACTGAAAATGAATAGTAATTAAAGTAATGAATGGGGCAGAAGCGTCTGACGGGCGATTTTGCCCCTGTAACTGTAATAAGCGAAAATAGAAAGGATGATAGAAAACGAAATATGATAAAACATGTATTATTTGACTTGGATGGGACATTACTTCCTATGGATCAGAATGAATTTGTAAAGTATTATATGCCACTTCTGGCAAAGCGATTTGTAAAATATGGAATGGAGCCGAAAGCGCTGATCGGGACGATCTGGAAAGGTGTGGAGGCAATGGTACTGAACGATGGAAGCATGACCAACGAGGATGCCTTCTGGAAATGTTTTGAGAAAATATCCGGGCTTTCCAGAGCAGAGGTAGAGCAGGACACGTTGGATTTTTATGCAAATGAATTTAACGAGGCAATTGCATCTACAAAACCGAATCCGCGCGCAGACCAGGTTGTTAAACTGTTGAAAGAACATGGTGTGAAAGTGTACCTTGCGACCAATCCGATCTTCCCGCGTGTGGGAACTATGAACCGTATCCGCTGGGCAGGAATCGATGCAGAAGACTTTGAAGTTATTACGACCTATGAAACATATCATTACTGCAAGCCGAATCCGAAATATTTTCAGGAAGTTATGGAGGAGTTTGGACTTAATCCAAAAGAATGTCTCATGGTAGGAAATGATGTGCAGGAAGACCTGACGATCCGCTCCCTTGGCGTAAAGACATATTTATTAACAGATACACTGGAAAATAAAAAGAACATTCCATTAGAAGAAGTTGAGACAGAGTACAAAGGGACTATGGAAGAATTATATGAATGGTTTCAGTCATATTTTGTTCACAATTAGTTTTCATTTTAAACATAGTTTCATCACACTTTGTGTCTATACTATTAATTGTTCGAAAGAACAAAACAATTTTCTTTTTCATAACTTTTTCCTCAGGGCTGCAACCTCCCAAACATGCAGTCCTATTTTATTGTTTGAAATTAATTTCATGATATAAAAGCCCAACCGGGTAGACTTCAAGATGCCCGGTTGGGCTTTTATTTACATATTAAGAAATTTTACATATTACACCATTCGATCATGCTCTGTGAAAAATTCCGTTGTAGTCGGGTAGGTATAACTCTTACCAATTTCCTTGAGCAGCACGACATTTAATTTTCCTCCCAGGTTTTTCTTGTCGAGGGCAATGGCTCCGATCAGGTCGTGGAGCATAAGGTCACACTTGTGTGGAAGTCCATAGATATCCAGGACTTTGCGTATATGTTCCGCTTCGCCGGGTTTCGTCAGTCCCATTTCCTCTGCAATCTTTGTAATCTGATACATTCCGATGGCAACTGCCTCACCGTGGCTTTCACGTGTGTAGTGGTAATGCTGTTCGATTGTGTGAGCCAGAGTGTGACCAAAGTTCAGGAGCATGCGCTCGCCGGTGTCGAACTGATCGTGCTCAACAACGATTCGCTTGATATCTACACAGCGATAGATAACTTCGGTCAGATCTTTCTTCAAATCTTCAAATGAGGTGTGTGCTTCCAGATTTTTGAATAAATCAGCATCCCAAATGCAGCCGTATTTGATGACCTCGCCCATACCGTCGTTGATGTAACGCTCTGGCAGTGTATTTAATACAAGTGGGTCGATGAGCACAAGAGCCGGCTGATAAAAAGCACCGACCAGGTTCTTGCCTTCTGGCAGATCTACGGCGACTTTTCCACCGACGGAAGAATCGACCTGTGCCAGAAGTGAGGTCGGAATCTGGATAAACTTAATCCCGCGAAGGAAGCTTGCGGCTGCAAAACCGGCCAGATCTCCGATGACACCGCCTCCGAGGGCAATGATCAGATCACTTCGTGAAAAACGGGCTTCCAAAAGTGCGGAATAGATTTTCGGAAGACTTTGAAAACTCTTGGTTGGTTCACCGTGTGGGAGAATAAGAGAATGAACCTCATATTCATCTTCCAGTGTTTTTACAATAGTATCTCCGTACAGAGGAAATACGTTGTCGTCTGAGATGATCATGATTTTTTTCCCGGAGTAAACTTTTTCGATATAGCTTCCGGTATCTTTCAAAATATTATTTTCAATATAAATGGAGTAGCTGTGTGCTCCGAGGTCTACATATAATTCCATGCTGATAATCCTCTTCTTTCTTTTACACCTGTGAAAACGTCAAGACCCGCGAACGGGTCTTGAATAGTTAAAATGTTTTTCCGACTACTTTTGCGATTTCGGCAACCTGTTTCAGCAGTGCATCATATTTCGCAGGTTTCAGAGACTGGGAACCGTCGCACAGTGCCATCTCAGGATTGTTATGAACCTCGATCATGAGACCGTTTGCTCCTGCAGCAACAGCAGCCTTAGCCATTGGTTCGACCAGCCACCATTTTCCACCGGCATGGCTTGGATCAATGATGATAGGAAGATGTGAAAGCTTCTGGATAACCGGGATACTCTGGAGATCCAGTGTATTTCTTGTATAGGATTCAAATGTACGGACACCGCGCTCACATAAAATGACATTTTCATTACCGGATGCCATAATGTATTCTGCAGACATCAGCCACTCTTCGTAGGTAGCGTTCAAACCACGTTTCAGAAGAATCGGGCGGTCTACCTGTCCTAACTGTTTCAACAAATCGAAGTTCTGCATGTTTCTTGCACCAATCTGGATCAGGTCAACTTTTTCATTGAATACATCCAGATATTCGGCAGACATCAACTCTGTAACGATTGGCAGTCCTGTTGCAGCTTTTGCTTCACAGAGGATATCCAGACCTTCAAGACCGAGTCCCTGGAATGAATATGGACTTGTACGAGGTTTGAAAGCACCGCCGCGGAGCATGTTAGCTCCGGAAGCTTTCGCAGCTTTTGCAATCTCAAGAACCTGGTCTACAGACTCTACAGAACAAGGTCCGGCGATCAGCGCCAGATTATCTCCTCCAACCTTGACTCCGGACACATCGATGATGGAGTCGTCCGGGTGGAAAGCTCGGCTTGCTAATTTGTAGGGCTCCTGCACATGCATAACCTTTGTGACAGCAGGATCAACTTCGAAGAGTTTCGAGTCGATACGTGATGTGTCACCGATACAGCCGATGATCGTCATCTCTGCACCTTCAATTACGTGAGTGTCCAGACCTCTTGCTTTGACCATGTTTTCAACACGTTCAATATCTTCCTTTGGGGAAAGTGGTTTTAATACAATAATCATAATAGTGACTCCTTCTATACTTTTATATATGTAACGTCTATAATATTCGCACTGTAAAATTTTAGTTGTTTAAAGTATGAAACTAATACATATAGTACCCCGTTAGAATAGCATTTGTCAATGGGTTTTATGAAAATATCTCTCATTATGTTCCAGTTTAATTAAGTTGACTTGATACAGGGCATTTGCTAAAATGAAAGAGGAAAAATAAGGGTTTATCTAGCAACAAAAAAGTTTACAAAGACAGATAATTCTCAAGGGAGAGTAAGGGAAATTTAATAAGGAGGAAATGCGATGTTAGAGTTAACATTTGGGGAACAGGTCAAAATCGTTCTGAACCGCAAAGATATGACGATCAAGCAGCTTGCGGAGATGATTGAAGAACGAACAGGAAAGAAAATGTCCAGACAGAATCTGACGCAGAGACTGGCCAGAGATAATTTTCAGGAACAGGACATGCGTTTAATTGCATCTATATTAGAGTGCCCATTTCATCTGAGTATACTGGAAGAGAATGCGGATAGTGAATATACAACCCGTGAAAATATCAAAATCGACAAGCGGGATGAAAAAAATATTATAGATGAGGAACCACAACAGCTGACACTGAATCTGGAGTATGATGAACCAGAGCAGGTACAGGAAGAACAGCCGGTAAAAGCAAGGGAATTTGGCATATCTGGAGCAGAACGTGATATTACAATTGGAGAACTGGTAGATATCCATAAAGATTTAGATCAGATGGAAGAAACATCAGAATATGCAGACCAGACAGAATATGAAGAACCGGCAGAATATGAGGAGCCGGCAGAATATGAAGAAGAGCCGCAGTCTTCGGAAGATGTTGAGTATGACAAGCAGGAGGATGTGAAGGATATTCTGGAAGAAATGGCTGCGATAGAGGCTGAAGAGAAGAAGGCAAGAGAAGACAGAGAAGAAAGAGAAAGAGAGCGAGAAAAGGAACAGGAAAAAGAGCAGGAGAAGCCACGTGGCTGGAGGGCTTATTTCCCACGCCGTAAGAAAAAGCAAGCAGAGGCGGTTCATGAGGACAAGCAGGAAGCTGACACAGAACAGTTAGAGGCAGAATCTGCGATGAATCAGGCGCAGCCGGAAGACAAGACGGAAGAGGCTGTATCAGAAGAACTGTATCAGGAGTCAGAAGAATATCAGGAGCCGAAAGAATATCAAGAAGCTGAAGAGCATCAGGAGCTGGAAGAATATCAGGAAGCTGAAGAGTATCAGGAGCCGGAAGAATATCAGGAAGCTGAAGAATATCAGGAGTCAGAACCGTATCAGGAAGAGGAGCAGGCATACGAAGAATATGTTGAGGAAAATCAACAGGATATGGAAGAAGAGTTTGCTGATACCGCACAGGATTGGGAAGCTCCGGAAGAAGAAAATGTGGGTGATATCAACCCATATACGGGCATGGAATATGAATCCAACAGTGTGAGAATGCATCCAAAGAGAATCGGTTATGTCCAGGTCTATGACAGAAGTGATCATCAGTGGACCGATATGACAGAGTGGGCATTCCTTGGATATCAGGAGCGCAAGAAAGCGCTTCTCGGCAAGGATTACGAGCCTCCGATTTATCTGGATTAAGTAATAGTAGATCATTTGTGAGGAGAAATAAGAAGATGAGATGGGAAGAACTTCTGTCGGCAAAGAGATGTCGTGGTGGACAGACGAGAGGGAGAAATGCTAAAAGTTCAGATTTGCGGAGTGAATTTGAAAAAGATTACCATCGAATTATTGGCAGTGCTTCATTTCGAAGACTTCAAGATAAGACACAGGTATTTCCACTGGATAAAAGTGATTTTATCCGGACAAGACTAACGCATTCTCTGGAGGTTTCTTCTTTTGCAAAATCTCTTGGACAGAACATCGGAGAAAACATTTTAGTTTACAAAAAAGATTCTGAGTTTACACCACAGATGAAAGAAGATATATGTAATATTTTGCAATGCGCAGGGCTGATTCACGATATCGGGAATCCGCCCTTTGGGCATTTTGGAGAAGATGTGATCCGGGAGTGGTTCGAACGGAAGCTGCCACTTATGACATATCATGGAAAGCCGATGGAACAAGTGATGAGCCGGCAGATGGTAGAGGATCTGTATCATTTTGAAGGAAATGCACAGGCGTTCCGGCTTGTGACGAAACTGCATTTTCTAGTGGATGAGCGAGGTATGAACCTGACGTATGCGCTTCTGAGCACCATTGTAAAATATCCGGTGCCGTCCACAGGAATCGACTTGGATTCCGGGGATATTAAGACGCGCAAGATGGGATATTATCTGGCAGATGAGAAAATGTTCCGTGAGATTGAGAGGGAGACTGGAACGAATGGCTGTCGGCATCCGTTGACGTTTATATTAGAGGCGGCAGATGACATTGCATATAAGACTGCGGATATCGAGGATGCATTTGTAAAAGGGTACTTAAGTTATCATACATTGCTGGAAGAACTTAAGGAACTGCAAATGATGTATCATCAGGAAACGAATATATTTCGCCCGGCGGATAAGCTGGAAGAGTTATATTTTCGGGGGAAAGAGATGCATGTGGCAAATCCAGAGGAGTATGCAGTAAAGAACTGGATCATCCGTGTGCAGGGATTTGTGATCAACTGCGCAACTTATGGGTTTACATCGAACTATGATGCAATTATGAAGGGTGAATATAAGTATGATCTGTTTCACGGTACTTACTGTGAGCGGCTGATGCAGCTTCTTGGTGATCTGGCATACAGAGAAGTCTTTACATCGGAACCTATTTATCGAATGGAAGTGACAGAATCTGTCATGCTGAGTGATCTTTTGGATAAGTTTATGACAGCAATCATCAAATATGATGACCCGATGCAGAAATTAAATTCCATGGATCTTAGGATTGTATCATTTATTTCTGATAACTATAAGCGGGCATATCATTGTCAGGCAGAGGGCAAGACGGAGGCGGAAAAACTGTATTTGAGGATTCTACTTGTGACAGATTATATATGTGGAATGACGGACAGCTATGCAATGCGTCTTTATCAGGAAATGCGAGGAATGTTTTTGAGTGGAACAGAATAGACTGTGGTAAATGATACAAGTCAGGACGGATAGGATTGAAGAGGTTTATTCGATATCTGTATGAATACGAAGGGAATCAGAAAAAAAGAAATGTCGGGTTTGTAAAAGTCGAACAAGATGGGAAAGAAACAACGATTTCTGTACATGGGAAAGGGCTGTGTGGGAAAAGCAATGAAAACATTTCCTGTTATCTTATAAAATTGGATTCTGAGACGGGAAATATACTTTTCGTTCCGGCAGGAGAGATACAGATTGGAATGATTTCCTGCGGGGGATGTTTTTGCTATACAGAAGAACTGATAAGAGCTGGCTATGGAAAGACAGAGCAGAGTGTCGGTCAGACGTGTGAGAAAAAAGACGACATTTGTGGGCTTGGTCTTGGTGATCCCAAGGAAGCATTTTATGTAGCGCTTTGGAATGAGGAAATGTATGGAGACCTTGATATTGCGAGGGCGAAGGTCTTTCAAGAATTCGATAGTGATAAAACCGCCGGGGAATCTAAGAGTATTAAGAGTATAGACGAAAAAGAGGCAGAGGTAGAAACGCAGTTCGGGGACGATGAAGAGACAGAAAATCTGGAAGAAGAACAGCCAGAGAAAAAAGAACAGGAAACAGTAGAAGAATCCTCGGAGAAAAAAGATCTGAAAAAAGACGATAGAGACATAGATTTGCAAAATTTCCGGCGGCAGATTATGAAAATCCAGCGTGGAGAAATCAGTATCCTGCCACGATGCGAGTGGAAACTTGCCAATAATAATTTTCTGCTTCATGGATATTATAATTACCGGCATCTTGTTCTGATCGACGAAGGTAATCAATTAAAGCTGGGAGTTCCTGGCATTTATCATGAACGGGAAGCAAGAGCGGCGGCAACATTTGGATTTCCGGAATTTATTGCAGAAGCAGATGTGAATGTGACGCTTGAACCACAGGAAAGAAATGAAAATCAGCAATTCGGCTACTGGTGCCGGCAGGTGCGAAGACCGCCGAGATAGTAAGGAGTAAAAATGACTGCAGATGAAAAATATATGCGGGAGGCAATCAAACAGGCGAAAAAGGCATATGCTATCGGAGAAGTTCCGATTGGCTGTGTAATCGTGTATCAGGACAAAATTATTGCTCGCGGATATAATCGAAGAACAATCGATAAAAATACATTGGCTCATGCGGAGCTCCAGGCAATCCGTAAAGCAAGTAAGAAAATGGAAGACTGGCGGCTGGAAGAATGTACGATGTATGTGACTCTGGAGCCGTGCCAGATGTGCTCCGGCGCAATCGTTCAATCTCGAATGACAAGAGTTGTAGTTGGCTGCATGAACCCAAAGGCAGGATGCGCAGGATCTATATTAAATCTATTGCAGATGCCGCAGTTCAATCATCAGGTAGAGCTTACAACAGGGGTTCTGGAAGAAGAATGCAGTCAGATGATGAAAACATTTTTTAAAGAACTGAGAGAAAAACGTAAAAAAATAAGCAATAATCCGTAACTTTGGATTATTGCTTTTATTTGTGCACGAATAATATTTTTTTCGTGCGTTGTGCGTCGAACACGATCCAACGAACGTTACCCTGGCAGTAAACTCAACCCAGGCACCCTTACGGCACCCGAAAGATTCCACTTAGTGCTGCTTCGTTCCCGACCTGACACGGTTCATGGATTTTCGTCGCGTAAGACCCAGATATCAACGCCACATACCAGGGGCGGCTTCACCAGACCAATGCCCTCGGCACAACATCACCCCTGCTATAGCGGATTGCAGGTTCAAGGTACCGCTACCACCCCGGCTGC
>ERZ791885.1976-NODE-1976-length-11155-cov-2.399099_pt1 | contig 11155 bp, 7 predicted proteins | sample MGYA00510159_ERZ791885 | MGnify/ENA primary metagenome ERZ791885 (study PRJEB30046, sample SAMN00792054) | human gut metagenome | study: EMG produced TPA metagenomics assembly of the A metagenome-wide association study of gut microbiota in type 2... | reverse complement strand
GGCATTGATATCGTGAAAGTACTCGAACAGCAGGAAATCCTTCCTTTTGAGAGGATGAAGGACAAGATAATCCGTTGTCAAACCCGTCGTCATGGAATGGATAAAGGAACGCGGGCTTTTGTGGATAAACTGAAGAAAGAATATCACTATATGCCGGATAAAGCCGGTATCGACGAACTGCTGGCCAAAGGAAGCACTTCCCGTGTATTGTTTACACTGGATGGCAAGGCATACGGTGGAAAAGAGTTTGCCGGATTTGCCGCTGTTTATCCGGCAGGGACGCACAGACAGTTGGAGGCTTTTACAGTAAAAACGATTCTGGACTATGAAAACTCCCGTCTGGAATTGAAGCATCCCGAATTCTGTGCGTTGGTGCAGGGGCATCGTGACAGCATGTTGCTTGCCGAAATCACTGACCGTGAAGTGGGAAAGAGGAGTGTGGTGGATGAAGCGGGATTGAAAGCATATTTTGAGGCGCACCGTTCGGACTTCCATTGGGACGAACCGCGTTATAAGGGTATTGTGCTGCATTGTACTACCAAGCGGGTGGCGAAGCAAGTACGGAAATTTCTGAAACAGATTCCGGAAGAGGAGTGGATGGATGCCATCCGTCTCACCTTCAATGCCGGCGATACTCCCAAGGTGCAGGCAGAGCAAGGATTATTTGCCCCTGGTGATAATGCATATGTGGATGATTTTGTGTTCAAAGGGAAGGATGCAACCCCGGTTTTGTCATTTCCCTTTACTGCTGTACAAGGTCGTAAGCAGAAGGGACCGGATAGTTGGCAAGAGGTGCGAGAGCCGCTCATAACCGCTTATCGGAACTATTTGGAAATGCATTGGGTGGCAAAGTTGCGTGCTGCCGGTAAGGTTGAAATTGACCAAGAGGTTTTAAAAACCGTTAATAATCACTGATGCAACCGATTAAAACACTATCTTCGTACCTCAAAACGAAGTAAATATCAGTTGGTGATGCGAACAACCTGCTTTGGGCTTTTAATTTTCCTTCTCTGTGCGGCGTGCAGCGAGCAGCACGACCATAAAGGGCGGACACCGTTAGTGGAGTTGGACGGCAATTTCCTTTACCGGGAAGATTTGCAATCGGTACTTCCTGCCGGTTTGTCCAAAGACGACAGTCTGTTGTTTGCAGAACATTATATCCGTAATTGGGTGGAAGATATTTTGCTGTACGATAAAGCGCAGAGCAATATTCCCAATAATGGTGAGATTGATAAACTTGTGGAGAATTATCGCAAAGCATTGATAATGCATACCTATCAGCAGGCTTTAATACATCAGCGGCTATCAGAGGAGATTTCAGAACAAGACTTGACGGAGTATTACGAGAAGAACCAGGCGCTCTTCAAGGTGGAACGTCCGTTGATGAAAGGCTTGTTCATCAAAGTTCCTTTGACAGCCCCGCAGCTGGGCAATGTTCGTCGCTGGTACAAGACGGAAACCCGTGAGGCGGTGGAACATCTGGAAAAGTACAGTCTGCAGAATGCTGTGAAGTATGAGTATTTTTATGATAAATGGGTGCCGGTATCGGAAGTGCTGGATATGCTGCCCTTGAAGGTTCCTGATGTGGACGAGTATCTGGACAAGAATCGCCATGTAGAGCTGAAGGATACGGCTTTCCATTATTTCCTGAATGTGAGCGATTATCGCCCGGTGGGAGAGCAGGAACCCTATGAGTTTGCCCGTAGGCAAGTGAAGGATATGCTGCTGAACGTGAAGCAGGTGGAATTCATGAAGCAAGTGAAGGATGATTTGTACCAACGGGCGGTGAAAAGAGACAAGATTAAATATTATTTAGAATAAGACACCAAGAATGAAACAGTGTATGAACTTTAAGTTTGTAATTTTATTTGCCTTGACGCTATTAGTCGGTTCTACCGTTTATGGACAAGACAACGTAATTGACGAGGTAGTGTGGGTAGTAGGTGACGAGGCTATACTGAAGTCCGAAGTGGAAGAAGCACGCATGAGTGCATTGTATGAAGGACGCAAATTTGACCGTGACCCTTATTGCGTGATACCGGAGGAGATAGCCGTGCAGAAGCTGTATCTTCACCAGGCTGCCCTCGACAGTATCGAAGTATCCGAGAGTGAGGTTATCCAGCGTGTGGACTATATGACGAACATGTACATCGCCAACATCGGTTCGCGCGAGAAAATGGAGGAATACTTCAACAAGACTTCCAGTCAGATTCGTGAAACGCTGCGCGAGAATGCCCGTGAAGGATTGAAGGTTCAGAAGATGCAGCAGAAACTGGTGGGTGAGATTAAGATAACTCCGGCTGAGGTGCGCCGTTACTTCAAGGATTTGCCGCAGGACAGCATTCCTTATATCCCTACCCAGGTGGAGGTGCAGATTATCACTCAGCAGCCTAAGGTCCCTTTGGAGGAAATAGAAGATGTAAAGAGGCGTCTGCGTGAGTATACCGACCGTGTCAATAAGGGCGAAAGCTTTTCCATGTTGGCTCGTCTGTACTCCGAGGACCGTGGCTCGGCCATGCGTGGCGGTGAAATAGAGTTTTCGGGACGTGGTATGCTGGACCCCGCTTATGCCAATGTAGCTTTCAACTTGCAAGACCCCAGCAAGGTTTCCAAGATTGTAGAGTCTGAATATGGTTTCCATATCATTCAGTTGATAGAGAAGCGCGGTGACCGTATTAAAACACGCCACATTCTGTTGAAACCGCATATTCCGGAAGAAGCTCTGGCTGCCGGTTGTGCCCGTTTGGATTCTATTGCCGATGATATCCGCAATAACAAGTTCTCTTTTGAAGAGGCTGCCTCAGTGCTTTCGCAGGATAAGGATACGCGTAACAATCATGGTTTGTTGCCGAATCCCAATACGAACACTTCCCGTTTTGAGATGCAGGAACTTCCCCCTGAAATAGCCAAGGTGGTGGATAAGATGAAAGTGGGCGAAATCTCTGAAGCCTTCACTATGATTCCGCAAAAGACCGGAAAAGAAGAGTGTGTGATTGTGAAACTGAAGAGCCGTACGACGGGACACAAGGCTACCATTGCCGATGACTATCAGAACTTGAAAGAGATTGTGTTGGAGAAACGCCGCGACGAAGTGCTAGACAAGTGGATTCGTGAGAAGCAGAAGCACACGTATGTCCGTATCAAGGATAATTGGAAGAATAACTGTACGTTCAAGTATCCGGGCTGGATCAAAGAATAATCCGGAAGGATTTACATGGATTTGTATGCAAAAGAAGAATACAAAAAATCATTTCCTGAACAAGCATAGATACCTCCTGGTAGGCATTCTATGCTTGTTTGGCATCTGTCTGCTGAGTGCGCAGGACAAAAAGAAGAGTACTGGTGCACCGGAGAAGAGGAAAGTGGACTCGATTGAACAGAAAAAGACGGAGACGTCGGAAAAGAAGAAGACGCGCGTCGATTTGTTGTACGCAGATGAGGCGCAGGCAGACAAACAGTTGCGTCCTGATGTGCAGGTACTCATCGGTTCGGTGAGGATGAAGCATGACAGTATGTACATGTTCTGTGATAGTGCGCTGATATTCGAAAAGATAAATTCTGTGGAGGCATTCGGCAATGTGCGTATGGAGCAGGGTGACACCTTGTTTATCTATGGAGACTATCTGTATTATGACGGCATGTCGCAGCTGGCCATGCTGCGTGAGAATGTACGTATGATAAATCGTAATACGGTGCTGACAACCGACAGTTTGAACTATGACCGTCTGTACGATTTGGGTTATTACTTCGAAGGCGGTACGCTGACCGACGAGGATAATGTGCTGACTTCCGAGTGGGGAGAATATAGCCCTGCCACCAAGTTGGCTGTCTTCAACCACGACGTGAAGCTGGTCAACCCGAAGTTTGTCTTGACTTCGGATACCTTGAAGTATAGTACAGCTACCAAGATTGCTACCATTCTAGGTCCCTCCGACATTGTGAGTGATCAAAATCATATTTATTCCGAACGTGGCGTGTATAATACGACTACTGAGCAGGCAGAACTGCTCGACCGTTCCGTACTGACCAACGACGGCAAGAAATTGACCGGTGACAGCCTTTTCTACGACCGCATCTTGGGATACGGTGAGGCTTTTGACAATGTACAGATGAATGATACGGTCAACCGGAACATGTTGACTGGCGACTACTGTTTCTACAACGAACTGACCGGAAGCGCCGTTGCCACCAAACGTGCCGTAGCTATCGACTATTCGCAGGGCGACAGTCTGTTTATGCACGGTGATACTTTGCGGCTGATTACCTACCATATGAATACCGATTCCATGTACCGGGAGATGCGTGCCTATCATAAGGTGCGTGCTTATCGCACGGATGTGCAGGCCGTATGCGATTCGTTGGTGTATAATTCCAAGGACTCTTGCATGACGATGTACACCGACCCTATCTTGTGGCACGGGGAACAACAGTTGTTGGGCGAGGAAATTAAAATTTACATGAACGATAGTACCATCGACTGGGCACATATCATCAATCAGGCCCTGACGGTAGAGAAAAAGGACAGTATTCACTATAACCAAGTTTCCGGTAAGGAGATGAAAGCTTTCTTCATAGATGGAGACATGCGTCTGGTGGAGGTAAACGGCAATGTACTGGTGGTGTATTATCCGGTAGAGGAGAAGGACAGTTCGCTGATTATGATGAACTATTCGGAAGGTGGACTTTTGAAAATGTACTTGAAGGAGAGAAGAATGGAGCGCGGAGTCTTTGTTGGAAAGACTACCGGTACAGCCTATCCTTTGGACCAGATTCCACCAGATAAGAGCAGGCTGCCTTCTTTTGTTTGGTTCGACTACATCCGTCCGCTCAACAAGGAGGACATCTTCGAGTGGAGGGCTAAAAAAGCAGGTGAAGTATTGAAGAAAAGTGACCGGAAACCTGTAACTTCGCCAAGGAATATGCATATTAAACGAAATAATAAGTAGCGTCATGGGAATGTTTGCAATGCGGAAGCCTCGTGGCTTCAATCATAGCTATATCTATGTGGATGAGCGGAAAGAGAAGTTGGCGAAGATGGAAGAAAACGCCAAGCGTGACCTGGGTATGCTGCCGGAAAAGGAATTCTCGCCCGAGGATATACGGGGCAAATTCATAGAAGGAACAACTCACCTGAAGCGGCGTAAGGAGAGCGGACGTAAGCCGATGCATTTGGGCATAATCCTTGTTGTCATGGCTGTGTTGATTTATCTGTGGTATGCCATCAGTAACGGAATCATTTAATAATGATTAATCATTAATCCCTAATCATTAAACATTATCATGAGCGATATCATTCATTTGCTGCCCGATTCGGTTGCCAATCAGATTGCTGCCGGAGAGGTGATTCAGCGTCCGGCATCTGTTGTGAAAGAATTGGTGGAAAATGCAATTGATGCCGAAGCAGGGGAAATACATGTGCTGATTACCGATGCGGGCAAGACCTGCATTCAGGTGATTGATGATGGGAAGGGTATGTCCGAAACGGATGCGCGCCTTTCTTTTGAACGTCATGCGACTTCAAAGATACGCGAGGCTGCCGATTTGTTTGCCCTACGCACCATGGGCTTCCGTGGAGAGGCGTTGGCTTCTATAGCAGCGGTAGCTGAAGTGGAGTTGAAAACACGTCCGGTCAGCGAGGAGCTGGGGACGCGGCTGCTGATTGCCGGCTCTAAAGTCGAGAGCCAGGAAGCCGTTTCCTGCCCTAAGGGAAGCAATTTTTCCATCAAGAACCTATTCTTCAATATTCCTGCCCGGCGTAAATTCCTGAAAGCCAACTCTACGGAGTTGAGCAATATCCTTACGGAATTCGAGCGTATAGCGCTGGTGCATCCTGAGGTAGCCTTCTATCTGTATAGTAATGATACGGAATTGTTCAATCTTCCGGTAATGCCTTTGCGGCAACGCATCATGGCAGTTTTCGGAAAGAAACTGAATCAGCAGTTGCTGTCCGTAGACGTCAATACGACGATGATAAAGATTTCCGGTTTTGTTGCCAAGCCGGAAACCTCGCGCAAGAAAGGAGCGCACCAATACTTTTTTGTGAACGGGCGTTATATGCGTCACCCCTATTTCCACAAAGCGGTGATGGACGCTTATGAGCAGCTGATTCCTGCCGGTGAGCAAATCTCCTACTTTATTTATTTCGAGGTAGACCCTGCCAATATCGATGTGAACATCCATCCGACGAAGACGGAGATTAAGTTCGAGAATGAGCAGGCTATCTGGCAGATTCTGTCGGCTGCGGTCAAGGAATCCTTAGGCAAGTTTAGCGCTATACCTACTATCGATTTTGATACCGAGGACATGCCGGATATTCCTGCATTCGAGCAGGCTCGTCCGATAGAGCCTCCGAAGGTACACTATAACACGGATTTCAATCCCTTCAAGACGTCTTCCGCTTCTTCCTATGGAGGCGGTGGCAATTATTCGCGCCCCAAAGTGGAGTGGGAGGGGCTTTATTCCGGTTTGGAAAAAGCCAGCAGGATGAACGAGCCGATGGAGGAAGAGCCTTTTGTAGAGGATACGGTTACCGGTACGGCTCCAAGAGAGGAGGAGAGGGTTCCTTATTTCCAGGAAACGGTTCCTTCCGGGGCAAGCGCCTCTTTCTATGGCAATGAGGCAACGGTAGAGAAAGGAGCGCAACACTTCCAGTTCAAGGGGCGTTTTATTCTGACTTCCGTTAAATCGGGTCTGATGCTGATAGACCAGCACCGGGCGCATGTCCGGGTATTGTTCGACCGCTATATGAGCCAGATTCGACAGAAACAAGGCGTATCCCAGGGGGTATTGTTTCCGGAGATTATCCAGTTGCCGGCTTCGGAAGCTGCCGTACTGGAAAGTATATTGGAAGATTTGTCGGCAGTAGGCTTCGATTTGAGCCCGCTGGGTGGCGGCAGCTATGCCATCAACGGCATACCTTCGGGCATAGAGGGGTTGAACCCGGTAGAATTGGTCCGGAATATGGTACATACTGCTATGGAAAAAGGGAATGACGTTAAGGAAGAGGTGCAGACAATTCTTGCATCGACCTTGGCACGTGCTGCGGCCATCGTCTATGGACAAGTGCTGAGCAACGAGGAAATGTCCAATCTCGTGGACAATCTGTTTGCATGCCCATCCCCGAATTATACTCCGGACGGAAAGACGGTGCTGGCGACCATTAAAGAAGACGACATAGAAAAGCTTTTCTCCAAATAAGGAAGAGTACTTTCTTTTGCATCAAGGCAAAAAAAGTACAAATATTCAGAACCTTTTAGTTCTGTTGGCGTTAATTAGACAGTTTGAATGATAAAGAGTTTAATTAACCACTTAACTATTTTAAGGTATATGAAAAAGATTCTAATGTTACTGGCTTTAGCTGGTGTGTCTTCTGTTGCCATGGCGCAGCAAAAGACTGAAGTTGTGGAAGAATTTGGTGTTATCCAGGTTCAGGATAAATATCAGGTAATCACTAATCCGTTCTGGAGTAATTGGTTTTTCTCTATAGGCGGTGGTGCCGAAGCAACTTTTGGAGATAATGATAAGGCAGGAAGTTTTGGCAAGCGTATCAGTCCGACGCTGAATTTTGCCATCGGCAAATGGTTCACCCCGGGACTGGGAGTACGTCTGCAATATAGCGGCCTTCAGGCAAGAGGATATACGTATGATGCAGGTGCTGACTACGTGAAAGGCACTCAGATGGATGACGGCTACTACAAACAGCGTTTCGACTATATGAATCTGCACGGAGATGTGATGTTCAATCTGAATGCGCTGTTTGGAGGATACAACCAGCACCGTGTGTATGAAATCATTCCTTATGTAGGTGCTGGCTTCACTCACAACTACACAAAGCCTCACCGCGAAGCTCTGTCTGTAAACGCGGGTATCATCAATCGCTTCCGTATTTCCAATGCGATAGATATTAACCTGGAGCTGAGCGCAATGGGCGTTGAAGATAAGTTCGATGGCGAAGTTGGCGGCGATCATGGATATGATGGCGTGCTGAGTGCAACGGTAGGGTTGACATACCGTTTCCCCGCCCGTGGATTCCGTCGCCCGATGCCTCAGTTGATTTCTCAGGTAGAGCTGGCTGCCATGCAGGCACAGCTTGCAGAGATGGGAGCTGCCAACCAGCAGCTGCAGAATGCATTGGTGGCTGCACAGAACCAGCCGGTGGCCGAAGTTACGGAAACCGAAGTGATTGTTCCCGATCCGGATATAGCACCGCGTACCGTATTCTTCAATATCGGTTCTGCCGAAGTCTCTCCACGTGAAGCAATGAACTTGTCTTATCTGGCAGACCAGATGAAACAGTTCCCGAACGCCACTTACACTGTAAACGGATATGCAGACTCTGCAACCGGTACGCCGGCATTCAACAAAGAGTTGAGTTTGAAGCGTGCACAAGCCGTGGTCGATGTATTGGTAAAACAATACGGAATTCCTGCTGACCGCCTGAAGGTGGATGCCGGTGGTGGTGTCGATAAGTTCGGACAGCCGATTCTGAACCGTGTGGTATTGGTGAAATCTGCCAATTAGAAAGCTACGAGCTACAAGCTACAAGGAGTTACGAGTTATAGAAATGAGAAGGGGCATGCGTTATTATGACGCATGCCCCTCATTTTTTGTAACCAGTAACTTGTAACAGGTAGCTCCTTGTAACTCGTAACTTCTGTAACTCGTATCTCCTATCCCTTATTCTCCGCCGAATTTCTTTACTTGCTCTGCAATCAGTTCCGCATCATCAAAGTAGTTTATCTTCATAGCCTTGCGTACATCGTCCAAGGTTGCGGCAGCGGTTTCCCTGGCAGTTTCGCAACCTTTCTTCAGCATGTCGTAGATGGCGGGGATGTCTTTTTCAAACTCCTTGCGGCGGTTGCGGATAGGCTCCAGTGTCTCCTGCATAATTTCGTTGAGGAACTTCTTCACTTTCATGTCGCCCAGACCGCCACGTTGGTAGTGGGCTTTCAGTTCGTCCAGATTCGGATATTCGGGCAGATAAAGGCCGAAGTGTTCCGGACGGCAAAAGGCATCCAGGTAAGTGAATACGGTGTTGCCTTCCAATTTTCCGGGGTCTTGCACACGCAGGTGGTCGGGGTCGGTATACATGCTCTTCACCTTCTTCTGCACCTCGTCGGCAGAGTCCGAAAGATAGATACAGTTGCCGAGGCTCTTGCTCATCTTGGCTTTGCCGTCCGTTCCCGGCAGGCGCAGGCAGGCTGCATTGTCGGGCAACAGGATTTCCGGTTCCACGAGGGTTTCACCATATATATAGTTGAAACGGCGTACGATTTCACGAGCTTGTTCAATCATCGGCTCCTGGTCTTCGCCCACGGGCACGGTAGTGGCGCGGAAGGCGGTAATGTCCGCTGCCTGGCTGATGGGGTAGGTGAAGAAACCTACGGGGATGCTTGTCTCGAAATTACGCATCTGGATTTCGGTCTTTACCGTCGGGTTGCGTTGCAGGTGGCTCACGGTCACCAGGTCCATATAGTAGAAGGTCAGTTCGCAGAGTTCCGGTATCTGGGATTGGATGAAGATGGTACTCTTCGTCGGGTCCAGTCCGCAAGCCAGGTAGTCCAGTGCCACCTCGATGACGTTCTGGCGCACCTTTTCCGGATTCTCCATATTGTCCGTCAGCGCTTGTGCGTCGGCGATGAAGATGAAAATCTTGTCGTACAAGCCGGAGTTTTGCAGTTCCACTCTTCTTCTCAATGAGCCTACATAGTGTCCTATGTGCAGGCGTCCTGTGGGGCGGTCGCCCGTAAGGATGATTTTTTCTTTTGCCATATTATGTATTTTTTAGTTTCTTCATTGTATAAAAGCCATTAAGACCGGCAAAGATACCTATAATTATCGAAACCTCAAGGGATGACGCTTTCTTTCCTTTTCACGTATACCTTATGGCTTCCGATGCCGCTTGTATCGATTCCGCTGCCGGAGTATGTGCCCATTTGCGCAGTTCCACGGTGGCGGTGGAGCGGACGAGTCCGGTCAGTTGCCGGTAGATGCTGACAGTAAGGAAGGCATGCTTGTCCAGATACTGATGCGCCAGAGCCAGACGTTGTTCGGGGGTGTATTTCTTCGACGAGCGTGCGGGTTTCCAGGAGGCACGTTCCAGTTCGCACCAATGGTTGGTTTCTCTAATCAAGGCCTTGTCTGTGCGGAAGTTCACGCCACTTACGTAGATGCTCCGCGCGTTTCGCTTCGTGGTGCTTTCTTGGGGCTGTTCGCGTTCCTTGTCGGGGTAGATGGACAGTGCGGGGGTGAATACGCCCAATCCTTCTATCTTCACCGAGCGTCCCATTCCCATTTCGTGGGCCAGGGCTTCGCCCAGCTCGCAGATAATTCCTTCGGTTACGCCTTTCGAGAATCCCGAGGTCATGGCGATGTATTCCGCCAGTTCGCGCGTGCCGGTCTGTCCGGTCATCACCATCTTGGGGTAGGTGATTGGTTCGCCCGTGCCTTGCAAGTCGGGCATTTCTTTCATTTGGTAGCGTGTGGTCATTGTTGCGTTCTCCTTTCTTTTCTTTCCTTCGTTGCAAAGTCCTTTTCCCTGCGGAGCAAAGTTCTTTTGGTGGCGGAGAAATCTTAGAATAAAGCCTTTATTCCAAGGAATAGAAATTTTATTCTTAAGAATAAAGGCTTTGTTTGTAGAAACAGAATCCTTGTTCTATTTTTGTATAGGCACAAAGGTAAGTTTCCGTGGCGAGAAAAGCAAGTTTTGGTGGGGAGAATCTTCATATTTATCCGCAAATGCCTTTACTGAGATATAGTCTTTCTTTTTTATATGGAATCGCATTTTTCGGAAAAAGATTTCGGTTGTGGGCGACGGCCGCTCTTCTATTATGGAGGATGACGTTTCTTTTATGCAAAAAAATATGCCACAATTTGCTCTTTTCGTAAATAAGTCGTTACTTTGCACAAATTTTAAAGAGACTATGCAATCGCAGGAAATGAGAAGCAAATATAACCTCCGTTCGAATGAATTTCATTCGGGAGCCGTCAGTTTCTCTTTTTTCGAGAAAGATATTTTTAGTTCTTTGGTAATGCGTTAATCCTTTATTGGGTGACGCATTTTTTTTGTGAAATAGCTACAACTCGTAGTTCGTAGCTTGTAACTCGTAACTTAATAGACAACAAGAGAATATGGAAAAGAATTTGAAGAAAGTGC
>ERZ791885.1959-NODE-1959-length-11253-cov-2.847473_pt1 | contig 11253 bp, 5 predicted proteins | sample MGYA00510159_ERZ791885 | MGnify/ENA primary metagenome ERZ791885 (study PRJEB30046, sample SAMN00792054) | human gut metagenome | study: EMG produced TPA metagenomics assembly of the A metagenome-wide association study of gut microbiota in type 2... | reverse complement strand
CGCAGCCAGGGCGTCGATGGATTCGGCCGTGGAGGTCAGGCGCGGAATCGTCAGGTCGAAATGCGTCGTGCGGATGTCGGGCAGCCCCCTGACCGCGGCATCGGCCGTGAACCACGTCCCCTGGCCCACCTGTAGGCTCCTGACCTTGCCCGTGAAGTCGGAGACGACGCCCGCGACATCGATGTCGATATTGCTGAAAACGGTATGCCACCCGCGGAGCCGCGGGGCGAAATAGGCGATGTCGTCCGTGGAGACGGTGCTATTGCGCAGCTTGCCGTCGATGCGCACCTCGCCCAGGAAATCCTTGTAGCCGGCCCACGAATCGCCGACGAGCGAAATGTAGGGGATGTCGACGTTCGAACGGGGCGTGACGACGGAGGTATCCTCGAAGCCCAGCGCACCGTTGGTCAGGTAGAAACGCCCCGAGAAATGGTCGAGCACGAAGCCGCTGCGCTCACGTGCCGACATGGCCTCGATGGTGGTGTAGATCGACTGCCCGTCGATGGTGAAGTCGCCGACACGCGCCGAGATGCCGTAGAGGTGCATGTGGCTGAAGTCGATGCCGAATTCGGGGTCGCGCCGCGTGAGCCGCTCCAGGCAGAGATCCATGCCTTCGATGGAAGCCTTGCGCAGCGACAGGCGGAAATTGCCCTTCCGGGGCTTGTCGGGGTCGCTGATGCGGTTGACGATCTGCTTGATGTTCATCTCCCCCTCGGGGGTCTCGCGCAGGTAGAGCTTCGCCCCGCCGATCTCGCCGCGGCTGAGTACTACCCCGCCGCCGAAGATGCCCAGCCCCGTGATGTAGGCGTCGAGGCTGCCGACGTAGAGCAGCGTGTCGCGCTGGTAATCCTCGACGTAGAAGCCCTTGACCTTGACCTTGCTGAAAAGCCCGATGTCCACGCGGTCGATGCTCACGGTGGTTTCGAGCTTCCTGGATACCATGCGCACGGCTTTCTGTACCACGTAGTTCTGCACGGCGGGAATATCGAGCAGCAACGAAAGCACCATGGGCAGAATTATCAGCAACAAAACCGCTACCGAGAACACCTTTCCCAATATTTTTATACCTTTGCGCATTGATAGGTCGTTATAACCTGCAAATTTAACTAAAATAGTTAAAAAAAACGAAAAACCGGATGGATATTACAATTCTCGGCATCGAATCCTCGTGCGACGATACGTCGGCTGCCGTGATCCGCAACAACCTGCTGCTGTCGAACGTGATCGCCTCCCAGGCCGTGCACATAAAATACGGCGGCGTGATCCCCGAACTGGCTTCGCGGGCGCACCAGCAGAACATCATCCCGGTGGTCGACACGGCACTCCGAGAGGCCGGGCTCACCGTCGGGGAGATCGATGCCATCGCCTTCACGCGCGGCCCCGGGCTGCTGGGTTCGCTGCTCGTCGGGGTATCGTTCGCCAAGGGGCTCTCGGTGGCGCACGACATCCCGATGGTCGAGGTCAACCACCTGCAGGGGCATATCCTCTCGCACTTCATCGACCTGCCCGACCGCGAACTGCCCCATCCCGGCTTCCCGTTCCTCTGCCTGCTGGTCAGCGGCGGGCATACGCAGATCGTACGCGTGGATTCGCCGCTCGATATGGAGATCATCGGCACGACGATCGACGACGCCGCAGGCGAAGCGTTCGACAAATGCGCGAAGGTGATGGGCCTGCCCTATCCCGGCGGCCCGGTGATCGACCGGCTGGCCAAAGAGGGCGACCCGCAACGCTTCAAATTCGCCAAACCGTCGGTCGACGGCCTCGATTACAGCTTCAGCGGGCTCAAAACCTCGTTCCTCTACTTCCTGCGCGACGAGATGCGTGACAATCCGGATTTCATCGAACAGAACAAGGCCGACCTCTGCGCCTCGCTCCAGAGCACGATCATCGACACGTTGCTGAACAAACTGGTCAAGGCGGCGAAACAGTACGACATCGACGAGATCGCGATCGCCGGCGGCGTATCGGCCAATTCAGGCCTGCGGAACGCCGTAGCCGCCGAGGGACGCAAGCGCGGTTGGAATACCTACCTTCCCGAGTTCAAATTCACGACGGACAACGCGGCGATGATCGCCATCACGGGCTACTTCAAGTACCAGCGCAGCGAATTCGCACCGATGGACATCGCACCGGTCTCACGCATCGGCGATTTTTCAAAAACCGAATAGTCGGGCCAGACCGGACACAACGATTCTTCAAAGCATACCCGGGTAATCACCCCCGGACACGAAGAGAAACGCATCCTAACCGGATGCGTTTCTCGTATTCCTCTCATCGAGCCAACGCGCGAAACCGTCACGCGCAAAGCGACGCTATTTTTCCGTCAGTTTCCGCAGCGTTTCATAGGTTTTCGGATCGGAAGGACGGATCGCGGATTCCGACACGAAGTCGCCGTTCTCGCCGATGATCCAATAGTGCGGAGTCCCGCTGAATCCGAAATAGTGCATCAATATGCGGCCTTCGTCGTCACTCAACAGGATATTTTTCCCGGTTCCGGCAATCCCCAGTTTGACTATATCCCGTTCGAAGAATTTTTGCTCACCGCCAAGACAGATATAAACGAACTCGACAGGCTTCCCTTCGAGTTTCTTATGCAACCCGACCGAATAGGGCATCTCTTCGCGGCACGGCCCGCAACCCAACCCCCATAAGTCAACGTAAAGTACCTTACCGCTGCCGCGGTACGGTGCGAACAGTTCGGCGATAAACTGTTCGGTCGGACGCAGTTCGAGTTTGTACACATTCCGTTTCGGCGCGGCGGCAGCCTGGTATGGTGCGACGAAGTCCGCCCACGCTTCACGCATGACCGGGCTCTGGAGATAACGGTCCGTGGCAGCAAAGACATCCGACAGCGCTTTCCGGTACTCCTTGTTTTTGTAACGCCGCTGCAAAGCGATCAGCAGCATCGCATCCCGCGACAGACCGGCCGGATAACGGGACAACAACGTATCGAAATGGTTGCGGATCACCCGTATCTTTTCGGCATTCGTCATGCCGACGGTATCCGCCCCCCAAACGGGAACCTGCCCCAACTGATCCAAATAGTACAGATAATCCTGCATATAGATCAAATTCCGGTCGTCTAACGACGATTCGCTGCCCGCGAAGAGAGCGGGAGCCTCTTTTTCGGGAATCAGGCCGTTGGGCACGACATCCAGCGCATACCAAGTGTACGCATCTTTTCTAACCGAAATCTGCCGGTCCGCGAGGTCGAAGAATCGCGGATCGCACCTCCGGCCGGCGGCAAATGCAAGCAGTTCATTGCAGTAAATACTATAGAGCGAGTCCATGCCCGCTTTAAAGCTCGCTACCGTCTTTGCATTGCGATACAAACCATAACCTTCGTTCTTCCTGTAAACCGCAAAAGCCAGCAGGTCGGCATTTACCGCCGCATTCGGCCCGTTGTACCGAACCGAAGAGAATTTGCCGTCATGGCCCGGCAAAAAGTCTCCGGAGGCAAACTCGACATGGAGCGTATCGCCCGGCTCGAGATAGATCGGGAGATACGTACTGTGGTACATCAAAGCGAGTGCTGCGGGACAAAAAAGATTTACCTCGAAGGCAAATGTCCCGTCATTTTCATCCAGATAAGCCAGATCCGCACGGTACATTTTATCAAAGGAGAATGAGGGTGGAGTCAGTGTGACGGATTTGGCATATCCGCTGTCGAGCGCAACGCGACCGGTGATCCATGCCTTCGATTTTTCCAGTTTCCAGGCGGAAGCCGGCTGTTCCGCCGCAACCGGCGCCATGGTTTTCTTCGCAAATAAAGGCAACGCCATCAGCAGGCATACCGCGATGCCGGATATAGAAAAAATAAACGTTCTCTTCATAACAGTAAATGTTTCAGTTAGTTTATATTCAGGTCAGGTTCAGATGCCATGACCTCCATTCCGGAGGCACACGCCTCAGCGCATATCGACTGCCAGACGCATCCGCCGGTTGAAATACTTTCCCTCGGGCAGACGGTTCCAGACAACCGGCTCTATTTTTCCGTCAGTTTCCGCAGCATTTCGTAGGTTTTCGGATCGGAAGGATCGGTCGCGGATTCCGACACGAAGTCGCCGTTTTCGCCGATGATCCAATAGTGCGGAGTTCCGCTGACTCCAAAATAGTGTCGCAATATCCTACTTTCATCTTCGTTCAACCAAATATTCTTCCCGGTATCGGCAATTCCCAATTTGACGATCTCCCGGTCGAAATCCCCTTTATCGCTGGAGGTACAGAGATAGACGAACTCGACAGGACGCCCCTGCAATTTTTCATGCAGTTCGACCGAATAGGGCATCTCTTGACGACATGGCCCGCACCACACTCCCCAGATATCTACATACAGCACCTTACCGCTGTTGCGGTACGGTGCGAACAGTTCGGCGATAAACCGTTCGGTCGGACGCAATTCGAGTTTGTACACATTCCGTTTCGGCGCGGCGGCAGCCAGGTAAGGAGCGACAATTTCCTCCCACGCTTCGCGCATGACCGGGCTTTGGAGATAACGGTCCGTAGCGGAATAGACGTCCGACAGAGCATCGCGGATCTCTTTGTGTTTGTAATGCCGTTGCAGCGCAATCAGCAACAACGCATCACGCGACAATCCGGCCGGATAACGGGCCAGAAGCGTATCGAAGTTGTTGCGGAGAACCTGTATCTTCTCCGTCTCCGGTTTGCCGACCGTATCCGCCCCCCAGATATCGACCTGCCCCAATTGATCCAGGTAATACAGGTACGGCATCAGGAAAGTAAAATTCCGGTCATCCAACGACGATTCGCTGCCTGCGAAGAGAGCGGGGGCCTCTTTGGCAGGAAGCGGGCCACCACCACTGACCTCTATCGCATACCAGGTATACAGCTGCTTCGCAGTAGTAATCTCCCGATCCGCCAGATCGAAGAATTTCGGATCGCACTGCCGCTTAACTGTGAATGCCTGCAATTGATCCCGATAGGTTCTGTACAACGCATCAGTCCCGGCCCTGAAATCCTCCGCTGTCTTCCCCTCGCGAAACGGATCGTAACTTGTATTCCCCCTATGTACAGCAAAGGCCAACAAGTCGGCATTTACCGCGGCATTCGGTCCGCTGAACCGCACCGAAGAGAATTTGCCGTCACTGTTTTTCATAAAGTCGCCGGAAGCAAATTCGATATGAAGCGTATCATTCGGTTCGAGATAAACGGGTATCGATTTACCGTCGTAAATCATGGATTGTTTTTGCGGGCAAAAAATCTCCGCCTCCAGGGTAAATGTTCCGTCGTCCTCATTCAGATAAGCCAGCTCCGTATGGAACATGCCGGACAGCGATAAAGTAGGTGCGGTAAGTGTAACGGATTTGGCATAGCCGCTGTCGAGCGCGATGCGCCCGGTGACCCATGCCTTCGATTTTTCCAGCTTCCAGGCGGGAGCCGGTCGCGGCACCGGTGCCGGCGTTATATTTTTCTTCGCAAAAAGAACAAACGCCATCAGCAGGCATGCCGCGATGCCGAATATAGAAACGACAAGTGTTTTTTTCATAACGGTAAAGGTTTCTGTTAGTGTATATTAATATTTAGGTTAGTTTATATTCAGGTCAGGGTCAGATAACACGATTCCATTCCGGGGCACACGCCTCACCGCATATCGGCCGGCTGCAATACTTTTTCCACCTCTTTCCGGAAAGTTCCGGGCCCATATCCGCCCCACAAGGCTACGACCCGTCCCTCCGGCGAAATCATCACATAACGCGGGGTCCCGTTCACCTTGTATTTTGCGGCCAATCCCACTTTGCCTTCGGCCGTACGCAATCCGGGCCAGGAGACCCGGTGCCCGGCAAGCGTACGCTTCCATACCTCCGGACTGCGGTCGAGCGTAATGCCGACAATAACCAACTTGTCTTTGTACTGTTCTTCCACCTCATTCATCTCGGGAATCGCCTCCAGACAGGCCCGGCAGGCCGAATGCCAGAAATCGAGTACCATGTATTTGCCCTCGGAGCGGAAATCGGCCAGGTACCGCACAGCCCCGGTAGTATCGAACAACTCGCCGTCGGCAAATTCATCGCCGATTCCGACCGCTTTCGGCGGAAAGAGTTTCAGCGCAATATACCGGCCCGGTTCGCTCTGCTTCCAACCGTCGCCGAGCCGGTCATAAAGGGTCAGAACGGTATCGCGCCCCTGAGATTTCGTAGAAGAAGAGACCCGTTGTACTTGACTCACAAATCGGTCCATCCACACGGTCGAAACCGGCGATACGGCCAGTAACTCCAACTCGCGGCTGGCAGCGATCCGGGCCGCGGAATCCCGGCTTGTCTGCAGGGAAAAGAGGCGCGGCGGCACCGAATCCTTACTCAGGTCAAGTTTATTGTAAATGGACATGAATTCGGCGTGGTATTGCTGCCGCAACAACGACATCTCCCGGGAGACCTCATCGTAACGGTTCGACTCGGTCTGCTCAGGCAGGTCGCTTTCGATCTTCCACGCTGCAGGAAACGGCCCTTCTCCGGTAATGGCTGTGGTCGCACCCGGGCCGATCCAACACTCCAACATCGTAGATATAGCTTGGGATGACAATCCTATTTTAACAGGTGCCTCGACGGATCCGGTAAATCTGAATGTTCCGTCACGCAGAGTATCCCGCGCGATCGACGAGCCCCCTTCGAAATCCAGGTCCATCAGAAAAAATACGGCTCCGGCGGCAACGCCTGTGACATGCCCCTCGATCACATAAGTTCCGGCCTGTTTTACCGGGCTTATGTCGTCGTAGTTCCCGGCAACATCCGCCTCCGCGGACATAAGCCCGGACGCCGCATCGGCCTTCGCGAACGCTTCTGCGACGTTCTTTTTGAGAAGTCCCGGTCCATACCCGCTCCAAATTGCGGACACTTTGCCGGCGGGGGAAATCAGCACATAAGTCGGGACCGCGAACACATCGTAATAAAAGGGCAACCCTTCGAAACCTTGCGGGTCGTTCAGGTTCGTCCATGTTATACCGTCCTTTGCCGCTGCTTTCAGCCATTGGTCCCGTATTCCGTCGAGGTTGACCGCCACCACCGTCAGCCGGTCGCGGTACTCCTCGACCACTTCTTTCATTTCCGGCACCGATTTGTGGCAAGGAGCGCAAGCCACTCTCCAGAAATCGAGTAGCATATATTTGTCCGGTGTACGGAAATCGGCCAGCCGGCATGATTTACCCGACGGATCGGCCAACACGCCGTCCGGCGCCATATCGCCGGGTTTCAGACTTCGCGGATAGAGCCTGTGTCCGATCTCGATCCCTTCCGGAGAGCCTTTCTGGCTGTCGCTCAACGCCTCATACAACCCCACGACGACATCCCGGTATGGATAATCCTTTGCATAACGGGCGTTACTTGCCTGCGTCGAGAGTTTATCCATCCAGACTGCGGAAGGAGTAACGCCTTCGGGCAGCGTTTGCAGGATCGCGATTTCAACACTGTCCACCAATCGCTGCAATGCCTGGTATTCGGCCCAAAGCGAATCGGTCTGCGGGGTTTGGACCCGTCCGGCCTGCCTAATTTCGATCATGCACTGTTGCTGGCGGTGGACGGCATTCCGGCAGGCATCCGCATAACGGTTCTGTTCGGTCTGTTCGGGCAGATCGCTCTCTGCACGCCACGACCGGATCATCTTGTCGTCACCGGCAACGGTCGTCCGCCCCGGCCCGGCCCAGAAATCGAGCCGTGTAAATGAAAATCCCTGCCGGGGATCGCCCATCAGCACCATGTGCGTCGGTCCATTCAGCAAACCGCTGAAGCGAAATTTTCCTCCCCGGATCGTATCCTGTCCGATTTGAGGGATGCCTCCCGGTTCAACCCGGCCCAAGCCGATGCCCAAGCCGTCTTCAACACCCTGCAGGTTTCCCTCGATTACAAAAGGTCTGCCCACCGAATCGGGCAACAGTTCATCGAGCTTCTTTTCGAGCTGCCCCGCAGCATAACCCGTCCACGATGTAATCACTTTTCCTTCGGGCGAAATCAGGACATAATGGGGAATCCCCTTGACACCGTAATAAACCGACAGTCCGGTCAGGCTCTCCGGATCCCGCAGGTTCACACCCTCGATCCCCTGCTCTGCGGAATACTTTTTCCAACTGGTTTCCCCGTCCTGGGTAATGCTGATCACCGTCAGCACATCCCGATAGACCTCTCCCATTCGTCTCATCTCCGGCATGGCCATCCTGCAAGGGCCGCAACCGATGCTCCAGAAATCGAGCAGCAGGTATTTGCCTTTGTAATCAGCTAATCGGTGTACGTGGCCCAGCGTGTCGAGCAGGTCGGCGTCGGCCATCTCGTCACCGGGTTGCACTACGGGCGGCGGAAACAGGTTGAGCCGTATCGAGCGTCCCCGGGAAGTTTCCCGCTGTTGCTGCGGCAATTTTTCATAAAGGGCCAACACCTCCTCACGATACGGATAATCTTTCATAATCCGTGCGGCAACAGCCTGATTACGGAGTTTGTCCAGCCATATCTCCGAAACCGGTGTCTGTTGCAAAATTTCGATCTCCGCCTTCCTGATCAGCATCTGGAGGGAATCCATCCGCTTCAGCAACCGGCTCCGCCGGGCACGATCCGCCTCACCGGCCAGCGCGCTAAATTCAACCGCCGCCTGCTGCATCTGCACGTATTCGCTGCGACTCGCATCGATATAGCGATTCGCTTCAGCCTGCTGAGGTATCTTACTTGCCACCTTCCAGGTCACCAGCAATTTATCGCGCCCGCTGACCGACACGACCGCATCCGGCTCTACCCAGACATTCAGTCCCATCGACGGAAAACCTTCGCCCTGCACCGCGATCGACAGCATTTCAAGTTGTTCCACTTCGCCGCACAGCATGAAACGGCCGTTGCGCAGCGTATCCGCCGCCACGGCAGCTCCCATGCTGCCGTCCGGCCGGAACAGCCTCACTACCGCACCGTCTTCGACTCCCGCCAGCTTACCGTTAATGACAAACGGGCCTCCGGCCAGTGCCGGCCACGCGATGCCCAGCCACAAAGCCAGCATCAGACGACTTTTGTTTGTTTTTTTCCTCATCTCTTCATTCAGGTTAGTAATTTATGGTCAGTAAGAGACGCGGAGGAGAGAAGGAGAGCCGTTGCCCCGCAGAATAAAATTAACAAAAAAAAGCCTAAATGTTATACATTCGAACAAAAAAAGCTTCCCCGGCAACTGTCGGGAAAGCTTCTGTCTTATATTTTTGATACCGGTACCGAACGAAACCAGATACCCGGCGGGATGCGGGAAACCGCGTCAGGCAACCGCTACTTGCGGGCCACTTCGACCTGTTCGTAACCTTCGATGATGTCTCCTACCTTAATGTCGTTGTAGTTGTCGATGTTCAAACCGCACTCCAGGTTCGGGCCGACCTCCTTGACATCGTCCTTGAAACGTTTGAGCGAACCTAGCTTGCCGGTATAGACTACAATGCCGTCGCGGATCACGCGGATCGGGGTATTGCGCGTAATCTTGCCTTCGCGCACGATACAGCCCGCCACAGTGCCCACCTTCGTAATCTTGAAGGTTTCGAGCACCTCCACCGAGCAGACGATCTCCTCTTTCATCACCGGCGCGAGCATGCCTTCGATCGCGTCCTTGATATCGTTGATCGCATCATAGATGATCGAATAGAGACGTATTTCGATCTCCTCCTTCTCAGCCAGGCGGCGCGCCGAAGTGGACGGACGCACCTGGAAGCCGACGATCACGGCGTTCGACGCCGCAGCCAGCAGTACGTCCGATTCGGAAATCGGACCGACCGCCTTGTGGATTACATTGACCTGCACCTCCTCTTTCGAGAGTTTGATCAGCGAGTCGGCCAACGCTTCGATCGAACCGTCCACATCGCCCTTGATGATGATATTCAGCTCCTTGAAGTTGCCGATTGCGATACGGCGCCCGATCTCGTCGAGCGTAATGTGTTTCTGTGTGCGGAGCCCCTGCATGCGCTGCAACTGCTCGCGTTTGTTGGCGATATCGCGCGCCGAACGTTCGTCGTCCATCACGTTGAACGTATCGCCCGCCTGCGGGGCGCCGTTGAGACCCAGCACCAGCACCGGCGTCGAAGGCGGCGCCTCGGTGATGCGCGTACCGCGCTCGTTGAACATCGCCTTCACACGGCCCGAATAGGTACCCGAAAGCATCACGTCGCCCACGCGGAGCGTACCGTTCTGCACCAATACCGTCGCCACATAACCGCGCCCCTTGTCGAGCGTTGACTCGATCACGACGCCCTGAGCCATACGGTTCGGATTCGCCTTCAGGTCGAGCATCTCGGCTTCCAACAACACCTTCTCGAGCAATTTGTCGAGGTTGATACCTTTTTTAGCCGAAATCTCCTGCGACTGGTATTTACCGCCCCAATCCTCGACCAGGTAATTCATCGCCGAAAGCTCCTCGCGGATTTTATCGGTATTGGCCCCCGGCTTGTCGATTTTATTGATCGCAAAAACCATCGGCACCTGGGCGGCGGCGGCGTGATTGATCGCCTCGACCGTCTGCGGCATCACGCTGTCATCGGCCGCGACGATAATGATCGCCACGTCGGTCACCTGCGCACCGCGGGCACGCATGGCAGTAAACGCTTCATGGCCCGGAGTGTCGAGGAAAGTGATACGGCGGCCGTTTACATTCACGCTGTAAGCGCCGATGTGCTGCGTAATACCTCCGGCTTCGCCGGCGATCACGTTGGTTTTGCGGATATTGTCCAACAACGAAGTCTTACCGTGGTCGACGTGGCCCATCACGGTCACGATCGGCGGACGCGGTACCAGGTCTTCAGGTTTATCCTCTTCGGTGTCGATAGCCTCCTGCGTATCGACGGTGACGAATTCGATCTTATAGCCGAACTCTTCGGCCACCACCACCAATGCTTCTGCATCGAGACGCTGGTTGATCGACACCATCAGGCCGAGGTTCATGCAGGCCGTAATGACGTCGGTAACGCCGACATCCATCATCGAGGCGAGCTCGCTGACGGTAACGAACTCGGTTACCTTCAGGATACTCTTTTCGCGTTCTTCGCGTGCCTGTTCCTCCTGTATACGGGCCGATACCGCATCGCGCTTGTCGCGGCGGTGCTTGGCCGTCTTGAATTTGGATCCTTTGGAAGTCAGGCGGGCCAGTGTATCCTTGATCTGCTTCTGTACCTCTTCCTCACTCACTTCGGTGTGCACCGGAGCGGGTTTCGGAGCACCCTTCGGCCCCCTCTTCTTGTTGTTATCACGGAACGATCCGCGGCCGGAGCCTCCGCCCGAACCGGGACCACCC
>ERZ791885.1956-NODE-1956-length-11269-cov-1.864901_pt1 | contig 11269 bp, 6 predicted proteins | sample MGYA00510159_ERZ791885 | MGnify/ENA primary metagenome ERZ791885 (study PRJEB30046, sample SAMN00792054) | human gut metagenome | study: EMG produced TPA metagenomics assembly of the A metagenome-wide association study of gut microbiota in type 2... | reverse complement strand
AGGCGCTTGAAGCGCTGCAGCAAAAGTCGCAGGCCGAAGGCAAGCTTCCGGCATGGCTCGGCAAAATGGGACTCTCCCAAGCCGCGCGTCTTTTCGAAAAGATCACGGTTGAAGACGGTTGGGCCGTGGCGCTCGAAGCGGTGTTAAGCGCCAAAGCAGGGGCGCTCAACATGAGCGTTCTCGAACGAGCGGCCGGTTTTGAATACGATCCGCCTCCCGCGCGCCTCGTGTTTTACGGTGAGACCAAGGGGCAGACGGCATCTCTGCCTAAGCTTGCCAAACCGCTTGCCGAAAAAGTCGCCTCGGACGACCCTAAGGTAAAAGGGGCGCTCGAGGAATGGCTTGCCGGCGTTTATGTCACCGATACGCTCGATGAGGCGGTGGCTCGACGCTCGGAACTTGCCCGTGGCGAGCGTTTTGTCACGCCAAAGGGCCATATTGTTGACCCGATTTCGATCAGCTTCTGGGCTGAGGAGAGCGAAAGTGCCGGCGTCATGTCGCGGGCGGCCGAAATTCGCACGCTTTCGGAACAGTCCACACGCGAGCGCGATGAGCTCGATGCGATTGACGAAAAACTGGTGGCTCAGCAGGGGGCCCTGAAAGTGACTCAAGCGCTGGCTGCCGAAACGAGCCGCGCGGCCGATGCAAGCCGCAACGAGCTGCACATGCTGCAGGTCGAATATTCGGCACTGTCCGCCGCCATTGATGCCTGGCGTGAAAAGAGCCGTCGAACGGCCGATCAGGAAGCCGAACTGAAAATGCGTCACGAAGAACTCATGGCGCAGCAGGAAGAAACGGATGCGGCGTTCGAGCAGGCCGATCAGACGCTTGCAGAGGTTCAACAAAAGACGCTTGACGCCAAGGTGGCGCTTGAAGAGGCTGAACACGCTTCGTCGGCTCTGACGGAAAAAGTCAGAAGTCTGGAAAGTCAGATCGAACTCATGCGCGTGCAGTTGCAGACCAATCAGGAACGCGTGCGCGATGCGAAGGAACGACAGAGCGGAGCCGACGAGGAAATTGAAAATCTGACGGCGCATATGGAAGAACTGGCCGCTCGCCGCGAAAGCCTGGACGAAACTGCCCAACGCGAGGGGCTATCGCGCGTGCTTGAGGAACTCAACGGCAAAAACGAGGCGCACAAGGCGGCCGAGGCTGAGTGCGCCCGAGCCGAACAGGAACTTGAAGCCGCACGAACCCGCAATGCGGATTTGAATGCCGCCCAGACGCCGTTGCTGCAGGAAATCGCGGACCTCAAGGTGCGCCGAGAAAGCTGGATTACGCAAAGCGCGGTCTTTACCGAGCACTTGGATGCCGCTCAGGCCGATCGTCAGGCGCTGGCGCTGCAGGTGCAGGAAGAGGGGGTGCGCGCGTCCACGCTCAAGAGCCGCGTATCGCGACTAAACGAAGCCATTGCCGCGCTGGGAGCGGTCAACCATGCCGCGCTTGAGAACCTTCAGGAAAGCCGCCGCGCGATGGAAGAAACCGAACGACAGGTGGCGGACTTGGAAGAAGCCATCGCCAACCTGGAAGCAACGATTCGCAAGATCGATGCCGAAACCCGAGAGCTGTTGCGCACCACATTTACGGAGGTCAACAAGAACTTCCGAGAGATGTTTACGGGGCTTTTCGGCGGCGGCAGTGCCGAACTGCGGATGAGCGGCGAAGAGATTCTGGAAGCGGGCGTAGAGGTGTCGGCTCAGCCGCCGGGCAAGAAAAACGCCAGCGTCAAGCTTCTTTCGGGCGGCGAGCAGGCGATGACGGCAACGGCTCTGGTGTTTGCCATCTTCAAACTCAACCCGGCTCCCTTCTGTTTGCTTGACGAAGTCGACGCACCGCTCGACGAAGCCAATCAGGATCGACTGGCCCGTCGCATCCTGCAGATGAGCAGCAACACGCAGTTCATGATGATTACGCATCACCGAGTGACGATGGAACACTTGCGAACCTTGGTCGGCGTTACCATGAAAGAGCCCGGCGTTTCTCGTGTCGTATCAGTGGATGTGGAGCAGGCCTCCGAGATGGCAGCCCAATAAAAGGGTCTCTTGCACTACAATTTCCGGTTGTTCGAACGTTAACGGAGTCAGGCGCATGCCTAATATTGAACCCCTGTACATAGCTATTTTCATTGCGATTGTCATTGGTGTCGTCTGGTACTTCCAGCATAAGAAAGACAAGCACGCACAGGAAGTTGGCGACAATCTTCTCAAGAAAGCCGCGGGCGACAAACGCAATGCAGGCGCTCTTTCCGACAATGCATCCGTTGACGAGGAGTCGGTGCCGGTACTTACGGCTGCCGATGAAGACCCTGAGGCTGCGGCAGGAGCTGCTGCCGTGGTTTCCACTCAGCCGCTCGAAGAAACCGTTTCGGTGCCGGTTCAGCAGCCGGCTGAACCCGTTGCGCAACCGGTTGTGTCCCAGGATGTCCTGCGCGCGCCGACCGTTCAGCGCCGCAAGCCGGAAGTGGATCCAGCGGTAGAAGCCGTGATCAACATCACGCCGCTTGACGGTTCTTTCGATATTCGCCTGCTCAAGCAGCGCATTGCCGATATTGAGGCTGAACCTCTTCTGAAGGATCTCGTGCGCGTTCAGTGCTTCGACAAGGTCAGCGGCCTGTGGTACGACGGCGCCGATCGCGTGACCGAGTGCACGCAGATTTATCTTTCGATGCTGCTTGCCAATCGTTCGCGCTGCGTCGATCAGCCGACGGCTTCGAAATTCATGATTCATGCCGAGCAGTTCGCAATCGAACTCAAGGGCGAATCCGAAACGCCCGACTCCAACGAAATGATTCAGGGCGCCGAGCGCATCCAGCGCATCATTCAGGCCTTTGACAAGCGCCTGTGCGTTAAGCTCGTGGCCGCCAAGGACATCGGAGAGGAAGAGCTCGACGCTGCGGCCAAGGCTTGCGGCTTCGTGAAGGAAAGCGATCGATATCAGAGGTACGTGCCCGGTATTTCGACGGCCGTCTTCCATATCCTGCCCCCGCAGGCACTCGGCAACGAAATCGAGCTTTCGTTCGAAGTGCCGCTGATGGCGCCCGCTTCCGATCCCTTGAGCCAGTTCTTTGCGATTGCCAACGATCTTTGCTGCCGAATCGACGCCGTGATGACGGATGCTTCGGGCAATCCGATTGGCTCGCGCGCTGCAAGCCGCATCGAGTCGGCTCTCAAGGGCATGCACAACACCATGGCCGAGCATGGCGTTCCCGCCGGTTCCCGCCGTGCCTGCCTGATTTTCTCGGCTGACTGACGGCCGAGGATTTTGCGGTACAAAGAGCCTCCGGCGCCGCTTGCTCCGGAGGCTTTTTCAAGTTGAAAAAAGGAAACAAGACCGTGACGGACGACCGTTTTGATGGGCCCGACGCAGAAGTGCGCACACGCATGCAACAGTACGCCGAGCTGTTGGATCGGTGGAATTACGAGTATTACGTATTGGACAACCCGTCCGTGCCGGACGCCGAGTACGACCGAATTTTCCGGGCTTTGAGCGAGCTCGAAGAACGCTATCCGCAGATGAAGTCGGCTACGTCCCCGACCTTGCGTGTGGGTGGAGAGGTACGCAGCGATCTCACCAAGGTGCGTCACGCAGTGCCCATGCTTTCCATCCGAACCGAAACGGATTTCACAGATGAGGGCGCTCTGGCCTTTGACGAGCGCGTGCGCAAGGAATTGGGGCTCAACGAAACGGACGCGGCGATTGTCTACGACGCGGAACTCAAGTTTGACGGGCTTGCCGTTAATCTTCGATACGAAAACGGCGTTCTCGTGGGCGCGCAGACGCGTGGTGACGGAACCTTTGGCGAAGATGTGACGGCCAATGCCCGCACGATTCGTTCCATTCCGCTGCGAATCGATCCGAAGCTTGCGCCCGCAGTGCTCGAGGTGCGAGGCGAAGTCATCATGCACAAAGATGACTTTGAAAAGCTCAACGAAAAGCAAAAGGAACTTGGAGAAAAAACGTTCGTCAATCCCCGCAATGCCGCAGCCGGTGCCTTGCGTCAGCTCGACAGCCGCATCACGGCGCAGCGTCCGCTTCATTTCTACGCCTACGGTACGGGGGAGGTGAGCGATGCAGAATTCGCTCAGTCCATGACCGAACTTTTCGCAAAGCTCACAGAGCTGGGCTTTCCGGTAGCCGAACAGCGCCGCACGGTTCGCGGCGCGCAGGCGCTTGCCGAGTTTCATCGCGACGTGTTGACGCACCGCGCTGAACTGCCGTTTGAAATCGATGGCGTCGTCTACAAGGTCGACTTGTACAGCCAGCAGAGAGCACTCGGATTCGTGGCCCGTGAACCGCGTTGGGCCTGCGCGCACAAATATCCTCCTGAAGAAGCGTTGTCGGTTGTGCAGGCCATTGATGTTCAGGTCGGACGCACGGGACGCGTGACGCCGGTGGCGCGTCTTGTACCCGTCTTTGTAGGCGGCGTGACCGTGAGTAACGCTACGCTGCACAATGAAGACCACATCAAGGAATTGGGGCTTTTGATCGGGGATACGGTTGTGGTGCGCCGCGCCGGAGATGTGATTCCGGAAATTGTGCGTGTGGTGATCGACAAGCGCCCGGAAAACGCACAGCCCTTCGTCATGCCGTCCGTCTGCCCAATCTGCGGCTCTGCCGTGGTGCGTGACGAGGAGGAGAAGGATTCGCGGTGCACGGGCGGACTGGTTTGTCCCGCGCAGCGAAAGCTCTCTTTGGTGCACTTTGCGCAGCGCCGTGCCATGGGTATCGATGGGCTGGGCGAAAAGATGGTCGACATGCTCGTTGAAAAAGAGCTCCTCAAGACGCCGGCCGACATTTATCGATTGACGGTGGAGCAGCTGACGGAACTCGAACGCATGGGGCAAAAGAGCGCCGCCAATCTCATCGAAGCAATCGAAAAGAGCAAGGAAACGACGCTTGCGCGCTTTGTGTTTGCGCTTGGCATTCGTCACGTGGGCGAAGCAAGCGCTCGCGATTTGGCGCTCTTTTTCAGAACGCTCGACGCCTTGCGCAGCGCCACGGTCGAAGACCTCATGCAGGTGCATGATGTGGGCGAGGTTCTCGCGGAGTCAATCCGCGCGTTTTTCGATGAGCCGCACAACAACGCCGTGGTGGACGAACTCATTGCCGAGGGGGTTCACTGGAAACAGGAAGAAGTGCAGGTCAATCCCGAGGTCGCCGGAAAAACGTTCGTGCTCACCGGAACGCTTCCGACGCTTTCGCGAGACAAGGCCAAAGACATGATCCTGTCGTTGGGCGGCAAGGTTTCGGGATCCGTTTCCAAGAAAACCGATTACGTTTTGGCCGGAGAGGCTGCCGGAAGCAAGTTGGAAAAAGCGCAGGCGCTCGGAGTGACTGTGATTGACGAAGCGCGCTTCTTGCAGATGATCGGACCGGGTGTCGGGCAATCTGAGCAAGTGTCTGATGCAAAAGAAAAAACGTCCGAAACCGAGACCGCGCGGGAATTGGCGATCGGGGAGACCGGATCTCTCTTCTAAGGCTTGATTTTTTAGGAAATTTGCGCGTAAAATTGCGCCTTTCGCAAAGCGGCTGCGTGCGGCGGTTTTGCGTCCCGTACTTGCCGGTTGGCAAGACGGCAAATTTTGAAAGCGCCTGGTACGGGCGCATTGATTTAAAAGAGGAAAAATACAATGGTTATCATTCGTCTGTCCCGCTCGGGCTCCAAGAAGCGTCCCTTCTACAACATCGTCGTTACCGATTCCCGCAATCGTCGTGACGGCCGCTTCAACGAACGTCTGGGCTTCTACAATCCGATGATCGCCGAAGGCCCGCAGCGCCTGACGTTCAACGAAGAACGCGTGGCTCACTGGGTCAAGAACGGCGCTCAGATGAGCGACACCGTCGCCCGCATCCTCAAGGGTGCCAAGAAGGCTGCCGCCTAATCAGCGACAAGACGACGTAAGACGGAACTTTCAAACGAAGGAAAATTAACCCGACCGTCAGACGGACTGCCTGCGAACCTCGCTGCTTCGGTGCCGTGCCTCTCGTGTCCAAGCACACCCGAATGCGCCGACGGCTATCCTCTTTGAGATGGGTTCGGTATCTAACTCGCAGTACCCGGCGGTTTCCTGATCAAGAATAGTGACGTCTCACCAACGCCGAAGGCGGTCTTTCCGGAAAACGGAGAGGCCGCTTTTTTAATTTCCGATTTTGGTTTTATGTCCGACAACAAAATCCTGACAGTGGGCCGTACCAACGGCGCTTACGGCGTACGCGGCTGGGTTCGCGTGGTGCCTTTTGAAGAACCGGAAATTCTTGCCGCGACCAAGCGCTGGTTTCTGACTGACATCCGCGGTAACACCAAGACGCTCGAAGTCGAAGAACTCAAGGTTCACGGCCAGATGCTCATTGCCCGCATCACCGGCGTTCTCAACAAGGAAGACGCCGATGCTTTGCGCGGCCGCATCGGCGTGCTGCGTGAAGACTTCCCGGAAGCCGGCGAAGGCGAAGTGTGGGCTGCAGACGTGATCGGGCTGCCTGTCGTCAATCAGCAAGGCGTTGAACTCGGACGCGTGACCGAAATCGGTACCAACACCGTGCAGGACATCTTCAAGGTCGAAGGAGGTCCGAAGGTGAACGGCAAGGACGCCGTGTACCTGATTCCCGACGTCGAACAATACGTGCTTGAAGTGGATCTCGATGAAGGCGTCGTGCGCGTTGATTGGGATCCGTCCTGGATTTAACGAGGAAACTGAATCGTGGCAGCGCGCTTTGACGTCATTACGCTTTTTCCAGAAATCTTCACGGCGGTGAAAGATTTCGGCATCACGTCCCGAGCCATGAAACGGGGACTCTGGAACGTGCATTTCTGGAATCCGCGCGATGTGACGACCGACGTGCATCGCACCGTTGACGATCGTCCTTTCGGGGGCGGTCCCGGCATGGTGATGATGGCCGAACCGCTGTATCAAACGCTGCAGTGCATTCGCGCTTCGGGCAACAACGGCCGCGTGCTCGCTTTTGCTCCGTCGGCAGCGCATTTGACGGACGCACGCGTACGCGAATTTTCCACATGTGACGATTTGCAGCTGGTGCTGATTTGCGGTCGTTACGAGGGCATTGACGAGCGTTTCCTGAACACTTGTGTTGATGAACTCATCAGTCTGGGCGACTTTGTGCTTTCAGGAGCAGAACTGGCCGCCTGCGCATTGATTGACGCCATCGTGCGTCAGCTTCCTGGCGCAATCAAGGATTTGTCGGCCTCTGACGAGTCGTTTTCAACGGGGCTTCTGGACGCGCCGCACTACACCCGCCCCGAAGAGTGGCACGGTATGCGTGTGCCCGATGTGTTGCTCACGGGACATCACGCCAACATTGAGGCGTGGCGAAGAGAAAAAAGTCTTGAGGCGACGCTCAAAAACAGGCCGGAGCTCATTGAAACGGCAAGACAGCAAGGTCTTCTGACCAAGCGCGATGAGAAGACTCTGGCGATGTTGAGTTCGAAAAATTAAAGTTAAAACCCACTTGAACCGCTGCCTAAAAACAGCGGTTCAAACGTATTGAAAGACAGCTATTTTGATGGCTGGTCCTCAGTCTCAAAATGGATACAGAGAGCCTCTTTTTTTACGAAGAGGCCTTGACAAACGGCAAACGGGGGGGGGTAGGCTGTTGCACAACTTTAGTCCAACCTAACCAAGGAGTTACGAATGAATCGGACGTTTAAAGTTGTGTTCAGCAAGGCCCGCGGTGCGATGGTAGTCGCCAGCGAAGCTGCTGTTTCGACGAAGAAAAAGGGAACCAAAACGGTTGTTGCAGCCGCTGTTACGATGATGCTATCAGGAATGGCTGCGGCTACAGAGTTTGCCGGTAATATCACGGAGGATCAAACCTGGACAGCTGGTGATTCTATTACGCAAGTGGTTATTCAGGACGGGGCTGATGTAACCCTTACAGGTAGCGTTGCTAATCAGGATCGTGAGTCTAATTTCACAGTGACAGGTGGTTCAGTTACTGTCGGAAACGGCGGTTCTGATCTTGGGCTTTTTGTTGGTGGAGACTTCAAGATCCAAGGCGGCGAGGTGACTGTCACTGGTACTACAGCAGGCGGTCAAAACCAGGCTGGGGAGATCACCAAAGCCTTGGCTACCGTCGGTGGTTACGACAACTTTTCCATGAGCGGAGGTGTTCTTAACCTCAATGATGCTCGAGCTTGGGTTGGTTCATGGACCAGTAGCGAGACGGGAGAGACCACATTTAACGATATGGTTTTTTCTGGAGGTACGGTTAACCTCAAGAATGGCGGTCTAACGGGTATGTCGGGTACGGATGCAGCCGGCAATGTCATTGGTACGCAGGTGAGAATTAATGGAACTGCAACCGTCAACGTCCTATCGGGTGCCAATAATGTAATCAATGCAGTGGCAGTGAATTTAAGTGATGAAGCCACGATTGATGTCAGTGCCGGTTCGACACTTCAAATCTCTACTTACAACAAAGACGGGCTTGCATGGGAAAACCCGTATGACAAAGGGCCGGCCGGAAAGTTCACCATGGATGGAGGCACGATCACCAATAATGGTGTACTGACTGTCAGGAATGACTTTGTCGTCAATGGCGGTACGGTAAATGTTGGTCAATCGGGGAGCTTGGAAGTCCGCAATGTGGAGATTAATGGCGGACAATTTAACGTTGTCGGCTCCGAAGGGAGTGTTGGAGGTGACAATGGTAGTGGGCGCACTTTGCCTGCTTTTGGCGCCTACAACACATTTGTTATGAATGATGGTGAAGTGACATTGGCCAATGGCGGTCGCCTTTGGATTGGCACTTCTGCGAAGAGTGACCCAAATAGCTATAACCGTATGGAGCTCAAGGGCGGAAAAATCGCTCTTAACGGTAACGGGTGGATTACGGGTAACAAACGACTAATCACAGCGACTAACTCGGATGGAAATCATTCGGGTGCTTCAGTGCTCGGCTATAACACTATCGGCTTTGACGGGGTAGAGGTTGAGGTCAACGGAGGAGGCAACACGATCGATGCCGTGCGCACTGAACTTACAGCCGGTAGCCTGACTATCAACGCAGGTGGAACTCTCAATGTCCGAGCTACCACTTCTACCAATCAGCCGGAGGGAGAGCGGCAGGAAGCTCTGTTAGCCATTGAAGATGCGAGTGCCTTTGTTGTTTCTGGAGGCAGCCTCAACATTGCAGAAACAGGCAAACTCACTTTCGAAAACGAAATCGAAAGACTAGAAATTGTCGGAGGAACCGTCACCAACAACGGCTTAATTGAGGCACAAAAGGCAACACATGGTGATGTACAAGCGACGGCCTGACCGTCACAATTGGCCAGGGTGGTCGTCTCAATACGTCCATTTTCCAAGATAATTTCCAAGTTAACAATGTGGAAGTCAATGAAGGCGGTGTGTTCAACATTTCAGCCCTCAACTCCAAAACCAATAATGACCTTACAGTAAATGACCGCCTGCTCATTGCATTCGGTAATAACTGGACGCTAAACGGCGGTGAGCTTTTAGTTGCTGGTTCGAATTATCAGAACGGCCTCAAGGTCGGTGCGTCTGATACTTCGGGTACTTTGACTGTTGCATCGGGATCGTACACCTACTCGACTTTGGAAGTAGCAAAGAAGGGTACCGTTAATGTTCAAGGCGGGGAACTTAACGTCACTGATCTCGCATTCTCCGCAGGTAAGGAGAACAATGAAGGCAAGGTTACTGTTGAAAACGGTGGCTCACTGAACATTAATGGATCGTTGACTGCCGGTGGTGCAGCCGAGGGTGCTTTGACAAACGATGGCATCCTGAAGCTCGACTACAAGAACTTTTTCAATCGTACGGAAGACGGACAAGGTTGGACCCCAGAGGACAGCAATATTGACCTTGTTGGCGGTACTGGCGTATTGGACCTTACCGGTTTCACGGAAAGCTACACTCTCGAACGGTTGAAGCAAATCCAGGACCTGTTTGGCGAAGGAATGCAAGTTTCTCTGTCCGAAGGAACGCTTAACCTTGAGGGCGAAGATCTGACCGATACCAAGGCCAGCGGTTTCTACCTTGCTGATCAAGTGGGTCAGGCTGGAAATGGCTCCTTCACGGTTACGGACGAAACCACTCTCGGCAGCATTAATTTCGGTAACTCCGAAACTGCCTCGGTTTCCGGTGCTGGCGAAGGCAAGCTCTTGACGCTTGAGGGCAATGGTTCGGACATCTTCCACTTCGATCCTGAATCCAAGGTTAACGCCGTCAAGGCGACGGATGTTCAACTTGGTTCGTCAGCGTCTTCTTCCGGCAACGTCAACGTTGAGACGCTCGAGGTCTCGGGTACGCTGAATGTTATGGGTAATTACACCGCTCAGAACATTTTGTTGAATGCCGATGCCAATGCAACCGTTACGGGTGGTTTGGATGTCCAGACTTTGTCCGGTGAAGGTACCACGACAGTTGATGCGGGTGTCCTGAAGGTTGGACTGATTGAATCTGATGTTACTTTGACGAAAGATGCCACGTTGGTTCTGGGTACCGTTCCTCCACAGAATCCCAATGCACGTGCCGACGTTGATCAACCCCAAGTCAATGGTAAGGTGATCATTGGTGGCGCCAGTGGCAACGATAACATCCTGACGACGAATCATGCTGCAGGAGAAGCATTGCGCGGTGCTATCAACGACGGCAAGTTCGGCGAAGACACAGAAGCCTTTAATGGCTTCTATGTGGACAAGACCGTTAGTGTTGGAGACACCGGTTACATCGAGATTGGCCAGGTTGGTCCGCGTGGCAAAGGTATTGCTGTAGGTAGCGATGTGGTTACCGTTGTCAATATGGATGCCTTCTCCTCTGGAGATGTTGTCTTCCAGGCTGAGAAGGTGGTATTCAATCCTAAAGGCACGGGTGTTTTGGCAAATCTTTATTCCACCAAGACACTGACTTGGGTTGATGGCACGCTGGAAGCCCCCGGAAATACCAAGGCAGTCTTCAAGTCTTCAAATGCATTCTTGGATGTGCAATTCAAAGACGTTGCAGCTGATACTGAAGCCGGCACGTCCGAACGCACGGATCTTGTTGTATCCATCAATGACGACGTAACCACGGATGCAGACCTCAGGGGAGCTCTCGGCAATGTGCTTGCTGAGGGTGCAAACCGTGACAACCAGAAGGTTCTTGCTGCTATCGGTAGCTCTTCCTCCGGATTCGTTGTTGGGGAAGGCAACGACCAGAAGCTCACGAACGACGGTGTCCGTGCAACTAAGGAATACATGGTTGCTCCTGTTACGGCCGGTACCTACAACATGGCCTACGACTCGATGGAATTG
>ERZ791885.1953-NODE-1953-length-11298-cov-3.740461_pt1 | contig 11298 bp, 9 predicted proteins | sample MGYA00510159_ERZ791885 | MGnify/ENA primary metagenome ERZ791885 (study PRJEB30046, sample SAMN00792054) | human gut metagenome | study: EMG produced TPA metagenomics assembly of the A metagenome-wide association study of gut microbiota in type 2... | reverse complement strand
TGTGCAGACGGTGATGATGACGGCGCGGCTACTGCACAAGCAAGGCAAATATGCCGAATCAGCTTCGTATTACGAAGCCTTATTAAAGTATTTTCTAAAAGATAAATATGAATAAAAATGATGGATTTGAGAAAGAAGGATGCAAATGTCTCGTAAAAAGAGCTTGACTAAGAAAATAGCCCATACTCTAATGGCGATGTCGATAGTTTATTCCAGTGGTATCAACATTGTAGTCAATGAGGTTTATGCCGCAGAGACAACAAAAAACCTTACCAACAGCGACGCTTCTTTTGAAGAAAAAGGCGAAGATGGTAAAAATTGGAGCAGCATCAATCCCGGTGATATCACCGATGGTAAAGATGCCATTATCAACGGTAAGATCACAGATGTTACTATCAGAAATGCTATTGAGGTTACAGCGACCGGTGGCGATGGCGGTAATGACAATGGAGGCTCACCGACAGTAATGTTAGGCGCTAAAGGCGGCGACGCTGTGGCCAGGGTAACGGTAGATGAAAGTCTCAGCAACATTGAAGTAGGCAATATATCAGTTACCTCCTACGGCGGCGTTAATGGCAGCGCTTATCAAGGGGCAGCTCAGGTTTCCGGGGCTGCTGCGGCATATGGCATAGAGGTCAAGCATGATCTGACGATCACAGCGGCTGATATAGCAGTAGACGCAGAATCAGAATTCATAAATCCAAGTGCTGGCGAGCCGGTAGAGATAAACGCCGCTAAACATAGTGGTGCAGCAGCAACGGGACTGCAGGTCAATGGAGGGAAGGTTGCTTTTACCGGCAATAGTATCATTGTTAGAGTTATTTCGAGCATGGGAGATTGCTCCTTCAAGAGTGTAGAGGATGGTGTAAATAAGCTTGCTGCCGGCGGTGATGCCGAGGCTTATGGGATCAGGGTCACTGGCGGCGAGGTCACAGCCAAACTGACAAACGCATTGAAGTTTGTTTCGGTGAAAGGTTCTGAAGGCGGTAGTATTAGCGGAACAACTTCAGCGGCACTAGGCCATGCTGTAGCCGGCGGTGACGGCGGCAATGCTGTGGCTTATGGTGTTGCAGTCGACAGCGGTATTGCCCATTTAGATCTGCAGGCTATAGGTCTTGATACTGGTGGCTCTTCTAGTACTTATATGACCGGAGGTGCAGGTGGCGACGGTTCTCTTGGCGATGCCAGCATCGGGGGAGGCAATGGCGGTAAGGGCGGCGAGACTAATCTTGCCGGCATCCATATTGCCAGTGGTAAGGCAGACGGCAAGATAGGTGAAATAAAGATATACACTGCTTCTAGTAGTGCTGATGGCGGCAAAGGCGGTACCGGCGAAAATTGTATCAGTGGTTTTGGCGGCGCTGGAGGCGCTATTTATGCAGCAGGTATCAGTAATAATGGCGGCGAGGCAGAACTGACTGTTGATAAAATTACTATATATACAAAAGGCGGCGACGGCGGCGCTTTACAGGATGTAAAAATAACTGATTTGAGCTCAATAAATGCTGCGGGAAAAATACAGGCTGCTGCCGGCAAAGGCGGCGAGGCACTGGCAGTTGGTGTGGATAACCGGGGTGGCAACAGCAATATTACTGTAAATGAAGATATTTCTGTTCAGGCTCGCGGTGGTAATGGTGGCAGTGGCGCCAATGTAACTTTCGGAGATAATATAACAGCAATAGATAGCAGTGTTGATCAGATACTGCGGTCAGAAATGGCTTGCGGAGCTGGCGGTGAGGCCATAGCCGTTGGTTTGCAGAATACGGACGGCAGCTTGACGGCGAATGTGAAGAAGCTTTCAGTCACAGCTACTGGCGGCAGGAGCGGAACAGGCTGTAAAGGTTCTATTATGGGCGCTGGCGACAGCAATTTTGGCGGAGCCGCTGCTGCTTATGGCATCAATGTTTTAGGCGGATTGGCAGAAAGTTTAACGGCGTCTGAAATTGAAGTAACAGCTACCGGTGGTTCCAGTTATTATGCCGGGGATGCTAATTTTGGGGGGAATCAGGGCGCTACTGGCGGCAATGGCGGCCAGGGGGCAAACGGTGCTGCGTATGGCGTCAGCAACAGCGGCGGCAGTGTCGGTTTGACAGTCGGCAAAATCACAGCTAGTGCCAACGGTGGCAATGGTTGGGGCGGCGGTATCGGTGGAAGAAATGGTGCCGGCGGCGATGGCGGCGACGGAGGCAGTGCTTATGCTTATGGTGTTTTTGGCAAAGGCAGTGCCAGCCATACGGTGATCGCGGTGGATCAGATCATTGCAGAGGCGAAGGCTGGTGATGGCGGTGCTGGTGGTGAGGCAACAGGAGGTCAGAAAGGTGAGAAGGGTGAAGCAGCCGAGGCTTACGGCATATATGCCAAAGAGGGCGCTGTGATAATTTTAAGCGCTACACCTGATAATACTGACAACGGCACGATCAAGATCGGCGCAAAAGCATATAATGCGCAAAACATGAAAGCCTATGCCGTATATGCCGATAATGCGACAGTGCTGTTCGACAGCAATGCCGAGCTGAACACCAGTGACGGCACAACGGCTAATCCTGATATCATTACTTATCTGAAGGATGCGACTTTAGGCTTTGGTACTCCAGGTGAAGGGCAAAATGTGGGCCGCACTATTACCGGCAGCACTTTGCAGCTGGAGGGCAGCAATACCTTCCGGGTCGCTACCGACCTTGCCAATAACAAGGCTGACAGCTTTAAGTTTGAGAGTCTGGCAGGCAGCAGCACGGCAACGCAGTATATAACTGTCGGTTACGACAAATCTTTTGACGGCAGCAAGCTGGACAGCCTTGTGGGTGATGTGACGGTACTGACGATAACTAATTTAGGTGCTGACCAGAACTTGAATAATTTTGTGGGTAAAGAAAGCGAAATGGACGACCCGCTGACCAGATTCCTGGCAACGCCGACCGTAGAGGTGGGTGCTGACGACACTGGCAATGGCGGTGTCGTTAAAATCACGCAAATAGATTTTAAAGAAGATGGCGCTTCTGAAACAGTGCTGACAGTAGCTGACGCCCAGATGTCGATAGCGAACCTGTGGCGCGTCGAAGGCAACAACCTGATGAAACGTATGGGCGAACTGCGCAGCGACCCGGAAGCTGCTGAGGGCGGCGTTTGGGCCCGGTACTACCGGGGCGAGATGAGCGCCGACAGCGCCTATGACCGCAGCTTTGACCAGGATTATACAGCTTTCCAGGGCGGCATCGACAAGATGCAGGATTACAAGGGCGGTAAGCTCTATACAGGTATCGCCGTCAACCGTATCGACAGTAATGCCAGTTATCTTGCCGGCAGCGGCGACTTGAGCAGCACCGGTGTAGGCGTATATGCCAGCTGGTTGGGCAATAAAGGGCATTATCTGGACGTGATCGCCCGCGGCAGCAAGCTTGCCAACGATTTTAAGCTGGTAGACAAAAACGGCAGGGAAGCCAACGCCGATTATGATACCTGGGCTTACGGCATCAGCGCCGAATACGGCTACAGACAGAACCTGGACGCAGGTTGGTTCGTAGAACCGCAGGCAGAATTGAGCCTGGGACGTATCGGCAGCGCCGACTATACGACCAGCAACGGCGTCAGCATCAAGCAGGACGCAGTCAACAGCGCTGTGACCCGTTTAGGCGTTTTGAGCGGTAAGGAGTTTACCATGAACGGACGGCAGGGCAACGTATATCTTAAAGCCTCGCTGCTGCATGACTTTGGCGGCAACGGCGGCGGAGCAGCCTATTATAACGGCAGAAGCACTGTTGTGGAAAGCGCCGATATGAGCGGCACCTGGTGGGAAATTGGTCTGGGAGCCAATCTGGGGATCGCCAAAAACAGCAACCTGTATTTTGACGCCTTGAAAACCTTCGGCGGCGACTTGCGTACCGACTGGCAGTTCAATGCCGGATTGAGGTTTACGTTCTAAGCGGCGTACCTTTAGATTTGCTTTTAAGAAAGTCTAAGCAACAAAAATAGGATCTGAATTTAAAGAAAAAGAATAAATAAGTTTTCTGAACCTTATTCGCCACTTTAACAACATACATAAAAACAATGACGGTATGAATATTATTTTCGTGCCGTCGTTGTTTTTTTATGCCTGTTTGCGGCAAAAATGCAGTTACACAAATTTTATTTTGCAGAAAATTTTTGTAATGAGTGCATAAAAACGCGAATTTGCTGCTCTTTTATATATAGAGGCTGTTTTACCTTTTCTTTTATTAAGTTTTCTTTTGGTCTTACGTTCAGGTTTTAAACCGAAGGTTTTTAAAACCGACTGTATCCCGTTGTAGCTGGCTATGGCCAGCGTAGAACAAAGAAATTTTTAAAAGAAATCATAGTTATACTAACGTAGTAAGTACCTGCATAGCAGCGGCAGCCTTAAATAAAAATGTGAAGGAGCAACAACATGACAAAATCTGGAAACACCAACAAAAAGAAAAAAATCAGCCCTATGGCGGCTAATCTGCAGGGGCGGCTGGTGCTGATGGCGCTGCAGTGCCCGCTGGTGAACGGTGGCAGCTGCGGTATGGCAAAGCGTCAGTCACAGGCTAAAGGGCAGCGGACGGAAAGGACGTTTGCGCCGGACGAGCTGGTGACGGTACATGTGGCGCTGCCGTATGAACTGCGGCGTCAGGCACGTAAGGCCCGTTTAAATTGCAGCGCTTTGCTGCGTGAGGCTTTGCGCAGTCAGCTGCGTATTTTGGCCGATGTCTGAAACGGCAGGGTTTTTAAAGTTGGAAGAGATGTGGCTGCGATGCAGAGAGCCGCAGGCCGTATGTGGGTGCAGTTGGTGCGGCTGTCCGATCTATGCCGGTGAGGAATTTGCCGAGCTGGATAATGCGGGGGCCGTATGTTTGGAATGTATTGAAGGCTTGAGCGGCAGGGAGCTGGTAGAGGCTTTGTCGATAGGAAAAATAAAAACAGCGGATACAGATAGGAGATAGGGATATGAACAAGGTAACGACAGAGCTTACAGCAGGCAGCAAAGAGATGGAGGACGAGAATTTTATGGTATTGGTGAAGCTGGCGCAGGCTGAGCCGAATCTGAAACTGGAGGCAGTGATGGAGGGGTTGAAGTTTTTGCTGCTGAGAGTGCGGCGGCAATATGGCTGGGGCTTGGAGGAGGATGTGGAGCGGCAGATGGAACGGATCGGCGTGTTTACGGCGCTGCAGCTGTGGCATGGCAGCGACAGGCGTCAGTTTGCAGCACTTGCCGCCTGGCAGGTGCGGCGTGAGTTGTGGAACGAGGTGCGGCGTGAGCGTGATTTTAAGAAGCACCGTGCTTACGAAAGTCTTGACGAGCACGGCGAACTGGCGCAGGAACAGGAGGTGGTGAATGATTTTTACCAGCTGGACGAACGTCAGACACAGCTTTTGGCGGTACGGGTGCTGCTGCCGCGGCTGCCTGAGGTGCAGGCGGTGGTGATGCGGGCGCTGTATATTGAGGGCAAGGAACCGCAGCAGGTGGCACGCGAGCAGCGGATCAACGTCAGCAGTGTGTACAGGCGGCGCGATCGGGGGATCGCCAATCTGCACAAACTGCTGGTTACGGCCAGGGAGGTGGCCTGATGCAGGAACCGTATATGATGATGCGGCGGGTGATGGTGCTTTTTAAGGCGGCCGGGTTAAAGGTGCCGGCAGTTACCCGTGGCGAGAAGCTGCGGCTGCTGGATGTGTGGGTGGCGCGTTATGGTGCGGTGGACGCGGCTGTATTTTTGGCGGCGGCACGCAGGCTGATGGGCGGTTGTTATTTTCCGCGTTTTTGTGATATGGACGCGGCTGTGCGTGAGGAGCAGCGCCGCCGTAAAAGGATGGCGGAGGGGATTGCCGGGGTGCAGCGGGCTGATGCTGGCGACAGGGAAGCGAACCGTCGGCGCGTACAGGTTTTGATCGAGAATTTGTCAAAGCGGCGGCTATAGCTGACCGCCTGCCTGCTGTTAAGTGGCGTCAAGCGGCACGGGCAGCGGCTGGGCGCTTATTCCCAAAAAGAATGAAGCCGATAGTTTTTTGGAAATTCCGAAAACGCATATCCTTGCGATGTAACTGAATTGCTATTAGACGCCGTCAGTTCTAGTATATAGATAAGGGGTAAACCTTACCAAGTGCAACGATGACAAAGGAGGTCAAAAACATGGCAAAAGTTTACAAAGATTTGAGAGAATTCTTAAAAACATTAGAAGAAGAGGGTCAGCTGATCCGCGTTAAAGACGAGGTCGATCCGGAACCTGATATTGGCGCTGCCGGCCGTGCCTGCGCTAATATGGATAAAAAACCCGCAGTTTTGTTCGAGAAGGTGAAGGGTTACAAGTATTCTGTTGTAACTAACGTTCACGGTTCCTGGGCTAATCATGCTTTGATGATGGGCATGCCTAAAGACACTCCTGTCAAGGAGCAATTCCATGAATTGAACCGTCGCTGGGATAAATTCCCGGTACCGCCGGTAGTTCTTCCTCGTGAAAAAGCTTTGTGTAAAGAAAATACTATCAGCGAAAATATCAATTTGTTTGATGTTTTACCGCTTTACAGGATCAACGATCAGGACGGCGGCTTCTTCCTTTCTAAAGCAGCTGTTGTTACAGGCGACCCGGCTGAACCTGATAATCTGGATAAACAGAATGTCGGTATTTACCGTATCCAGGTCAAAGACGTTGACCGTATCGGTATCCAGGCTCTGCCTTTCCATGATATCGCTATCCAGCTTGCTAAAGCTGAAGAAGTGAATGAGCCTTTGCCGGTAGCTATCGCGCTGGGCAACACGCCGCTGGTAAGCTTTATGGCAAGTACGCCTGTCAATTACGACCAGAACGAATATGAGTTCGTAGGCGCTTTGCAGGACGGTGTGCCGACTGAGATCACTAAAGCTGATACTGCCGAGCATCTGTATGTTCCGGCTCATGCCGAGGTCATTCTTGAAGGTTACATCATGCCGCGCGTTCGTACCTGCGAAGGTCCGTTCGGCGAGTTCCCGGGTTCTTATTCCGGCGCCAGAAACCAGTGCGAGATCAAGATCACACATATCACGCACCGCACCAATCCGATATTTGAAAACCTCTATCTGGGCATGCCCTGGACTGAGATCGATTATCTGATGGCTCTTAATACCAGCGTGCCGCTGTACAAACAGCTGAAAGCTACCATGCCTGAAGTTCAGGCTGTCAACGCTATGTATACTCATGGTATCGGCGTTATCATTTCTACGAAGGTCCGTTACGGCGGCTTTGGTAAGGGCGTTGCTTTCCGTCTGCTGTCTACGCCGCATGGTATGCCTTATTCCAAGGTCATTATCGTTGTCGACGAGTTTGTCGATCCGTTCAATCTGGAGCAGGTCATGTGGGCGCTTACTACCCGCGTCAAACCCAGCAAGGACGTTGCGATCATTCCCAACTGTGCAGGTATGCCGCTTGATCCGTCTTCGGTACCGGCAGGCATGCATGATAAGCTGATCATCGACGCTACGACTCCGGTCGCTCCGGAACCGAATCCGCGTTCTGTTGAACTGCTGAAACCGTCTCCGGCTACTCCGAAATGGGAAGCTATTTTCAGAGACTTTATGGCTGCACAAAAAAATAAATGATAATTTAAGGTACAAAGGAGGCAGATTTTTATGAAATGTCCACGTTGTGGTGCTGATACTATTAGAGTTATGACTAAATCTCCGGTCGGTAATGTGTGGGAAGTTTATGTATGCGATACCTGCTGCTATTCCTGGCGTTCTACCGAAGAGATCCATGTGCATGATGTGTTCAAACTGAAACCGGAAGATATTCCTAATTTACAGCAAATTCCGCCGGTTCCACCTTTAAAGAAATAAACGGCTGCTTGGGGCTTTGACAAGTCCTTGTTGGCGGGGGAGTTAGCTCCTCCGCCTTTTTTATATAAGACGGGGTGATGAAGAATGGCTGATTTGAAAACGCAGCTGGATCTGCGGCAGATACCAAAAATAGTAGGCGAAGATGGGACGCGGCTTTTGGAGCGCTGTTACGCGGTGCTTGAACATACCCGGTGGCCGCTGTATATCGTGGGGCCTTCGGGCAGCGGGAAAAGCATTATCGCGATGAATCTGGCGAAGCAGTACGCGCTGGCAAAAAATGTGCCGGCTTATTATGTGCAGCTGAGCCCGGAGCAGACGAAAACCAGCCTGATTTTGGGGCTGCGGCTGGAGGGCGGCAGTTTGACGGTCAAGAACGGCGTCGTGGCCGATTGTATGGAACGGGGCGGGGTGATCGTCGTCGATGAGGCGACCCATTCGGTGCAGGAGATCCTGCTGATGTTCAACAGTGTTTTAGACCGTACCTCGGTGACGGCGATCGGCGACAAGATGATCTATGCCCACGAGGATTTCCGCATCGTGTTCTGCTCGAATGACAGCCGTTATGCGGGCAATGTGAAGCTGCCGCAGAGTTTTGCGCAGCGGCTGGTGTCGTTTTATTTCGATTATCCGGCGGCGGCGGACGAGCTTTTGATCGTGGAGCAGATAGTAGCGGAGGAGTGCCGGGCCGCCGATGTGGTGCCGGCAAGCTTAAAGCGTTATATCATCGAGCTGATGCGGGAGGTGCGCAGTAATACTTATCCGCTGTCGGTGCGTAATGCGGCGATCGCCGTGGTGCTGTGCAATCTGGAGCTGCTGCGGCGCCCGGACTGGCGTCAGGCGGCAGTCGATCCGTATTTTTATGATGACCGGAATGTGGAGAGCGTCAAACGGTATCTGGCGAAACGGGTCCTGGGCTGTGAGGCGGCCAGCGTGCCTGATCTGACTGATAAGCGGATCACAGAGCTTGAGCAGGCGGTGAGCGCGATCGGGATCGGTAATTTTAAAGAGATCATTTTGCAGAGTTTTATGTATTATCTGGATGTGGATCTGGGCTTTTATGATTTGCAGCTGGTGAAGGAGAAGCTTGATTCCTCGATCATTTGAGGTGGCTGGTATGGAAAATTTTGCGGTATTATGCCCGGAGCTGGCATTCAAAATAGAATATTATGCGGAGGCTGACGCCTATAAAAATGCTGTCGGTACGGAGTGCGGGCAGTTTTGCTGCTGCACCGGCAGCCGTGAGGACGGCTATATCCTGTCGCTGAACAGTGAGCTGCTGCAGGAGGCCTGGGAGCAGTCGGCGCTGCACGGGCTGCTGACGTTAGAGCGTTTTACAGATTGCTTTATCGTCAATGAGTTAAGCGCGCTGCGCTACGAAAAGGCGGCGCTGTTTGCAGGGGCGGAGGGGTACAGGCATACGGCGCGGCTGCAGGAGGACAGTTTATACCGCTGCGTCTATAAAAGTTTGTTTCAGACTTTCTGCGAGTATAAGCTGGCGCGTGAGCTGCCCGAGTTCGGCAAGCTGCTGACACTGTTCAATCTGACGACGCAGGATGCGGAGCTGGAGCGGCTGGCGAAATATCTGCCGCGGCGGCAGCAGCTTGCTGAATTGCAGGCATTTTTGAAGTATGGCATTATCGAGCGGCGTGCTGACAGCAGTTTTTATGATTTTATGGTGCCGCTGGCGCTGACGGCAGTGCGGACGGAGCTGCGCAATGTGATCGTGGTGACAGGGCTGCTGACCCGATGGCTGCAGGGTTTACAGGCAGGCGACACTGCTGAGGAAACGTGGGCGGAAAAAGCGGCAGCAGAGGCGGCAGGAGCAGCAGGTTCGCTGCCAGAGGTGAAGATGCTCAGCGACGAAGAATTATGTGAGGTCGTGCGGAAGGAGCATATCCGTGAGCTGAAAGCGAAAATGCAAAACGCCGCCACCCAGGTCGGCAAGCTGGCCGGGGCAGGGCGCATGGTCAGCCGCGCCGGCGATACTTCACAGTTCTTTTTGGATACGGTGCACAAATACAGGCGCGAGATCAGCGAACTGGAATATATCTTTAAGCAGAGCTTCACGTCGATGAAGATCATTGACGCTTACGACGGCGACGTGAATCTGAAAAAGCAGCAGGAAGCTTATCTGGCTTCCAAAACAGCCGAGGAAAGCAAGGTCTACCAGTATTATCTGCGGCGCAAGGTATCGGTCGATATCATGATCCTGCGCGACGTATCGGGCAGCACCTACCGCTTTGAACGCGAATACGCCGAAGCGCTGGTCGAGATTCTGGCGGCGGTCAATAATTTTGACGGCATCAGAACGCTGGTGATAGATTTCGAGGGCGGCGCCAAAGTGCGTAAAAGCTTTACCGATAAGGCGGAGCAGACTTCGATCGTACCGCTGTCGGGCGGGGGGACCAATCTGCTGCCGGCAGTCAGGCTGCTGCAGGAACAGGTGCTGAAGGGCAAGCGGCGGTTGCTGTTTCTGTTATCGGACGGCGAGATCAACGACCGTGAGCAGGCGGAAAAGGAGTTGGCTGCTTATTGCCGCCAAAACCTGATCGAGCTGGTGAAGATCACCTTTGACGAAGAAGATAAATACGGCTATGAGCATACGACGATCGTCAATCTGCACAAGTTTCTGGCCCGCAGGATCATCGAAAAGGGGGCGGACTACTGATGGAAAGCTTATTGAAATGCCCGCACGGGCTGGCAACAGGCTGTGAGCAGCGGCATGGGCTGAAAATCTACCGGCATCTGCAGGACGGGGCAGCGTGCGCTTTACTGAACGGTTTACAGCTGACGCCGGAGGAAATTTTACTGGCTATGGGGCAGACCTTCATCAGCAGCGGCAGCTGTGCTGCTTTGGCGCCCTATGTGCGTTGCGGCGAGCTGGCTGCAAGTTATGTGCCGCCGCAGGTCAACACAGCGCTGAACGAATTTATTTTGTTTTTTCACGAATGCAGCGAGGTGCGGCAGCTGGTGTATCAAACAGTGCTGACGGCAGCCACAGGCGGCGACGTTAAAGCTTTTGAGGAACTGCTGGAATTGACGCTGTTTGCCTTGTGCTATGCCCACTATCAGGAGGACGCCAGAACTTATAAAAAGAAGATCAAAGAGCTGCTGGCATATTTTGGTACAGGGCTGACTGATATTTTAATGGCGTTTAAAATAGACAGCTCAAGGCAGACGGCGGTCAGCAGCTTTTATGACGAGGTGTGCTTTCAGCTGAAATATGAATATTGGGACAGGGAAACGGGCACAGACAGGCAAAAGCAGCGGCTAGCAGTAAAGCGGCTGTTGGAAAGCAGGAAGTAAAAAGTAAAGAGCGCAAATAAAAGAAGCGGAGTAGTTAGATGCTACTGCCGCTTCTTTTATTTGTTTCGGTGACATTATTATATTAAACAGAAAAGTGTAAAGTCATTCTGGTGTTATGAAAAAATGTAAAATTTGGAAAAACAATGCATACGTCTTGCGTATTTTAAGACAAAGTGATATTCTTTTAT
>ERZ791885.1950-NODE-1950-length-11307-cov-3.715962_pt1 | contig 11307 bp, 7 predicted proteins | sample MGYA00510159_ERZ791885 | MGnify/ENA primary metagenome ERZ791885 (study PRJEB30046, sample SAMN00792054) | human gut metagenome | study: EMG produced TPA metagenomics assembly of the A metagenome-wide association study of gut microbiota in type 2... | reverse complement strand
AAAGTCGGGGCTTTGGGCATAAAAAAAGAAGGTGAGAATTTTGACACACCTTCTTCTCCTTTTGCTTTCACCTTGGATAAAATGGTGCGCAACTCTTCGTAGGCTGAAAAGAAACCTATACAGCCGAAGTCTGCTTTTTTGTCGTGATAAGTTACGGCAACACCACCTTTTATATCAACTGTTGGGAAAACATCCGTACTATTTGCCCAGTACTTCACAACCTTAAACTTCGGATTATTCAATATGTTGTTATTCCACTCCTTAGGGGTTTTCCCTGCATTGAATAAGAAACGTGCGGGGTGTATCAGCGTACTCTTCTCTCCTAAACGCATGGCAATATCTATAAACAAGTGATATAGAGGGTCTGCACCATTGCCTGCTCCTCGATTTACCAATTGATACGGCGGATTTCCTATAATGGCGTCTATAGTCATATGTTTGTTTTCGTTTATGCCCCAAAAATTCTTGCCGTTACGTAGCGTATTTACGACTAGGTCTGAATTCTGGGATATGTTTTCAATTAAATTTTTATAATATTCGGCATGTACTTTCGTATCGCGGAAGCCGACGAGAGTACGGCGAGTAATACTACGAGCCATAGGGGTCTTGCATACTACAAGAATATTCTGTTCAATGGTCAGATCCCATAACTGCATGGCAAAGGCATTACCTACTTCTCCATATTTTTCTTTGGCCGCTTCCAAACGATTACGGTAAATGTTATAAGCAGCGAGCAATGGATAAAGACCGCTTTTCGAGTTGATTTCCATAATCAGACTGTCCGCTCTGAATACAGAATATGTTACCTCCCCCTTGTCCACAAAGCGCGGTGTTTCCAATGGTTGCTTAAACTCTTCATCCATAAAGCACCAACCTCCGAGGCAATCGCTTATGTGCATATTGACTACACGCCACGGAGTCAAAACTGTTTCCTTGTCAGGATTGCGGAATGTGTTGAATATACCAGCTATACGTTCAATACGCTGCTCTATGGTGAACTTGTCGGCAGCTCGAGTCATGGCACGGATGCGCTTCCCCGCTTCACGAAACACATCTGGCTCGTAGAAGCGCTTGAACTTGGCAAAGATGTCTTTGGTTACATCCTTTGGCATGAATTCTGTCCAAGAAGTATCGTCCACAAGATTGGCAAAGTTATCAATAGTTATCTCTTCATCTTCGTCTTTCAGTTCTGCTCCGAATATAAGCAGCGGCATACGAATAGAAATACCGCGTAGAATAGAAATGGCATCCTTACGCTGGTTATGTCGGTTCTTTAATTCGTCCAACCTGGCTTGCTCCTCTGGAGTGCGTTCACGTTTCGGCTTCTTTTCTAGTTTTTCTTTTTCCGCATACTCCTCATTTGTAAAGCCTTGCTTGTTAATATCAATATCACCAGACTTAGGCATGGCCTTGGTCTTACCGATGATTCCTTTCAGATTCTTGAAGTCTGCAAGATCCACATCCGTAAGTTTGAGTAACTCATCATTGTACAATGCCCCATCTTCGAAGCCACATTGCACCACCTTTTCTATCTGAGCTTTCTTGAGTTGCCCCATCATCTTGTTTACATCATATGGCTTCATTTGCGAGCCTTCAATGGATATGATAGGACAAAAATTCAGAAAATCGCCTAAAATATTGCGGTCTTCTTCCGTTGCCTTTCCTGCCTTGGCTGAGACTTTGGCAACTTCAGCCAACATCCGCAAGGTACGGTCTGGTGCAAAGTCGAAAGCATAACATTGCTCCTTCATACGTCCTTTATAGGTAAACGGTGTCTGCACACGGAATATGGTCTGCATATAACCTGCCGCAGATGTACTATATGACCCCGCCATCATGAATACAGCTGTCCACGGCTTTATGCTCACACCCGTCGTCAGTCGTCCGCAGGACAGGGTGATAGTGAATGTCTCGTCAGGATTCTTGCCAATAGCTGTATTTACCATTTGCAAAGCGTCTGCATTTTCTTCGTCTTCATCACCGTTGCCGGCCACATTGACAATTTCGAAGCAGCCGAATATAGGATGTGCTTTCAGTTTTGCACTCAATGCACGGGCAGCCTTGACACCCGGGACCACCCAAAGCGTATGACGAAATATACTACGATACCGGTCGTTGGAATAAGGATAAAGACTTTCCTTGTCCTCCTTGCACAACAACGACAAAAAATTATCTACATCATTTTCGTGAATGAATGTCCCGTCATCCTTTGTACGGAAGAACTCTCGAAAGTTGAAAGCCTTTTCATCTTCGGAATAATCATTCATCAACGCTCCGAGGTCGTAGGTGTAAATATTGATGGCCGGAAGAGAAGCATACGGATTAGGGTCGCCCATGTGCAACAAGTCCCATTCTGTTTTGGCGCGTTGCTCCATGGTGTAATCCCATGTGTACGTTTCCTCTTCAGTGTAATCATCAAGCAGATTGAATGGCGTCCCTGAAAGCTTAAGCACTTTCGTGTTTACCTTGGTCAGCTCCTTAATAACAGCCTCTCCCAATTCTGTACGTGTTCCTTCGTGGGCTTCATCCACAATCAGAAAATCCCATTCGGTGGAGAACACTTCATTGTTCTTGTCAAATTTTCCACCGACCAATTGGGCACCACGCATGTCCTGCATGGAGGCAAAATAGACATACTTGCCTCCTTTTTTCGCCAGCCGTTCAAGGGAATCGAAATCTTCTCCTTTTGTGCGGGAACCATAATGATAGTCGGTACGGTCGTAAAATATCTTACCGAAATCCTCAAACCAGCCCTCATCAACTACGGGACGGTGAGTAAGGATAATGGTGCGGCGCATATCTAAATCCCTTGCCACACGCAGGGCGCATAAGGTCTTGCCGAAACGCATTTTTGCATTCCAAAGCATTTGTGAGCCTTTCTTGAACTGCTTTTTTGTCTTGTCAATAGCAGCCTGTTGCTCTGGACGGAAGATTATAGGAGTTTGAGTATGGCTGATTTCACTTGCATTCAGACTATTCTGTCCATTCTTAACTGCATGTATCGCTTTCTTGATTGTTTCAAGATCGCAGCAGAACCATTCATTCGCCCCTTTCACAGTATCAAACGTCTTTTTCTTAACACCTGAACGCTCCAATACGCTATGTACCTGCTTATCGTTGAAGGAGCTAATTGTTCCACCTTTGAAAAATACGGTCATTTCCGTATGGAGCAGGGTATAGGCAATACCTGCCGTCTTCGTATATTGGTCAATACGATCACATGCAGCTTTGTTAAGTACCTCACTGTTGGGCAAAGGAAAGTTCCCGTCATCCTCCTCCAATGTTGTTTCACCCACTTTCAGACAATCCTTATGCCATTCATCGGAAATGGCAAAGACATATATCAGTCTGGATTTTAAGCTGGTTTCAAATGTTGCCATATCATACAACTTTTATTTTATCAGGTCTATAAACCTTATTTTTCTGTTATTCTCTCCCGTTTTGGGGTCTTTCAATCCCCAGTCCCTTATTAGGCAGTAAATCCCGTTATGGTTTCTGAATCCTCCATCACGACATCCTGAACAATATTCAACATTTTCAGTCGCTCCGAATAAGTCTCGCGTCATGACTTTTACACCATTCTTGCAACTGTCCGGAACAACTCCTTTAAGTCCGTCCATTTGCCAGACATTCCAGGAAATGATATAGGCTATATAAAGCAGGGACTTTGCCAACGGCATTTTTCCAAATTCTGCATAATAGTATTCCGCAAAGGAAACTAGCAGAGCCTCACGAGCCAAAAGCAAATTGTCTCCCTGCCATTCATAGGCATATATGTTCTTATAGGCTTCCTGCGCCATATCAAGCCATTCACCACTTGTTCCGGTGTTTTCACTGACTACACGCAGTTTCCGGTCGAGCATTCCGATGCGTTGATTCAATTCTATTGGAAGCCCGGTCGTAGTATCATAACGGCTGACGAGGTAAGGGGCTTCACCGCAAGTGATTTCCATCCTTGTTGCCCGGACATATGACTTCCATGTCTTGTTATTCGGGAAAGTAATTCTGTCGGGATTGGCCATCCATGTATGCTGCGTATCGTCAACGGTGTTGAATACATCTTTCCTTCCGAACCAAGCCTCGTCCACAAGATTGTTTTGAGCATTACAAACCCATGACGGAGTAAATACCTCTGCCATTTCCTTTGTCCGTTCCGTCTGTTCGTCCTTGCTCTTCAAGGCACGCGGTCGTATCACCATCCCGTTTTCGCCAATAATATGCCCAACTGTTATGGCATCACTATACTGAAATCCATCTCCTCTATGTGCATACGAATCCGTTGCCCAAAAGATATTCCGTCCTGTCGTATGGTCTTTGAGTAACGTTTCCAGTACTTCCGGATAAAGATTAAAAATCTCTGTTTCGTTTATATCAACATTTATTCTATCCATACCGTCAACGATAATTTTTCCATACCAATGTCCTAAATCTGCTTTGCAACTCACTCAATCGCTCCATAATCTCATCGAAAGAAGGTGCATTGGCATAGATGAAGCCAATTTGCATCTGCTTATAGTCGTCACGCAAAACATCTTCGATGCTTTCAGGAGGCAGGAACGATATTGTGTGTGGAAGATGACTCGTATAGTCCAATCCACTCCAAGCCGTGAACTTTTTACGATGAGTCACAATGTCCTCGTATAATTGTACATCCTGCATTGCTTCCATAGCAAACGGTTTATCCATCATCTTTACAATGTCATACATGTGTCGTGTGATACGTTCGATATGCGTACAGCCATTGGGACGGTTAAACTCTTCATGCAAAAGAAAAACCTTTTCCAGGAATGTTCGTCCCGGTACTACGGTAGGAACAGTGAATATAGGTAATGAGAACTCTTCACCTGGATAAGCTTCTTCTATCATGGAACGCATTTCCACATCTTCTGACGGTTCCATGAGTGAACGACAACTTATCTCAATTTTGACTCGTTCGGGTATATATTGCATTTTCGTTTGCAACACTGAATTATACTCGACAAACAGGACTACAGGATCAAGGTCACTGACAGATGTCTCCGGAACTATAACCTTACAGCTCTCTGATAGCCCAAACTCTTTTAATCTGGTCTCAACGTCGAGCGCGAAAGAGCCATCTATGAACTTCTTGGAGTCTTTCCGCAACTTAGTCCGTTGACTTTTAGTCTCAATATTTGTAAATCCGAGATATTGGGGATCTATTGCAAGGTCAATATCTTCTGAAAACCGTTCTATTAATCCCCAACCTTTGCTAAGGCTTGTTCCTCCCTTGAAAACAAAAGCTGCTGCATACGGCAAAGAAAATATGGCACGTAACACCATACTGACCCAGTAGTCCTTTTCTACGGCATTATCCACAATCCCTTTATCTTCGGCTACATTAGCCAAAATGGTAAGTTGTTCTTCTTTTGTAAGTTTAGTAAAATTCATAATGCAAGTCGTTGTTTAATCCATTGCGGGGCAATACTGTAATCGTATTTGATTTCATCAGGACTACCATATTTTTCAATGGCTTGTTTTATGATTGCAACCTGTTCATCTGTCACGTTATCTTTCCCTAATTCTTTCATGGCAGCGACTATAAGTGGAAACAAGTCTGTCTTGTAGGCAAAATTGCGAGGTGCGCTGCGCTTGAATATGATTTTACGGTTCCCGATAGTAAGTTCCCTTGCTGTGGCATCTGTCAAATAGACTGCATTCATCGTGACCTGTGTGGAAAGTCCCAATTTGTTCAATGCTGTCAATCCACTAGGTATAATACGAGCCTTATCCTTTTCCGCTATAGCGTATGCGATATCTTCTATAGAGGGACGAAGTACACCGAACTTATTCCGTAATGGATATAGATATAGACCTTGAGAAAGACGAATGAGCACACCCTCTTTCTCTAATCGGGAAAGCGCACGAGTAACTAGTCCGTCATTATTCAGATGGGCAAAATCACTCACCATATAAAGCCTGTTCGGTCCGTTTCGGTCTATGATGTTTCGTATTTCCTTCGTCAGTATCGTCTTCATATCCACAATGATTCTAGTTGCAAAGATACGATATTACTCTTGATGTAGCAATAAAATGTCCGAAATTCTTAAAGAAAATCGGACATTATAGAATGTACTGGTAATGCGTACAACAGAATCTATTAATTAGGATTTAAAATATGGTTATTAGAAATTACAATCAATCGTTTACAACATCGTGTAAGAGCAACATATAAGTGCCTTTTGTCATTGAAACGATGCGCATTTAAAACAACAACCGTATCAAACTCAAGGCCTTTAGTAAGCAATGTTGTACCTATTACTTTGCCTTGAATTTTACGGCCTTTTCTTCTCAATATATTGCGATTGCGCTCTATTGATTCTGCTGCAGAAACGCCAAGACGATCTGCATCTCGGAGGGCTTTGCATATATCATGTAAAAAATCCTTTCGATACACTTTCATATCAGGAATGTTTTCAATGGCCTCAATTAGAGAGGCAATGTTAGTATATGATTTCTTTTCCTTTAAGTCTGTAATAATAGCTTCCAAAGAACTTCGGATCAATTGGTCTGCAACTAATCTTTTGCTTTTTAATTGACCTGTATTTTTGAACCAAACATTAATTTTTGTTTTTGACCCAATTGTGCGCATCAAATTAACTATACTCTCTATTAGAGAACATCCATTTAATTTATCAAACGATATACAGCTCGAATAAAAAATATTATCATCAATCGACTCTATCATTTTTAACTGTGGGAACTGTTGAATGAACTTTTTCCTAGGCTCTACAGATTCACTTGTCGGGTGTATTAGCAAAACACTATTATCACGCAAGGCATTATATATTTCATTCTTATATAATGAACGTGAAATAGCATAATCATTTTCTGGAGCAATAACAATTTTGATTTCATGATAGTCGTGTAAATCAAGTGTATTAGCGGATAGAAGTTTACTGCGTATCGACAAAAGTTCTTGTCCTAAAGCATTTTTTCCTGCATTATTCCACCTCCATGGTATCTCTAATGATTGACAATTGTCATTAAACGACTTAAATGATTCCTCGGAAAAATCCACAATATGTTCTCTTCCAAAGTCAAATATGCCTTGCAGTGGATCACCTAATATGTGCGTCTGAAGTATAGTAGATAAAGACATTATCATTTGGTGTTGACCCACTGTACAATCTTGGTATTCATCGACTATAAGATGATCATATTTTATAGCTAAATACTTTTTTATGGGTAGTGCTTTCAGTATTTTTATTGCATGCTCTATGGCAAAATGAAATAAGGAGTCTGCATCAGACAATGACGGTATCTCATCTTTATTAAGATGATAAGTCTTGACTAAATTCAGTGCAAAACCACAAATGGTTTCAAGCTGATATGCAGATGATGGAATATTCTTTAACTGAAATTTTTCTTTTAACGAAGCAATACCTGCATGTGTATGTGTCAAAACTAATACTTGCTTCTCTCCTCTATATGAAGCAACACATTCTGCTATGGTATATGTCTTACCAAAGCCGGCAGGGGCAATAACCATACTCTTATTTGCCGAAAGGAAGGATTCTATATCCATTATTACTTATCAATCCAAGATGAAATCATATCTATAATACTTTTAAGCCGACTATCATTTGCAAGTTCGGAATAATGAGTCAAAATACATTTTCCCATAAGCTCACCATAATCTTGTCTTTTATACCATTCCTTCTTTTTTGCTGCAAAACCAAGAGCTAATCTTAGTTCGAAACTTTCGTTTACATACCAGTCTTTTGTTCGTGCTATTTTATTCTGCAAAAAAGCATTTGTACTATCAAAGATCATGGCCTCAGCTTCAGCAGCTGTTTTATATCCATCTTCTTCTATTTTATTAATTGCAACCTGAATTAGTTCTTTGACGGCATTCCAAGGCGCATCATTAAAAACTTGTTGTTCAATAGAATTATCTTCATTACAATCTATTACTTCTATTCCTGCATGCTTGAATTGTTGTTTACAGTTATTGACTTCTTTACAATCCGAGTCGCATAATAAAGCTGTTGGATACGATAGATTATTAAAACCTGTTACATACCCAGACATCCCATTCCCTGTTCCGTCTGCAAATCTTACCCCCTTACAAGCCACAGATTCTTTACCTGAATCTATTCTAAACTGATTAATTGCACGGCAAAAGCCTATTTCAGTTGCGCCCTCACACACTATAATTTTTCTTGCAAAAAAAGCTTCCGGATTCTTTCTAATACAACCTTGCATTTCTTCATCAACATGTTGTAAATGTGATGCCCTCTTCCGTAAAACATAAAGTGCAGTACAAGGAATTTCAACGATAACATTACTAGAATGAGTTGTAATGATTATTTGCTTATTTGTATATTTTGAAAGCCTATTAACAAGGTGCTGAACTCTATCAGGTTCCAGCCCTTGCTCGATCTCGTCAATTAAAATAACACCTGAAGGATGAGTTAAAGCTAATTGAATAGCAAGGGATAAAAGCCGTTTAGATCCTTTCCCTTTTAAACGGAACGGTATTCCATTCTCGTGAATGCTGACCTTGTTCTCGCTAATTGCAATATCTTTATGGTCAAGCATAGCCTTCATTTCATTTAAAGTTATTCCTAAGTCACTGGCTACACTTTTTATTTTGTTTATCACATCTTCGAATTTGTTACCGATATTTGCATCAAAAGCATTTTTGGCTTCTCTAACTACATCTAAAACACGATTTTCATTATCATCTGTATGATTACCATTCAGTTGTCGATAGAGGCTATAAAGAGGATTCCCTTTGTTTAAAGAAAAATGACGATCTGTATATTCCGACACAGAGAAAACATTTAGTTTTCCCCTGTCAGTTGCCTTTATTATAGAGGACTCTACACCATTATAGGATATCACTTCCCAAGAGGGCTCCAAATCTTTCCCTACAGTAAGCCGTACAGTAAGAGCTAGTAGCATCATGCGCTTCTTCGGACTCCATATCATCAATTAATCGGTTGTCTTTTGTTATTCCTCGAAGATGGTCACTGTACTTCTTTATCATTTCATCTGGAACATCAGAAACCACTCCCTCTATAACAATGGGGGATGTGGTATCACACATATAAAAATCGCTATCATTCAGGCGTATACTCCAAGAGGGTGCAAAAACATAAGCAATTGCATCTAAAATGGTAGATTTACAAGAATCTCCACGCCCAATTATGCAAGTAACGCCATCAGATAATAACTGTTCGAAAATTTCTATTCCTCTAAAATGTTGAATTTTTAGATATTTTAATTTTGCCATACTCTTTATATACGTTATTATGTTCTTAATCTGCCATTCTCTGTCACATTTAAAATTTGAACATTAGAGTATATCCAAATTTATTACTCTTATTTTGCGATGAAAGAATGACTTTTATATGATTCAGTAATTTGCGTTCCATATTATTTCACCGCATAATATGCAAATATAGCTATATTTGGCGCAAGTACAGTTTAATGAATAGGTTAAGTATTACACAATGCATAATTAAAATGAATAAAACACAAATTATTATCGTATGCACTTACTTTATCTACATGTTTTATACGCCTAAATATCACTTGCCTATTTAATCTAAGTGATATTTTTTACCTTTTACTTCTTATGGGAACTTTATGGTATCAAATCACAAAGAATATTGAATAAATAATTTGATAATCAGCGGAATAAATAACAATATTCGGTTCGAAGCGTGGAACTGCAATGCCACGTCTTAAGTTAGAGGTCCTGAGAAAACCTTGTAGTACAGATATGGAACAAGCAATCCCACGCTATAGCGTGAGAACCACTATGCAAATCCTTGTACTACGTTTGAAATTTCTCAGGTTTCTAACCTACAAGATAAGCATAACGCTTCTAAAAATCTAATATGTCTTGGAAAGAGGATATACTCAATCCATTTGCAAAATTAATACAATTAAAATATATATAGCTTTTTATCGTGTCTTTTTTCAAATTTTGTTTATTTGTCCGCGCTTACGCAATGAAGGGCAGGTTATAATTTCTTGAACAATTCGGGCTTTCCGGACGATCGGGAGAAACCTTTTGACAAGCGTACATTTGAATTGTCGGTGAAGTATCGACTTACGGACAAACATTCGTTTTACCTGATGGTTCCTCTCTATGTGGATTACAGCAGTAAAAAAACGGAAATACCATAAGACTGATAATATCATTCCCTGTTTGCATCGCATCTGGGGAACGGAACTCGGATATAATTATATCGTGTTTGATTGGAAAGGCATCCACGTATTCGGGGGCATAGTTTTTAGCTATTTACATTCAAAAAGAGATATTAAATATCTTACAGAGTGGGATGGAAATAAATGGACTGACCATTTTTTCTGAAGAAAAAGTATAATGCTTATGGCTTGTCTCCCCAAGTCGTCATTGCCTATCGGTTCCGGCATGTAGGGTGTGAATTGAAATATAAATACAGCCTATACAGGGTGAAGAGCGATGTGCGTTGGATAGAATCAGATGGGAGTGTAAACGAAGGATAAGAACGGTATCAATTCGACCACTACTTCGAATCGATACACGGTTTGTCAATAGGATTGTTTTATTACTTTTAAATATTGAAATCATGAAAACGACAATATTAAAGATTTTATTAGGACTATGTGCAATATTTGCTGCCCATGCACAAACAATCACAGAAGATGGACAGCATAAAGAGTTGGCTTGGCTTACGGAATAAACTTGTTACATAACATTAGAGCCGACCAACGGAACAATCAAAAACATACGATACCTGTTGGTATAAAGGCTAGCCAGCAGTATTTGTGTATTCTTTTCATGGAGATTATATTGATATTTATTCCATTTTTCATAGAATAGTTTGATTTTTATGATCTTTTTAAAACTATTGGGATTTTCGAGGTATCTTTTCCCACCACATATGTTACGCATTCATTTTTTGAATACGAACAAATATTTTTCAGAAGCTGATATTATGACTATGGTTTATATTTCATTTCCTCGTATTTCAACCATAAATAATTATTTCCACTTTTTCTCTATGAAATTATTGCTCATCAAAAAATATTCATATCCTTATATTTTATTTTTCTCTTCGGGATTTTTCTTTAATCAAAAAAATATTCTTACCTTTGTTTCAAGGAGAGTTGCCTTATGAGTATGAGGCTGTAAAGTACTGAAATTAGCACAATTTCCAAATCGTTACCCGAAACTTTTTAAAAATTCTATAAGCGTTTGTCTTTCAAATCAATCCATTAATCAAATAAGAATTTAAATTAAACTGTGTCAGCAAAGAATAAAATATTAACTTTGCTAACACAGTTTTT
>ERZ791885.1942-NODE-1942-length-11329-cov-11.565549_pt1 | contig 11329 bp, 9 predicted proteins | sample MGYA00510159_ERZ791885 | MGnify/ENA primary metagenome ERZ791885 (study PRJEB30046, sample SAMN00792054) | human gut metagenome | study: EMG produced TPA metagenomics assembly of the A metagenome-wide association study of gut microbiota in type 2... | reverse complement strand
CGGGGCAAACGTGGCCGCGAACGACATGGGCGATGGTGTCACCGGATCATCCCCGCGCATGCGGGGCAAACACGGCACCATCAAACATGCCGCCGACCCCGACCGGATCATCCCCGCGCATGCGGGGCAAACAAACGGTCAGTAGATTTGCAGGGGTCCGGAGTCGGATCATCCCCGCGCATGCGGGGCAAACACGACGTATCCAAGGGAGCTCGTCAACGGCGACGGATCATCCCCGCGCATGCGGGGCAAACTCCCAGTTGGGGGTGCCGTTGCCTCCCGTGGTCGGATCATCCCCGCGCATGCGGGGCAAACACCCTGCCCGAAAGCTGGCGTCCTCCAATGGACGGATCATCCCCGCGCATGCGGGGCAAACTTTAAAACATGGGTAAAGCAAACCGAAAACCACGGATCATCCCCGCGCATGCGGGGCAAACGCGTGAGAGCACGTGCGTCGGCTACGAGAGCACGGATCATCCCCGCGCATGCGGGGCAAACGCACAGGATGCAGCGTGGCTTCATGGCCGGTCCGGATCATCCCCGCGCATGCGGGGCAAACGTGCACACCGCGTACCAGCTGCGATTTCCCGCAGGATCATCCCCGCGCATGCGGGGCAAACGCCTGCATGACCGGTGTCATCGACAACGTGGACGGATCATCCCCGCGCATGCGGGGCAAACAGTCCGATTTTATGCGAAAACTCTTGAGCGCTGGACCCTCAATAATTGGATTCGCACAGTGGCTCCAATCTTCGTACTATTGTTCCTGCCTCCAGTCATCGGCCAAAACGCCTATATCGAGAGGCACTACTCCAACCAGTCTTTTTCTTGGTTTTCAAAACTCCATTACGCTTCTGCTTTTGACTTGAGTTTGGTCGCATAATCAGCTTTAATCCATCATAATCCGCTGGCTCCCATTCTTGCCCATGTGTTCTGAAGTCCAAACCTTGTTCGTTATTGGAAGAGTACACCATGACGGCACGCCCTTCGCCAATATTCTCCAATATCTGCTGCCACAGCAGCTCCCGAACACGAGCAGAAACTTTGCCTACATAGACACCAGGGGATACCTCAAACAGCCAACGTGTCAAGTGTCCACGCAGCTTCGGAGGGGACACTGTAAGTACGATAACAATCATTATGAGCCCCTATGCTTCTGCTTGTTTGCTCGATTGTCCTATATCTTATACTGGCATATCGTCCGCACTAGAATTCGCCATCTTCCACGTCAAAATCTACATGCAAATCCCCATCATCATTGATGAACATGTCCGATTCGACTGAGTAATTTTTGCCGCTCGCTCTATATCCCGAAGCCCCAGCCCACAACTGCGTCGTAATATCTTCAACTTCCGGAGAATCCGATTCGGCCTCATCCGGAGTCAATAACAACGAACGTATATCCTTCACACAACGTTGCATAAATTTCCCATCTTTCATTCTGTCTCGTATGCCTCGACGAGCCGCGACGGATACATCATCAACTTGCTGTGCCACTAAATCAAATGCCAGAGGAATCGTGATATCCACTTTGTACAAATCTGCAATGTCATAGACAAAACTTCGCTCATTTCTTGCGTGAACGAACCCCAATCCAGGAGAACACCCAAGAGCAACGATAACTGCATGCACCACACCGTACAGAGACGTATTAGCAGCAGACAACGCACGATTCACCTCATCCGCATCATCGAAATCCGTGACTTTGTACGATCGCCCTGACCATATTACCCCGGTACGTTTTGATTCTCGCTCATACGCTCGGCGAACTCGTGTTCCCTCTTTACCAAGTAGTTGTTGCATGGTAAGACCATCAGTTGATTCATCAGGAAACCGCATCGCATACATCTTCCGAGCCACTTTCACACGGGTGCGCTCGGAAGACACCAACTTGGCCTGCGCTTCCAACAATCTCGTGGATTGCGCGAGAGAGGCCCCGTGACAGTAGTAGCGAACACCATGCTCTCCCACCCATATGCATGTGGATCTCGACTCGGCCAACAGACAAATAGCGGCATAAGTAATGTTGCTACCTGGTCCTAGCATCAGTACGCTCAACGTCGCGGCGGGCACATGCACCGTTCCTCGTGCATCAGTTATTGTCACAGCATTGTCGGCACGATTGACTACACAATGCTCCGCGTACAGAAATGTCAAACGATCTTGCACGCGGAGCAACGACTGCAACTCAGGTGGTCGAACACCAGGTATGCCGCTCATGACCGAGGCTCCTTGCGATGATCGTCAGCCAAGGGCACCAATGTCAAAAGACCGAATCCATAGCCTTTAGCACGTCCGATCCCCTCGATCAACGACCGTCGAAGCAAGTCCGGATCATCCACAACCAGTACGCCATCATAGGTGGCCGAAGTCAATGTAACTGTCGAGCCCTTACGTCTGAACTTCTCCCGAACCGAATGTCTAACTAATACCTCAGGTAGCTCAAGCCTATTGATCGGCATATGGAATCCGGCACGCCGAGCCTGATGGAACAACCATTCTTGCTGTTCTTCGGCCCTGATGATGCCCGTGCGCTTGCCGCGTTTACCCGGCTCTCCGGACAGCTCGGAATGTGTCGGATTCGCCTTGAGACGGAATCCCCATTCCTGCCCGCATTCCAATCTCGACAGGAACGGTTCATATGAGCATGTCGAAATATCGACAGTTCCAACTCCAAGTTCCTGACGCAGAATTTCCGCATCCGGGACATTCGGGGAGACGATATACAGTCGACTCGGTTGCCCGGTACGTCCCGGGTCAAGCCGCCACAATACTCGGGATGAGTCGGTATCACCATCGGTAGCCCTAGCAATGATAGCGTGCATCCTCTCCAGTGACGCCAACGCTCGCATCGCAAGACGATGCCTCGGGTCAATCATGGCTCTGGTGAATATTGTCATCGTTCCTCTTCCTCTTCTGCATTTGCCACCGCATCGAAGAATGCGTCGTCATCGAGCACCGACTCGGATTCACTCGGACACGTATCGTCGCCATCCGCGGGCCCTAGTTCGGGAACAGTAGGGCGAGGCGACGCTCCATCATCGAGTCGCATGTATCGCCGCGGCTTCCACAGCCGTTTCTGCTGGCTGAAACTCACCGGCTCATCCATAAGCTCATCCACGAATCCCAGCTGACTTCCCTCCCCGGGCAATGGTTCCACGATGACGGGCAAGAAGTCCGGCTTGCCGAAGGTCAATCTATGCATCACCCGATACTGGTATCGTTCCGTGGCTTGCCATGGAGCCTGCCGCAGTGCATCCTCTAACCCAGCGTCCGATATCCACGCATGCACAGGACCGTCTGGCGGGCACGATCTTCTGCCAAGAAACAGTTGGTAGTACGGGGACGCCAGTGCAAACCGGTATCGTTCAAGCTCAGCACGATTGGTGCTTTCTAGCCCAGCGAGAAACACCGCATCCTGCAGATAGTATCTGCGCGACAGAGGAAGCATGTCCCCGTCATCGGTACGGGCCGTCTGATAATCGCTCATGACGGTGCCCGGTTGGTCTACACGCACACCAAACCGTAGCCCGTCGAACCGTTCAAGCGATTCGTCGCGCCCGATTCCTAGCGCTGCGGCGATTATGCCGATGACGCCGCTTTTGGTGGGCCATGCTTCGGTTTCGCGCCGGGTGAACCGGCTTCGCGCCCCCCACGACTGCATGGGTGCAGCCAATCGCATCAGTAAAACTGACATGGCTCGTTCACTCCTGAGTCAGACGATCCGCGACGGTTCGCTCAACATCGGCGACCAGGTCACGCAGCGACGTGGTTTTACCGTCGACCAAAGCATCCGCAGCCGCGGTGTCGTCGCCGATACGTACGACCCAGGTCTTCACCGGTGTGATGCCATAGGCCTTGTCCAGGTCCTGTTGGCGCCGCACCAGAGCCTCAGTCGCATGCTGCACATAATCCGGTACGACAGGCCGCTCAAAAGCACCAACCAAGTTCACCGCCTGCGTATCGCGCAGATTGACCACGATGAGATCCGGCAGAACATTCTGTCCAAAAGTATTAATCTTGCCCTGCGGCACACTGGTCAGGAATGCTTGCGCAAATGCGGAGACTGCCTTTGCCGTGGCGTTGACATCGCCCAGCCGGTCCTGCAGCCGGTTGGCGTCTACGTTCGCGTACCGATAGAAAGTGGCGGCGTTGAATTCAATCTGTCCCATCATGGCTGCTCCGGCATCGCCCGCCTCATCTTCTCCCCCGTTGCGCTGATTATCGTCCACCGCGGTGAAGAAATCAGATTCGGGCTCGACCGTTTGCACGCTGATTGCGTGCGCCACCTGAGCACAGGCATCCACATTCAAATTCGTGTCATCGGCAACCATGCGGCCGAACAACGCCACGTCAATGGAACGGTCATTGGATACAATCTGCTTGATGCGCTTTTTGTCACCTTTAATCGTTTTGGTCGGATTCTCGGTGTCAGCCGCTTCGATGGCAATATCCGCCAACTGGCCATATTGACGATTGCCTAAGAACAGCAGATACTGAGACTGCTTGGCACGATCATCATCAGTCTCGTCACCTTTTTTCTTGCGAGGCTTTTCCAGCTTGATACCGGCACCGCCCTGCAATACGGTTTCGGCGAGATCAGTTGCCTGATCCTCACCCAGATCTCCACGGCGTTCGAGGATACGGCTCGCTAGTTCCTCCACGACGCGCTTGGTGCGCACTCCCAGATCGTTCGGGTCAACCAGTTCCTTGAACAATTCGCGCGTCGGCCGCTTCCAAGCCTGACTAGAGACCCTAGCTCGGGTTACTCCACCGTATTCCACGGTTTTGGGGCTGCCTGTATCATCACGGTTGAGGTTGCCGGCGGCGGTGGTTTCCAGCGCGTGGATTTCGATGATAGTGCGATTGATAGTTGACATGATGTATTGTTCCTTTCCGGAAACGACGGCACTTGCTGCCGGATTGTCTATATACAAGACGTCGATGTGAAGACGTCATGGGTCAATAAGTCGGTAGATGAATAGAGATGAATCAAGGTTCAGAGCACTGAACTAACCATTCGGATTATCACTGGTCCTCGCGGCCCCATAGCCTCGCTGGAAGTCACGTCCCCATCGCAGTCGAACCGCATTGGCTCGCGCCCGTCCGGAACGCAGTCCTTCCAAGTCCTGAGCGAGCATCCCGTAATTAATGGCGATACGCTCGCGTCGGAGTAGTCGAATCAGGCCTCGCGCATGTCGTGTCAGTTCCTTCCAGCTGTTGGCGGTCTGCAGCCGGTCGAACATGCCACGGATGCCGTTCTCATTGAAATTGTCGTATGCCATACGGCCTACCGCAAAGCCAAGCGAAACCCCTGCATCGGTGTGCATCGACATATCACGAATCGACTGTTGATGCAGCGCAAATAGCGTGACAGCCGCATAGATGGCATGTTCTTGCGGCGTTGGCGTACCGGAATTGGTGGAATCGTATCCCCTGATCTCGCAATCCTCCGTATCCGGCAGAGTCCATGCGAATACATCGGGAGCATCTCCGATTTCATGTCCGACGCTGTGTCTGAGCTTGGCTATGGCTGCGGTCGCGTAGGCGCTGTCGCCCAAATACCCTTTCTCACTGCCACTGCCGTTGGCAAGCCGACGCACTCGCCCCGACACCCATATGCCAAGCGGCGTGAGCCGTATGGTCGAAGGCTTGCCTTGACCGGATTGCTCCATATGTTGTTCCATTATTCGTTCTCTCCTTCGTTGGGGACATCGGGGATAAGCTTGTTGATCTTCCCTCGGTACCAGATTTCGGCAAGCGCCACGCAGTAATGTGTGGTCGTCGATGCGCCGGTCTTCGGGTTTCTGCGGGTGACGTCACGGCCAACGATCGCACGGGAGGATGCCTGAGCGGCGATCTGGTCTCCGAGCCGGAACAGGATGCGCCGTGCAATCATGCTCCATTGCTGCCGGACATCTTCCGTATCGGTATCGGAGTCAAGTCCTTGCACCCACTGTCGAAATGCGCTATCGAAAGCAGTGTACCCGGCGTCCGCGGCCCGAGCTCGTGGTCCGTCTACTGGCAATCCAGCAGCGATAGCTATGTTCCCCGCCAGATTTCGTAACTCCTGCACACCGGTATCCACCATACCAACCGCATCGCGGACGACTCCTCCCAATTCAGGATGCTGCGAGGATAGCACCGTCAGATTCAAATCGAGTACATCGTCCACAGTGGTGTCGACCACGGCTTCGTTGCTGCCGTATTCGACACCGAACGAATGCAGCCGGACTGGAAAATCACCAATCTTGACTTTGTCCAACCATCGCAACGTAAGAGGACGCAGTGATTCGGAAGGCCCTTCTCTGTGCTCTTTCCCTGCTTGTTCATCGGCGACCAAGGTCGGCAATCCGCGCCACAGTGCCCGTGCGGGATCATGCTTGCGCGGCATGTAGACCAGCGGCATCTTCAACGTCTTCTCCTGAGCGTTACTGCGTCTCCAGGCGGTCATCGTCTCGTATCGATGCGCGTTCTGAGGCTTCAACCTGTCGCCATTGCAAATGAGCACCCCAGTAATGGTCTCACCGTCATGAGCGAGCAACACACGTCGGGACTGCCATGTCAACAAGGAAGCTGGCCCAATGAAGCTACCAGCTTCGCCTGTCCGGTCCATCGGTTGGTCAAATCCCGGTTCAGCCTGCTCGGTCAATGGCTGGCGTTCCCAGATCGGGGCGTCATCTTCAACAGACCAGGCCGCACCACCATCGCCGGCGTCGAACACGTCGGCGCTGGCATAATTGAGTATCAGCGTCTTCCACAGGTCAGAACCTTCAATGAGATCCCCACCCAGATGCCCTGCCCATGCCACGCCGATGGGGTAACCTTTGCCGCCTTTGACGCGTGGGTCTCCCACCGCCCCTGATTTGATTCCGGACGGGTCAAACGCTTGCAACGTCACCAGCCATCGAGCCGCCTCCGGGACGCCCATCGTGGCAAGACCCTCACCACTGCGTGTGGTGAAGAACTTCTCGCCATTGGGCACATCTAGCACGAGACGTTCCAGTCCGGAGACCTCGTTCTTCGCGGTGTGCAGACCGGCGACCTGATAGAACGGTGCCGTATCGTCGAATAGGTCGAACCGGTTCCTGTAATAGTCGCAATAATCCATCAGCGCATCACAAGCATTTCGGGTTTCAACACCATCGTTGAACAGGGTCTTCCAGTCCGTAATACCAGAACCGCGAAGATGGCCGAACGTTCCATAGATGATTGCAAGAAGCAAACGGCACAGCGCAAAACGTTGCAATGGGATATCACCATCGATGCTGCGGATTTCATTCGCCTGCGCAAAGGCCTCCTTGATAGACAGCTGGAGGAATGAACCATCGGTCATCGTCACTGGAATCCATGGACGGTCCATCAGATTGAATGAGATATCATTTGCTGGCATCTGTTTGCCATCCCTTCCTCGTTGAATAGCGGACCGTCAATGTCCTAGTACCAATTCTCGCACCATTTGCATCCCATTCAGGGATTTGATAGACGGCGGTTCCATTCTCGTCGAGAACGATCATCAATTGCCCTGCAAGACCACGTTCCAATTGCATGTAGTCGAACCAACGGTCCGGTGTGGCTCGTTCGAAGGCCGCGATAACGTCATCGAGGTTCATATAACTCAGGGAAGTCCGACTCAGAGAGATGGTACATGACAGTATGTCTCGCACCTGTTGTCGGGTCGGGACACCGAAACCGGTCGGGAGCATCCGCTCCGATTCGTCGAATCCGCACCAAGATGGCAACATGAGTTCGCCGTTCCGTTGCTGCAACACGATGACTTCGAACGAGTCCTCGCTCTCACGGACGCCGGCACGGCCCTTGCGTTCGTTCGCCTTACCAGGAGTATCAGGGTCGGTCATGGCGACCTTGAGCCAATTGTTGATGTCGAAAGCATCCTGCATGCGCTGTGGATTGAAAATTCTGAAGCTCTCAGCCATTGTCTCACTGCTGTGCCGATCGGATTCCAAACGCTCCTTCGCCGCGCACTCTCCGTGATTGCCATCCTGCCATGATTCCGGACATACCATCTTCCTCCCATACACTGTCTGCACCAGTCGGGGAATGTCACTCGGAATGTTCAGCTTTCGAACCGCTCCCGGTTCCATGTTCAGCACCGCGAGCGAACGCATCAGCAAATACGGCTGGTATACCTTGTCCACACCAGCCGAGAACTGTGGCGGCACATCAGGATTCCACTGACTGACCCCGGTGATTACCAGTCGTGCCTGTCGTAGTGGTTCCGGACGCAGGTTTTCCCCGTCTCCACGATGATGACGGTGGAGACGTCCCGCACGTTGCAGAATCAGGTCGATCGGCGCGATGTCGGTAATCATCAGGTCGAAGTCCACATCAAGCGACTGCTCCACAACCTGCGTGGCCACGACGATGCCAGAACGACCTTCCACAGAACCGTGTTTGCCGTATCGGTCGATAAGTTCCCGATCGATGCGGGCACGATCGACAGCCAGGAACCGGGAATGGTCCAGCATGATGTCCATATCATCGCCCATCGTCTCAAGTAGCATCTGATAGGTAGCCTGAGCACGGCTCACTGTATCGCGGATGATGACCGCGCATCCACCATCGCGGAGATTTTTCCTCAGCAACGAAACGAGCGTCTCGTCACCGTCGTCTATCAGTGACACTTCGATGTCGGTGGCACGGCCGGATGGTTCAGGTGCCGCCGTAATAGGAACACCGTTCGCCGTAGCGACCGAAATCAGCGGATACCGCAGATCTGGTTCGACGGAGACCTCATCATTGTTCTGTACCGCATCCTTCCTCTGCCTCAGGGGGATACGCCGCGGCGGCGCGATATTCTCAGCAGATACCGGCGGGATTCTCGACGGCAAGGGAATCCTTGCCGGAAGCGACAAAGCATACTTCGAAGGCCTGACTGGTTCCGCCTCCACTTTGGAAGCGGCCGATGCCCCATTCCTGTAGGCATCCAGAAAAGCCTGGCGTTTTTCCTGCGGCAGTGTCGCACTGAGCATGATGACCGGTACGCCGTAGGCACCCAGCCAAGACAGTACCGTCTCCATGTACACATTCATATAGGCGGTGTTGGAATGAATCTCATCCAGAATCACAACCTTGCCAGCGAGCGCTAGATGCCGCAACACAACATATTTGCTACGTAGTCCGGCCATCAGCACCTGATCGATGGTGCCAACAACAAAGTCGGACAGATTGCCTCGCCGCCGGCCAGTCAGCCATGAGTTGACGACAGCCTGCATGGTCGAATGGTCGTCGTATGCACGATACTTCCCATACCGGCCGTTCTCGTCGCATTCGGCATCGACGGACCCGACAGATGGCTCAGACAAATCCATTTCGGTGTCAAGTCTCTCTCCGCCGTTGTCGAACCATTGTTCACGCAGATGCTCGTACTCGTCGTTGAGCTCGTTCTTGCCGTGGGCCAAGAATAGCGAACCGATCTGTCCCCGTTCATCGGCCGGTAAATGCCCCACCCAGTCCAACACACGTGTGAACATCGCATTGACGGTCGCCTGACTGGGCAGTGCGTAATAGATGCCTCCGCAGTGGAATCGTGCGGCAAGTATTTCCGCCGCAATCAATGCCGCTTCAGTTTTGCCTTCGCCCATATTGGCTTCGACGATCATCAATCCCGGCGACTCCATGGTCCTGGCCAGACGGGCCGCCTCACGTTGCATCGGACGCATACGCGCTCCGGGAATGGAGAAGCGCTCGGCGAACATCTCATCGGGAGACTCCCCCGTTGCGAGCGGGGTCCATGGCCCGGGAATCCTCAACATGCGCCATGCCTTGTCCGCCCGTCGCCTCGCATCAAAGACCTGTTCGTCCACAGGACCCTGATTGAGAGGGAACAGTCTGCTATCGCTGGCGATCCAATCGGCCATGACCACCATTGATGTCAGCAGTATCTGCGTACGTCTGCGCAAGGAGCGGTTGCGTAGTGTATAGAGAATCGGCTGAGCATGCAACGTATCCGAGACCCAATCCAGCAACTCATTACGAATCGCGGTCCATGCCTTATCTCCCATGAACGTTTCCCTGCGGAAGCTTTTTCCTCGTTGTGAAGGATCGACCAGTGCCTGTTTATCGTCGGTCAGGGACTTACCATGATGGCCTGCTACAACGCATGCAACACCGTAGGCGAACGTCCCCGGCTCAACCGGGAACCCCTGGCTGCAGAACCACTCGATCACAGCTGCATATCCGACGAGCTCATGCCGATACTCCGAACGCATCGGATCTTTGCCGACGATTGCCTTAATGGACAGCTTGGTCTGCTTCACCTTGTCAGCGAATTTGGTGCTCTGCACGATAAATGACGGAGCCCCTTTACCAATATCATGAATCGCAGCAATGAACTGATATAGTTCCTTCGCAACTTCACGATCGCCAATATCCTCAGCCAACAGCTCCTTGATGTTATCGGAGACGAAATCATCCCATACATGCAGCGCAACCTCACCTGTGTCCTCCAAATGCTGCCACAACTGCAGATAGCTGTCGTCATCCGTGCGCCCGTAAAATGCCGTTTTCGCCCAAATCGATAGAGCCTCCGGCGACAACGCCGTCTTGCCCTTCGGAAAATGAGTGGCCATATCATTCCCTCCTCAATCGTGCTGCATATTACGAGAAGTGCTGGGAAGACATTCATTTCTCCCAATCAACTTACTGATATAAAGCATACAAGATAACACCTTTATATGTCAACTCTCATTCAATACCCCCGCGAATGCGGGGCATCCATCAGCAGAAGAACTTTCATTCCTCCCTATCAACGGATCATCCCCGCGTATGCAGGGCAAACTCGTAGTCATGCAATAATAAAGGTCGGAAGGCCGGTGCCCTCCACCCTTTAAACCTTTTGGTCTGGTGGAAGGTTCCCGGCCTTTCGCCAGGGCATCCCCACAGATTCAGAGCACGGCACCATCAGATGACTTGTGCTCGCAGAAATCTTGGCCAACCCAAAATCTCCGCGAGCACTAAATACATTACGACCTCACGCCTTGGCGACCTCCACGGCCAGCTCGGCACCTTCCTTCACCTCGAAGGAGGTAGCCAGCGTCTCGTGGGCGATCAGGTCGCGGAACTGCTCGACCTTGGCCACATTGGCGGCCGGCACGGTCAGCACCAGGGCGATACGGTCCGCGATGTCCAGATCGGCAGCCTTACGTGCGTCCTGCACAGAACGAATCACGTCGCGGGCGTAGCCTTCAGCCAGCAGGTCGTCATCCAGCGCGGTGTCGAGGATCACGAAGCCACCGGTCGGCAGAGCGGCGGAGACCGAAGCGGCGGCCACGGTGGCGTTCTCCTCCTCCACACGGTTGATCAGCTC
>ERZ791885.1940-NODE-1940-length-11344-cov-4.208167_pt1 | contig 11344 bp, 9 predicted proteins | sample MGYA00510159_ERZ791885 | MGnify/ENA primary metagenome ERZ791885 (study PRJEB30046, sample SAMN00792054) | human gut metagenome | study: EMG produced TPA metagenomics assembly of the A metagenome-wide association study of gut microbiota in type 2... | reverse complement strand
AATTACTAAATTAGAAGTTGTTTAATGGAGAATGTATGAAGAAGAGAATAACGCTTATTGTTTTTTTGGTGCTAATAATTGTTGCTTTATATGTGTTGTATTGTTTTAATTATATTCCACATAAAAAATATACAAATGCAGATTTCAATATAGAAGCTTACAAGAGCAATATTGATAAAGACAATGATGGTATAGATGACCAAACAGATATATTAAATAATGCAAATAATTACATAAAAACTAATCCAAAATATAAAAGCAAATATTACAACACAGGTTATCCAAATGATGAATATGGGGTTTGTACTGATGTAGTAGCTTTTGCTTTAAAAGATGCAGGATATGATTTGATGGTATTAGTAAATGAGGATATAAAAAACAATAAAGAATTATATGATATAGATGCCGTTGATAAAAATATAGATTTTAGAAGAGTTAAAAACTTAAAAGTATATTTCGATAATAATGCAATAAGTCTTACTACAGATATAAATGAAATAGAAGAATGGCAAGGTGGAGATATTGTTGTATTTAAAAAACATATCGGCATTATATCTGACAAGAGAAATCGAAAAGGTATATGTTTTGTTATTCATCATGCAAACCCATATCAAATATATTATGAAGAGGATATACTGGAACATCGTGATGATATCATAGGACATTATAGAATCAGTTAAACAACTCCCAGTTTTTGAAACTGAGAAATCGAAATTTGTGGAGAGATTTCCTGAACTTTCCGTGTTTTTCAAGGCATGCAGAGCCTTGTATGATGAAATGATATGTATTTTCCCTTATTTTTGCCCTTGTGAGATAATCGTGAGGGAAATAAGGGAAATTTCTTTTTAGTCATTGCCTGCCACTTTGTCGAGAAGCCTTGCCGAATCTCGCTTAGCTTTTCTGGTGGAGTGAGCATAGACATTCATAGTGGTACTGACATCTGAGTGTCCTAACAGTTCCTGCACATCCTTTGGAGCAGCTCCGTTTGAAAGCAAGTTGCTTGTATAGGTGTGTCTTAACTGGTGAAAATGAAATCCTTCAAATCCCTCCAGCCTATTGGAAACTGACCGACACACAAGACTAAGTGTGCTTGGTAATTCAAGGCAACCATCAGGTCTTAAGCAGACAAACAATATTTCCTTATATTCTTCAGGAACATCCTGTGTTCCATCCAGATGATAATATTCATAATACACTCTGTTTTTGTCCTGTACTTCTTTGTAGTAATTGCGGTGATAGAGTTCACCATACTGCATCCGGTTTTTAAGCTGTTCTTTTCTTGCTTCTTTCAGTATGCCTGCTAGCGTATCTCCGAAATCAACAATTCTTACTTTTTTTCGTTTGGTAGGTCCAATGATGTTCTTGTGTCTAGCTCCATCATAACGGATACTTCTCTTGATAGTCAGGTATTGTTCCTCAAGATTAATATCCTGCCATGTAAGACCACAAACCTCACCGATGCGAAGCCCTGCGTAATATGCTATCTGAATTGGCAGTATTGCTGGGGGATTCTTTTCTTCAAGGTATTTTATTAACCTCTGGTAATCTTCGTGTGAAATTGGCTGAACACCTTCTTCAATGTCATCATCCGAAAATAAATCCACATCCTCCGCCTGTTTTTTCAGCTTGATATACTGCATTGGATTGAAAGTAATAAACTGCTTTGGAAATACTGCAAATCGGAAAGCCTGCTGTAATACAGCAGAAAATGAATGGATATAATCCTTGCTGTATCCCTTTTTGACAGTTCCATCCGGATATTCGCCACCAAATGTCAGTAAATCAAAGAATGACTGTAAATGTTCCGCAGTAACATTTTTTAACTTTCTGTCAGCAATAGGATGTTTCTTGATAACCCTTATTGCACCGAGATAGTTTTCAACAGTTCCATTGCTTAATGTCCCTGTCTTTAGTTCTTCCTCAGACCATAAATTAAGTAAATCACCTACAGTGAGATTATCTGTCTTAGCAACAAACTTTTTATTATCATAATCATCCATTGCCTGACGGAGCAGTTTTTCCGTTTCACTCTTGCTTTCTGTTCCAGCGTATTCTTTCTGAACCAGATTGCCGCTTTGATCTTCTACATAGAAGCGGTAGTACCATTTTTTTCCTTTTTTTCTTACAGATCCTTTTGCCATAATCGTGTTTCTCCTTTCGATATTCGACAATCGGAACTGATGAAATGCTTCTTGCGTGTAGGCATCTTATGGACAAGTCCATAAGCCAATTCGCCGCTCGTCAAATCTGTAAACAGCTTGACTCGCTTGTGCTCATTGTATCATAACTCCGGTTGTCGTTCTATACCGAATCGGAATTATCTTCTAGGAGATTGGATAGTCTCTGTGCCGCCACATCCGGATTCTTGGAATATGTTCTTATGATGTCAGCTATATCATTGAATGCGTTTACTGAGTGAGTAATCTCTCTCAGAAACATTATTTCGTTATATTCCTGATTGGATTCAAACCCCATCTTTGCTGCTACATCTGCATATTCTGTATTTCCCTTGAAATTATTGCAGGCATTGGTAAATGAATCAGCAAAGAGCTTGTATTCGTTTAATACTGCCAGCAACAGGTTCTTGGCAAAATCTCCTTCTGCGTTATCAAGGTTTGTTGGAAGGTTTTCGATAATACCTGTCATTGCGTCTTTTATAAGAAGTTCTTTCTTATCTGTTATATCTGTTTCGTAGCTGTCAGTTTCACCTTTGAGCCATTCCACAGATACATGAAGTGCTTCGGAAAGTCCTTCCAGTACCATCTTCTTGGTATTGTCGATTGTTCCGGCTTCATAACGCTGTATGGTGGAAGCGGTGACTCCCATCTTGTCTGCAACATAAGGTTGTGTAAGGTTTAATTCTGTTCTTCGGCTTTTAGCCCTCTCGCCGATAATCCGGCGAAGTTCCTTATCCTTCATGTTGTCTGCCTCCTTTTTGATTATTCCTTTCGGTATGTTCATACTATATCATATAAAAATTAAAATTGCAATATGCAATACTATAATCATCTTTACAATTTCGTAACGCTTGACAATAAAATATAAATGCGATATACTGACAGAAAAAATAAATTGCATAATGCAATTTTAAAGGAGGCGGTTAAATGACGGAAAGAAAGATAGCTCTATCTATAGAAGATGCTGCCGACTATACAGGAATTGGAAGAAACACTCTGAGAAAACTTGTTGAGTGGGAAAAGCTTCCTGTTCTAAATGTCGGAAGAAAAGTTCTTATAAAAACGGATATGCTTGAAAAGTTCATGGAAGTAAACGAAGGTAGAGACTTGAGAGATAAGAGCAGCGTAAAACCGGTCACAAGAAAAGTGACAACTTAAGAGAGGCGGCTTCTAATGAAACCGCCTCTGATATATCAGACCGAAGCCATGATATACCTACACGCAAGAGGATTATAACATGTGCTTCTTCTGATATGCAACAACCAATTATTGGAATGGAAGGACAGGAAAATCACAAGATATCAAAGCCCTCGGCGTTTGAGAGCGAAATACACCCCTCGCACAAACCTGCGGTTTATGCTCAGCGTATTTCGCCCTTGCAGGGAGCAAAGCCACGCAGGCGTGACTTATACAAATGCTGTCGCATTTGGTTATGCCGGATACGGCAATAAGCCAACAACAATACCACTTATATTGTCTGTTCGTACTCCATTCCCACTAGCAGAGGAAGGAGAAGAAAGCACATTGACAACAAGACATTCATTTATACAGATGACCAAGCTGTCGAATGTCCGGGGAAGAATAACCTATATATCAAGCCATGCAAAGCAGGAACATCTGTATGCTGTCTATGAAACTACGGAAAGAAGTTACTGGACAGAACTTGCACGATGCAGCCAGCAGGAATTTAAGAAAAGCGGTGTTGAGGGAAATTGTATCGAGGCAAGAGAACTTATCATTGCCCTGCCTGAATCACTTTATGAACAGGGAATGCCCGATATGCTGCTAAAATCGTTTACGGATAAATTCAAAGAAAAGTATGGTGTGGAATGTGTTGCAGCACTTCACCACAATAAGCGTATGACAAATTTCCATATCCATCTTATCTTTTCCGAAAGGCAGTTATTAGCGGAGCCTGTTATAAAGATTGCCACAAGAAATATGTTCTATGATGAGCATGGTAATCATGTAAGGACTAAGAAAGAAATCCTTGATGAAGCTGGCAATATCCGCAAAAGATGTAAGGTTATAGGGAAAGGCGAGGTTTATGAGAAGAAGCTGTTTACCTCAAAGAATACGAGGTTCAAGCAAGAAGATTTTCTGGATGAGGTAAAACTATTCTATACCAGAATGATAAAACATTGGGTAACGGACGAAAAAGACAGATTAACAGTATTTGACCGCAATGGTCCATATCTTGCTACCAAGAAGATTGGTAGGAATAATCCAAAGGCAGAACAGATTGAGCAGGATAATAAGTTGCGGATGGACTGGAATCGGGAGGTTGACAGGGCAATCATAAGCAATGTTCCTATGGATGATATTTTACAGATAAAAAGGGAACATATCACAGAACCGATAAAAAGGTCGATTGAAATATATGGGAACAAACCTCAACGATTAGCATTGATACTTAATATGGCGATTACGGAACTGGTACTGCTGATATCGAAGGTGCTTGAAGCAGCCAGAGCTATTCGGAATAAGATACTGCATACAGATGTTACAAATGCCGAAAAAACAGATTTTGCAAGCAATATAGTGGTAGATAACACAGATAATACTTCTGCTATTGAAGAATCTACAAAAGTTGAGAATAAAATAACAACGCAAGAAGAAACAATCAAGGAAGTTAATGTTACAAAACCAGACAAGCCTGTAATGACACCAGAGGCAGCCACATATCCAAAGCTTAAAAAAATAAAAGCAGAGCTTGATAATCAGAATAATCTTATCTTTCAGGCTGAACAGCAACGGGGTAATCTTGAGATTGAATTATCTGATTTGAAGGGATTGGCAAAGCTTACAAGAAAAGCTGAATTACAGAGAAAGATTGATGAAAAGACTGATTATATCAATCGATTGAAGATAGGACTTTCAAATATGGTTCGTAACTACGGATTTGAGAACATGAATGAATTTTATCTAAGCTACAAGGAATCTCAAAATGCATATGCAGAGTATCAGCAGGAAGTTGATGACTGGAAGAAATCCAATGACAATGCAGAAACACCAATGAATAAGACAGAAATGATGTCAGAGAAACTTGCCCGATTGCAGAAAGATGTTGGAAAGTTTAGACAAAACAATAGAAGAACATTTGACAAAGAGATGAGGTAATACTCCGCTTCTTTAGAAATGATGTCCAGCCAATATTACTATAATATCAGATTTAAATGATTGATAAATCCTGACATTTTTGCTATTCTAATTATTATAGAAATATTGCAACGGAGGTAGACAGGCATGGCGGTCAGAGAGATAATCTTAACAGCACAGCACAGCACAGCACAGCACAGCACAGCACAGCACAGCACAGCACTCTGACTGCGCCTTTTTTTCGACTGTTCATATTCATAAAAGGAAACGGATAAAAGCATCAATAAATATGTACATGGATAAGATGTATGTATTTAGTGGTGCTTTTTCTGTCTGATAAGGGGGGATCATTTGATTTGAATTTAAAGCATGGTCATACATGGAAATTAAGAAAACGTATCTATTTTAATACTATATTTACAAAAACAAAGGAGGATTCAGATGAGAAGATTAAAGCATAATTTTAAGAAAGGAATGGCGTTTGTTCTTACCTTTGCCATGATAGCAGGACTGGTTCCTGCTATGTCAGGCGGAGCAAATAAGGTGCAGGCAGCATCCGGTTCGGGAACGGAACCAAGTGTGTCAGCCTATGCCACAAAGACACAGTTGATGGATAATACATTTGCCCCGAATGCAGATGGAACTGCAGAAAATTATGGAATGATTGTATTTGGTAAAAAATCAGATGGAATAACAGCACAGGAATGGTATATCTTAGGAGAGGATAAGGGTGTATCAGGGGATAATACCATCATCTTTGCCACAAGCCCCATAGCAACAGGGCAGAAGTTTAATTCAAGCTATGACAATAAGTCTTTTGCTTCAAGTTTTGGTGTATATGCAAGTAATCCATCAGAAGTATATGCAAACCACTACGGAGCAAGTGAACTTCGAGTGGCATTGCAGGGTATGGCTACGAATACAAACTATTTCACCACAGCCGAGCAGGGCTTGATGAATGCTACCACAGTGAAAACGAAGGACACGAAGAACAGTAATGTGACCTATACCACCACAGACAAGCTGTATGCATTACAGGGAAAGTTTGAGGATACAAAACTGTTGGCAGGAACCAGTGACAGTACAGTACTTGCCATGTATAGTTACTGGGGCAGCTATTCTTCGAGCTACGATTTTTGGTTCTGGTCGCGCTCGCCTTACGCTGATGATGTTAGCATTGCGTTGGTAGGTATTCCGGGCCTGATTGTCGGCAACCGCTATGTTGACTACGATTTAGCTGTTCAGCCCGCTTCCAATCTGAATCTGTCATCTGTTCTCTTCGCATCTGCTGCGACAGCAGCATCATCTGATCAAGCAAAGTTAGGAACAATCGCATTGGGTAAGGCGATGACTTTAAGACTTGACGGAACAGGTAAGAATATTGGTACAGTAACCTATAGTGCCACAACAGGTGATATTAAGGTGGTGAGGGGTGATACATCACAACCCGTGTCACTTGTCGTACAGGGCAATGATGGAACAAACGATTGGTATTACAGTAAACAGATTGCAGGACCAGAGACGGTAAATGTATCTGCTATTGAGGCAGAATCAAATACACCGGCATCAATCAATTTATCAGCCTGCAAAATCTGGCTGGAAATAACCGAGGATAATGTTTCATATGCAGTAAACGCAGAAAAAGAGATTGAAAAAATCAATACCACCTATGTAACCAAAGAACAGTTGATGAATTCATTTAAACCATACAGTAATGGAACTGCAGTAAATTACGGCAAGCTGGTATTTGGTAAAAAATCAGATGGAACAACAGCACAGGAATGGTACATTTTAGGAAAGGATACAGGTGTATCAGGGGATAATACCATCATCGTTGCCGCAAGCCCGATTGCAAGAGGGCAGAAGTTTAATTCAGACATAAGCAATAAGAATGATGAAAATCTATGGTCAGATTGTGTTTATAGTGAAGCGACTATAACAGAAGTATACGCAAATCACTACGGAGCAAGTGAACTTCGTGATACACTGCAGGGTATGGCTACGAATACATCCTACTTCACCTCAGCCGAGCAGGGCTTGATGAATGCCACCACAGTGACAACGAAGGATACGAAGAATAGTAGTGTAACCTATACCACCACAGACAAACTGTATGCGTTACAGGGAGATTATGATAATGACCAATACTTGTGGGCAGGAACCGATGACAGTACAGTACTTGCCATGAGTAGTTACTTGAGGAACGGAGAGTGGTTCTGGCTGCGCTCGCCTTACGGTGGTAGTGGTGACTTTGCGTTGTGCGCGGATCGGGGCTATTATGTCATCCTCGGCCGTGTCGATATCGACTCCGGGAGCCCTGTTCAGCCCGCTTCCAATCTGGATCTGTCATCTGTTCTCTTCGCATCTGCTGCGACAGCAGCATCATCTGATACAAAATCGGAAAAGATAACAGACAGTGCGGCGATGACTTTAAGACTGGACGGAACAGGTAAGGATATTGGTACAGTAACATATAACACCACAACAGGTGATATTAAGGTGGTGAAGGGTACCACATCACAAACCGTGGCACTTGTCGTACAGGGCAATGACGGAACAAATGACTGGTATTACAGTAAACAGATTACAGGAACAGATGTTGTGAACGTATCTGCTATTGAGGCAGAATCATATACACCGGCATCAATCGATTTATCAACCTGCAAAATTTGGCTGGAAATAACCGAGGATAATGTGGCTTATGCGGTCAATGCAACTGAGACAAATATTAAAATAATTCATTCAATAGCAATTACAGATATTGATACTCCGATGCCTGATACTGCATTGGATACCGAAGCATCATGTACAACAGAAGGTGTAAAAAGCACCACACCACAGATTACATGGACACCAAGTGATACCACAGCGGGATATAATATGAGATACACGGCAAGCATTACACTTACAGCAGATACAGGCTATGAATTTGCAGATAATGTGACAGCTACCGTATCAGGCAATACCGCAACGAGTGTTACAAAGAATGCTGCAGATGATACATTGACAGTAACCAAAGAATTTACAACAGACAAGAGAAAGATAGAAAGTGTAGCTGCGCCGACAGTACCGGAAAATAATACATTTACAGCTTACTATGGCTATGATGGATATGATACAACGCCTATAAGCGGAACGAACACGGAGCTTGGAAAGACGGCAACAGTAACATTTGAAGGAACAACGTCACCAACTACAGAAGATATGGCTGTGACATGGACCATTGAGAGTGACGGAGGAGTTTATGACAAAACGCCGGAAGCAGAGAACATCTTTAGGTGGACAATCCCTGAATCTGCATTGACGAATTATAACGCTGCTAACTGTCAGGGCTATGATACAAGTACAGGCAATATCACAGGCACCATTACGGTTAAGAATAAAGCCGCAACCCCTGTCGCCATCACCGGAACAGACAGCAGTATAACATATACAGGTGAAACCGTTGATGTATCACAGTATTTTAGCATCGACAATAATGCAGGAGCTGCAACGTATACACTTGTTACTGGAACGAATGGCGGAACCGGAAAAGGCACGCTTTCGGGTACAACACTTACCGTAACCCAGACAGGAACCTTTAAGATTAAGGTAAGTACTGTAGCAAACGGAATCTTTGCGGCAGGAGAGAAAACAGTTACTCTTACGGTAGATAACGGAACCATCCTGTATACGGCAACGGATTACAGCACAACCTATGACGGACAGCCACACAGCATCAGCGTGAGCGTGACCAATCCTGAAGGAGCAGCCGTAACCTACAGCACCGATGGCATAACCTACGGCAGTGATAATCCTTCTTTTAGCAATGAAGGTACGTATCCCGTATACTATCGGATTACGAAGGATAACTATACTACCGTTGAGGGTTCAAAGACAGTAACCATAAATAAAAAGCCTGTTACCATAACAGCACAGGAACAGGATATTGTCTGGGGTAAAGATATTAACCAAAGTCTGTATACCGTATCAGAGGATGGACTCATTACAGGTGACAGCATTAAAGAAATAACCCTTACACCAAGCACAACAGATCGTACAGAGAATGGAACGATCTCCGTAAGTGGTGTGAAGATTGAAAATGCTGCAGGTGTGGATGTGACAGCCAACTATGATATCACAATGGTTAATGGTAATTTGAAGATTACCCACAATACAGCCCTTGCTCCTGAGCGGATTGAAGCATCAAAGACAAAGACCACGTATACAGCAGGCGATACCCTGAATGTGGATGACCTTGCAGTCACTGTGTACTATGCAGACGGATACAGTGAACCTGTGCAGGATTATACAACCAATGTATTCGCAATAGATATGTCAGCGGATGGAGATAAGATACTGACAGTATCATATACTAAGAATGGCGTAACAAAGACAAAGGATATTACAATAAAGGTAAATGCAGCTCTGGCATCTTATAAAATTATATCTGGTGCAGACAGTGAGTGGAAGCAGAATACAGACAGAACCATCACTATCGGAGGAAATGGAGAATTTTCTAAATTTGAAAGCGTAAAAGTTGATGGAAGCATAATTGATGCAAAGAACTACATCGCAAAAGAAGGTTCAACGATTATTATCTTAAAGGCAGATTACCTGAAAACACTTTCTGTCGGAACACATTCATTTGAAATCGTATGGGCAGATGGCTCAGCAGTTACAAGCTTTAAGGTAAGCAAGAATACATCAGATAATGAAGGTAGTAAAGACAACAACGGTAATAAGGACAACAGCAATGATAATCCAAATAGTAATCCGGCAGCTGTACCTGATGACAAGAAAACTAATGACAGTAACAGTGGAAATAATACAGACGACAGCCAGCAGATAACAGCACCTCAGACTGGCGATAACAGCCATCTAATGCTCTGGGTGACATTATTGGCTGCTTCACTTGCAGGTCTGCTTGCATTGTTAAGTGTACGCATGAAAAAAGATGATGAATAATATGCAGCGTTAAGACTTACGGCATATATATTCAGTAAAGGGGATAGTTAGCACGAAAGAAATGCTGGCTATCCCCTCTGTATATATGGTGGTATATGCAGAGTGTTATTCTTATGCGTCTTCTGCATCTACCCACATCTGCATAGTTCCATCAAGATATAGCTTAACATACTCTAGTGGCTCATCAATCGCAAGAGCATTTAACGAACATTGTGAGCAGGGAGTAGTTTTTAGTCCATCCTCTGCCTTATTACAGTCAATGCGTAACATATATCCGGCAGATGTGTAGATATCAATGCTGTTGTGATACATATTGTATTCTGCGTAAATGGTATTCATGTTGTGTCTCCTTAAAATCAAAAAATATTGAAGCATTTCAATCAGTTCACCATGTCAGTTTTATTTTGTGTTATACTGTTTTATAAGATTTTCTTTCCCTTACTTTTTCCCTTATCAGAGTTCGTAAAAACCTGTGGGAAGATATAACACAAGGGAAAGTCTAAGGGAAAGTTCACCTACCACAAACTTAGTGTTTTCAATGGCTCGTGAGAAATTTAGTAACAAAATATAACAGTTATTAAATTCCTTAGAATAGGTGAAATCTCAATCGGAATTTGCTAAAGGAGATGGTAAATATGTGGTGGTCTATTGGTGGTGGAATCATAATCTTTGCGTTAGGTATGTTTATCTTCTTAAAGCCGGGCTTAATATGGAAATTAACAGAAGAATGGAAATCTTATCGTGCAGATGAACCATCTGAGTTTTACTTGAAAACAACAAAAATAGGTGGTATTCTATTTGCCCTATTTGGAATTATTATGATTATGCTTCCGGTTATTTTGGAGTAATAAATTCAAGTTTGCAGAACTGACCAAAAATACAAACAGTTCGTAAAAGCATATTTTTACGAACTGTTTTTTTGCGTATTTACGGCTTTCTTTTTCTCAATAATAAAATAGGTAATGGCAATTCTTACCAGTATTTGATATTGTAAAGTTACCACACAAAACAATTCAATACAGAAAGACACCACCGCCCATGAAAAGACTACCATTTGAACGCTTTTCTGACAAGCGATTTTATTATGCTAATGCACCTCCATGTAAGCAGGAGTTTTCATT
>ERZ791885.1933-NODE-1933-length-11400-cov-5.457647_pt1 | contig 11400 bp, 11 predicted proteins | sample MGYA00510159_ERZ791885 | MGnify/ENA primary metagenome ERZ791885 (study PRJEB30046, sample SAMN00792054) | human gut metagenome | study: EMG produced TPA metagenomics assembly of the A metagenome-wide association study of gut microbiota in type 2... | reverse complement strand
TAATTTATAGGATGCTTGTTTTTAAGTACTGTCCACACTTATGGGTACAGTATAAGGCAGGCTGGCGGCTGGCGGCTGGCAGCTGGCTGCTATCGGCTAGCTGCTAGCGGCTGACCGCTCATTTAAGCCTTTACGCGTATGACCGCCTCGTTCTGGCGGGTGATTTCCTGCAGCTTCTGTACCAGCTGCTGCAGGTCCTCTACGCTCCGTCCGGCGAAATTCTTTTCTACGAAATCCTTTTTGGCTTCACTCTGGGTCGCTTCACAAAGTTGCTGCAGATAGGTTTTCAGAGCCGGCAGCAGTGTCGCCGCCGTTTTTTCCCGTACCAGTCCCAGCACATCCTGTACCTGCTGGCGCTGCTGGGTCTTTACCTTTTTGCTCTTGGCATAGCCCGTGACCAGACCGACGGCAGCCCCGGCCAGGAGGACCGGCGGCATGATAGTGCTCACGGCTGCTCCCAGGGTGACGTGGGCCGCAGCCGGTGCGACGACGGCCGAGTAGATGGACAGGGCACCCCCGGCAGCCCCGGCGGCCAGGACAGAGCTTTTCACCGATTCCAGTCCCGTATTTTCTACCGTCCCATGAGGGAGCTGCACCATTTCCAGACGGTTCTTTTCCTGTTCCTGCTCATACATGTGGGATAGTTCCGCATCAATGCCGGAAAGCCGGCCCTGCCAGTCTGTCCGGATGGTCGCAGACAACTGCTGCAGATGGTCTTCGATTTCCCCGCGGATGGCATCCTGGGACAGGACTTTCTGCAGCAGCCGCTGGAACTCTTCCTGGGACGAACTGCTGAAGGCATTGCCGGCACTGATCTGACTATACAGCGTACGTTCCGCCCGGCTCAGGAAATGGCGTTGCAACCATTCCCGGGTATCGCTGAGGACCTTTTCGGACAACATCCGCCCGTTATACTGAATCTGGTCATCCAGTTCCATATATGTCCGCAGCTTCCGTTCAATCTGCTCCAGCGTCTGCCGGTGCAGGAGATTCATCTTGTCTTCCAGTACCTGTGCCGACGCCAGGATACTGTCCATCTGGACATCGCCGGCATGGCGTTCGATGTGTTCGTCCAGATACGTATAGAGCGCCGTGAACCCCGATTCATCCCGGAGCTGCTGGTCGGCCTGCATAACACCCTCATAGGCTTTCTGCGCCGACAGGGGGAAAATCTCTTCCAGATAAATCCCCATGGAATCGTCGAGATAATCGACCAGATCCTGAGGATCGCCGTCTACCTGATCGATGCGGTTGATGACGGCGACGATGGGTTTGCCCATCTGGGCCACCTGGCGCACCCGGTCGTTGACATCGCACTGGCCAAGATAATTGCCATTGAACACCCAGATGACCACATCGACAGACTGGAAATAATCGGTCGTACGCGATTCATTGGCCGTCGTAATCGTTTCCAGTCCCGGCGTATCGATGAGGCAGATATGGCGCAGACCCTGGAGATTTCTCCCTATTTCCACATCCTGACATCGGCTGAAGAATGCCTGATCGCCATGGTGTGCTTCCAGCAGCTCATAGATTTCTGCCACTGTGCCTTTCTGCGCCGTTCCATCAGAGAAGTGCAGTACGGCTTTTTCTTCCGGCGAATAGGCAATCTTCATGATGCATGCCGTCGTTTCCGTCGCGTTCGTCGGTGAAATCTCCCCGCCGGCAAAGGCATTGATCAGCGTCGATTTCCCGGCTTTGACTTCTCCGATGACAGCGGCATGGAGGGGTTGCTCCAATTTGGCCCGCAGTACCTGCAGGTCGTTATACAGTGGATAGAGACCAGGGAAAGCGGCATCACCAAATAAGGGCGACCGCTCAGCCCGTGCCAGCAGTCCGTCTATATAGGCTGTAACGTCCATAACTACCTCCTAATGGGAAAAAATAATATCATTCACATGAAGCGGCGTAACCGGCATATGGCCCAGTCCGTCCAGCGTCTGAAGATGACCAACGATGGCCTGCGTCTGGCCGGACGGCCCATAGAGTTCGGTATACGTCGATTCCCGCAGAGACGAAATGGCCTCTCCGGCTTTTTGTATATATTCCTTATACTCTTCTTCCAGCTTTGTATTGACATCGCACATCTGGTCGGTAAACCGCCGTTCTACCTTGCTGGCCATACTGGAACCAAAGGTACGGGACAGGAATTTCGCCACGCTCTTACCAAAATCTGTCGCTGCCAGCCCGGCAAAAATAAGCCCTACGGGCCCGAGGAGCGCCGCCGCCCCGATGGCCAGTGCCCCGCCCAGAGCCAGCTGGGCCTCACCTTGTCCGCTCAGGTCATCGGACAGATTGGCATTGCCGATGACTCCACGCTGGGACAGGGACACGGTCATATCGTCGTCCGAAAGAAACGGGAATTCCCGGAATGGAGCCTCCTTCAGATGACGGCGGTACATATCCATGAGATGGTGGCTGTGTGTCTCCACCATCTCATGGAGGCGCCGTTCCAGCGATTCGGGACAGATGATTTCTTCCAGGATGTACTCATTGCGGGTATCTGCATCCATATCCCAAAGCCGGTCTTCCACGTAGCCCGTTTCCCGCTGGATGCGCTTGGCTTCTGTTTCTTTGAAAGTCTCCAAATCCTGTTTCAGCCGTTCCAGGAGCTCCGACGAGTCCTTGTCCCAGGCGGCGATTTTTGCCTCCCGCTGCTTCCCGACACCGGCCAACAGACGGGATGCCTCCCCGGCCTCGTGGCGGATATGATCCAGGAGATCCCGGCAGCCCCGGATTTTGCTCCGGATCTGTATATCCAGGGCATCGGCAAAAAGCGTGCGGTTCAGCAGACGCAGGAGGGCCGGCAGATTACTCTGCTCCAGCAAGGCTTCCGCTTTCCGGCGCTGTTCATCACTGATTCCGTCCTGATGGAGCATATCTTCGGCCTGCCGTGCCTCTTTTGCCGAAATGGGGACGATTTCCGTAAACATATCCCCATAGAACCGACGCGCTTCGGCCAGCACCTCGTCAGGATCCTGGCCGCTTTGGCGGACGATATCCATGCGGTTGACGACGGCAATGATGTTATCGGGATGCTTTTCGTATTTCTGACAGAGACGGCGCAATTCCATGTGATCGCCGGCACTGGCGATCTTATCACCCGGCAGGATCCATATGACCCCGTCGGCCTTGGAAAAATATTCTTCCGCACTGGCGACAACCATATCATCCAGTTCCTGCCTGAGGCCCGGCGTATCGACGAGACGGTAATGGCGCAGGATATCACTGTGCCCCGCCGGCCAGGACGCTTCGATGACCGGCGACTGGTAGAGCTTGTATTTGCGCAGCTCCCGTTGCTTTTCTTCCAGTACCTCGAGAGACACTTTTTTCTTCTTGAACTCCCGCAGCTCCTGACGGATGGCCCGTTCCGAATCCTTCCTCTTCTGCTCTTCCTTTTCAATGAACGCCCGGGCTTCGTCCCCGGTCATCCTCTTTTGGGACCCGTCCTTGAACGTAAGCGTACACGACGCATCGGATTCATCATGGAATACATCGATTTTCCACGTCTTCGGCAGGGAATCTTCTGCCGCCGCCTTCTGTCCCAGCAGGGCATTGATCAGTGTCGATTTTCCGTTCTTTCCGCTGCCCATGACGAAGAGCATAAAATTCTCATTCAGCCGTTCCGCCAGCTGACGGATAGCCGTACACGTTTCCTCTATTGTCTGGATATAATCGTGAAGGCGCACCGTCCCAGTCCCGCAAGATTCATGGATGGCCTCCAGTTCCGTTGTGATTTCGTCGAGATGGGCCAGCATCTGACGCTGGACGTGCTGACGGATGCGCTGATTGTACCCGTCTTCCACATCATCGTAGAGCGACTGCACCGCGGCGAGTGTTTCGTCTGAAATCATCGCTTATCCCCCTATGAGGCCTTTCAGCGTATACCCGGCCAGAGCTGCCAGGACGAGGAAATTGATACCAGCCAGCACCTTGATTGTCGTAAGACCGGACGAAAGAGAGGCGTGCCGGTCTCCCAGCGATTTCATCAACTCCTGATGGTCTGACTGGATTTGCTTTTCTATAGAAAGAGTCTTCTGCATTTCCAGCTTCAGACCTTGCAGGATCTGATCAAGTTCTGCTTTCTGCTGAGCCAGTGAACGGTCCATCGATTGCTGCAGGGCCTTGATTTCTTCTATGCGCCTCTTATCGGACTGCTGGAGCCACGTAGAGACGACATCATTGCGATGGGAAATCTCCTTCAGCAACTCCAACTGCTGCTCCTGCCAGGAACTGATAAAATCAGCAAAACGCTGCATATTATCCAAAGCATGCTGGGACACGTCCGCATACATCGTCTCCGCTTTTTCTATATCCGTCACCAGCTTGGGCGAATCCTTCTTCAGCGCCTGCAGCGACTCATTCAGCTCCTTCACCGAAGCCAGAGCCGAATCGCGCACCACCGACTCCGTTACCTCCTTGGTTACCGAAGCAATGACCTTCGTAAACTCCTGTTCCAACTCTTTTGACACGACTATCACCTTTCCTCACACCAGCCCGTAGCGGCCGGGTAATGTATACTCATATTATACATCAGATTGCTGTAGGGATGAAGTCTTTAATTTACATCACGAAAAGCCCGTGGATATACAATCATACGTGTGTATTGTACATCCACGGGCTTAAAATATAGAATTTCTATATTATTTTTGCTGACGGTCTGCAAAAAATTCACTGACAGACGTCACAATTTCTACGGTGTTTTTCTGTGCCTTTGTACAAAAACTAACAACTACAAAAATAATGAAAGCTGCAATCAGTCCCCATAAACCACCCATGATACCTAACGGGCTTTTTATGAAGAACGTCGTGATAACCATGATTGTTTCACCAATCAGGATACTGCTCAACGCTGCTTCTTTCGTTGACTTTTTCCAGAAAACGCCACCAAGCATGGCAGGTGCCAGCGCCGCTACGCCGCCATTAGACAAGGCCAAAATATTTGCCAATATACCCGGCCGGCTTAACGCGACGATGACGGATAATAAACCGAAAAACAGAATTGCCATTTTAGCTACTTTGTATTGCTGATAATCCGAGGCATTTTTGTTGATGTACGGTTTATATACATCTGTAGAAATCATCGTACTGACAGCATGCAGCTGCGATTCTCCTGTAGACATAGATGCCGCCAGTGCACCCGCTATGACAAGTGCCGCAAAAACAATCGGAGTATATTGCAGCAGTAATTCCGGGAAAACCGTATCCGGAGTTTTCAGTCCGGGAAGGAGCAAATTCCCTGCCATGCCAACAGCTGGCAAAAACACGTAAATAGAAGTCAGGTAAATAGAAGAAAAAATGGATGACCATTTCAGGACACGTAATGATTTCCCTGAAAAGAACCGCAATGTGATGTGAGGAAACATCATCATGCCGATAGTAATAACCGTCCAGCGTGATACCCAGTCAGCTGGAGTTACTACCCCTTTAGGGCCAGGAAGTGTAAATAACGCCGGCATAGATTCCCATACAGTCTCATAGGCCTGATCCAGGCTCCCGTATGTTACGGATATAATCCAATACGAGCCGATGACCATGCCAATCCACATAAATACACCTTGTGCAGCATCTGTCCATGCAACACCTTTCATACCACCCAGCCACACGAGGATGGTCATTAACCCGAAGAAAATAAAGGTCCCTACAGAGTAGCTTAACATCCCGCCACTAATCGTCTGAAAAATATACCCGGAGCCAATAGCCTGCATGGCAACATAAGGAACAGTGAAAACCAGAGTAATTGCCGTAACGATGATACCCAGCCACTTTGTCTGGTAGACATCTGTCATATACTGCGCCATAGATAAATATCCGCGTGTTTTTCCAAGGAGCCAAAAACGTCTGCCAATGACCCAGAAAAGGATACCAGGGAAAACGGTCCATATGCCATTTTCCCACCAACCTACACCGTTTTGATAAATAAACCCACCGGCACCAAGAAACGCATACGCACTATGATACGTCGCACTAAAAGTAAGAGTCAGGACGAATATTCCCAATGAACTACTGGCAGTGGTAAAATCCTTAATATTTTTTTCACTTTTTCGGGACGCATACCAGGCAATCCCTAAAAGAGTAAGCGTATATAACGCTAATATGATTAAACCAATATTCATTACAATCACATCCTTTCCCTCGTTAATAATCTTTATACACCCGTTTCCAACTTTCGATGGTAAATGCACCAGCTATAAACGCAAGAATACCGGTAACATACCAGAAATCAAGCCAGACGAGTAATGTCGGCCAACCAAAAACAAACGGATGAAGTTTCGCATAGTCACTGACATAATAGACAACAGGTGGATTTACCATAATCAATACGAGAATAAATACACCATATATGAGCTTCGAACAGGAAAAATTTTTCATAACAATTTCCCCCTTCCCGTCCTTACTGCCCCTGCAATTCTTCAATGACAGTAATTAAATGTTTCATCAGATGTTCATGATATATCTTTCCTTTTTCTGCGCTGGCTTTTGTCGGTTCCCCTGTCGTGCCGCCTGCAATCTTCGCATTTTTCTCAGCACTTTGATATTTACTGGGAACGTAACATAGCGTGTCATGGGTATAAGCAGGATCAACGGAATACAATGGAACATCCTTAATTGGATTATCTTTAGCCAGTTCCATATGTACCAGTTCAGGATGAATATATAACATATGTGAAGTTTCTGCCTCCTCAGCATGCCCTACAGGTCCAAAGCCTAAGGATGCTGCAATATCTTTAGACATATAGGCCGGATCGAAAATTTTAACGGTAACATCTAATTCCCGCTGTACTTTTTCACCAAGCAGCTGCATCCAAATTACATTAACAATACGATGTCCATTGATTAACACAAATTTTGTTATCCCATGATGTTTCAGAGACGCTATGACATCATAAGTCAGAGCAATCATCGTTTCTGCATTAATCGTAATCGTACCCGGAAGCACCATGTGGTGAGGACTCCAGCCAAACCAGATAGGAGGTACTAATAATGCATTTGTTTTTTGACAGGCTTCTTCAGCCAGTGCAATAGCAACATAACTATCTGTCCCCACAGGAAGATGATAACTATGCTGTTCTACACTTCCAATGGATAATACTGCCACACCTTTACTTTGTTCAATCGCTTCTTTAGCTTCTCTCCATGTTTTTGTCTGTAACCAAGTATTCATCTTCAAGTTCCTCCTTGTTTAATTTTTGAATATGCTATATTATATAGTAAAAATTAAGTAGTGCATGTGTTGTAAAACACATTTTTCTATTATTAGGAGACAATATGAATACATTTTTTCCAAGTAAAGCCATTTACAACTCATATAGACCCGTATTATTAAAGGCTTTTTCCCAATCAGGGGCCAAATTCACTCTACCAAAAGGGTCATTGATTTCATGTGACGGAGAAGCGAATAATTATGTATACTTGATATGTTCCGGATGTATTTCACATAGTTTTGTCGATGAAGAAGGAAACGTCCGGATTCTTCTCTTGTTATCAACGGGTGATGTATTCGGTGAAATCACATTATTACAAGAAGATGACGATAAGGTAATCACAACTGCCATTACCCCTGTCATTTTAAAGCGAATCAACAAAATCTCGTTTTTTGATATTTTAAAAACAAATCCAGCGTATACAAAGGCCATTATGCAATTACATTCTACAAAAATCCGGATTCTGATGGCTCAAATAAAAGATACCGCATATTGCAATATCTCACAGCGCCTATATAATTTACTGTTCCGTCTAGCCCATCAACATGGGACTCCCGTACCTTCTGGAATACGCATAAAATACCCGTTTACTCATGAAGATTTTTCACAAATGCTGGGCTCTACCCGTAGTACCATCACAAGGGAACTATCAAAACTGGAGAAAGAAGGTAAAATTTGCAAAGTCCACCGGCACATCATCGTTATGCATTGTAAATAAAATGAAGCACGAATATGATACTCATGTACATCATACTCGTGCTTCACTTTATATTCTGTAATAATCGTATAACAACTTTCCATCTATCTTATCAAGGCTATTTCCTGCAGGCTGTATTGAATTGTTCTTTTTTATAATGAATCGATATTAGCTAAATCTCGCATTTTACCTTATCAAAAAATACACTCTATCTGTTCCGCATTATCAGGTACAAGAGCAAAGTCCTGTATCTCCTGACGCCATTGCTCATATAGTGATTGTAAATGAAGATTTTGCAAATGCTCTGCGTTCTCTTTTAACCAACGATCTGCCTCCAGAGCCTGACGTGACTTAGGCGTCAAGAACCAGAGTATCATGAACAGCAAATCCAGACGTATGCAATCTAATGCATAGTAACGGAGTGTATCCACATTTTCTTCTTCTATATACAGGAGAAAAGTTCTGATAGGATTTTGCAGTTTATGCAAAATATAATGAAGAAGTACTGGATCATGCAGATCGTTTATCTGATACAAAACCGAGGTCAGTACCGATTCCAGCACCATATCTGTATCAGGAACATTTTCTATATCAGAGGCATAACATAAATAGTATGTATAGGTCTGCTCATCTCCTTTCTCTGCTGCCTGAAGAATAGTTTGGAACATCTTGTCCGTTAACATGGAAAAACGGCGGTTCTGCTGATGAAGATTGTATGGCTCTAACCCACCCCTTCGTATCCAACGGATATATGTACGACAGTGTTCTATAGAAAGACACCGTATATACATTCGCTGATTAAGATACAAATTGAGCAACATGGCCCGCTGCATCCGTGGTATGTCGCAGCCTAAGGCAACAGATAAGAAAACCTGGGTTACCTCCAGTTCTTCTGACACAAATTTAAAAAAATAAGAATCGATATGCTCAATCCATTCTGTATCATGGCGAGAAAAGATAATCCGTACCATTTCCTGAAAAAACTCCATATCTCTGTCACGATTCAAAACCTGTACCAAATCGAGGATAAGAGAATAGTTTCCGCCGCAAATACTATGGGTGACCTGCTGTTCCAGCTCCTTATGATCTGGCAGCTCTATGTCACTGTCGCAAAAAGAAACTAAATCCCAATCAATATCATATATTTTCTTTTCATTCATTCTTTTTCTCCCCTTGTCATTGTACTAAACCTCCCGCTTTGTCCCGTTCCACATTGCACTTCAGCTGTTTCTGCCAATATTGAGGATTGCTTCCCACCTGTTCCCCCGGATTCTTCTGATGCCCCCGGGAGTATGTATGCTTATTCATTAAACAAACTAGTTTCTTCGAACGAAGTGTCTGGTACTTTCTGATACAGGGTTTCTCTTCTCGTAATCATGGCATCGGGTGGAATCTGCCCAGTCAAAAGAGGCGCCGCATCATCATGGGTATCCCAGCGCGCCCGCACCTGCCTGGCATTGCTGTTGGCATAGCAATAGCAGCACAGGTGGCGGCACGTATTGTACTGGCCAATATCGACACTTTGTATGCAGCCGCAGGCTCCGCGCTGGTTCGTATCTTTGGGGATGGCAAGGAATTTCCCTGTCACCTGCTCGATACGCCGCCTGTCGATACAGGCTCCGTGGGAAATCCCCAGATCCTGCAGGTCTATCTCTTCAGCACAGGTCTGCAATGTAAGGCCGCAGGCCCGGCAGATACTGGCCATGGCAGCTGACAATTCCCGCATTTCCGGCACTGTCAGTTCCCGGATAGATAGCCGCCGTGTATTTTGTTCCGTGTTTTTATACATATCCATAAAACTGATGACACAGCAGTCCGTATAGTGAGCCAGCCGGGACGCCATGGTGCGGAATTGCCGTATATGCCAGTCCAGCGTATACGCCGGCGTCAGGAGGATGGGATCATAGCGCCAGACGACACGGTGCCGGCCCAAGTAACGGGACAATTCCTGGAACGTGCGGATTATCTCCTTTTTGGGAGGCAGGAACGGCTCGGCATCTCTGCCGTAGGGCGTGACGGTGAACTGGAAATAACAAGGCAATCTCTTCAGTTCCTCTATATACGTCATCATAGGTGCCGCGTTCTTGGTCCAGAAGACGAAGCAGTCTACCTCTCCGGGTAAGAGGGAAACGCGGCTGATCTGCTTTGCATTAAAGGGATTGGGCACGAGGACGAATCCTTCGCGGAGGCGGCGGAAGAACCACGTACTATAAAATGCCGGTATATCGGTCCGGCGGCTGGCACTAATGATCATACCCGAATCATTCCCTTCTTTGCCTGACAACCAGCCAGTTTAACCAGAGCACGCTTTCACAAGAAACTAATTCATTAAGGGAGCTGAAATAAGCGTCCCGGTCATTTCGATTCATAATGTCTCCTTTCGGGTACAGAAAAGGCGCTGCCTGGAGACAGCGTCTTTTCAAGTGTGAAGTGGCATGTTTGAAACATCAGACGCCAAACATCACCCTTTATAATTTTCCGGATAGATGGTGATATCGTAGTGGTTCTTATCCCATTCGTGCGTAATCTGATGTTTGTATGGCGCCAACGCATCGATGAGGACTTCATAGGCTTTGCTCCCCTGGTAGATACCTTCATCGGAAATATCGACTTTATAGCCATTTTCATGGGAATAGATGCCACCGGCATGATAGCCACTTTCAGCACCGCCAGTGATGACGAAGGAAATGCCAGCCTGATGGGCTTCTGTATTCAGTCGATCCAGGAAGGCAATGGTCGAACTCTGGAAATGAGCCGTATCGGTCGTCCAGTTGCTGTCCCACGGTGTATCCATGCCTTCGGTGCTGCTCCACTTACGCAGGTTGCTCTTGCCAAAATCACGGCGGTACGCATAGGCATCGGCAATCGCCGCATCATAGGAATCATGTTGATACTGGTATTGGTACTGGTCTTCATATTTCTGGCGGTTCCAAGCCGAGACCGGCGTAGCCATGTGCTGCGATCCGGCATAGTGATACTTGACCGTATCCGGCGTAATCGTCCCGGGATTGTCAATATTGGCAAAGGCTGATACCGGAATCAGGGCATGAACGCGTGCCTTGAGCCGGTCACCAATCTTGTCGGATTCGTTATGATTGGTTGCTGTTTTCGCTTTTCCCCTGGCTTCGTCCAGCTGCTGGGCCTGTGCCAAAGCGGCAACGGCCGGAGATACCGTTTCTGATTCTCTGACCTGTGCTGCCGATGCAGTGACAGCCCCCATAAAACAGCAAAAAAACAGGATTGCGACGATAGTCTTCTTCATTGAATTCCCCCTTAAAATGCTGAAAGTATGTGTATGACATTGGGTTATTTTTTTACGAATAACGTTTTAATTATACCATACTTAAGGGAATTTGAAAAATCGGGCACATTTAGTTTCGCGTCATTCTCCCCGGTGAGTGATGTGGGTGCGGTAGGCAATCTTGAACAGATTCATCAATATCCGGGAGTTTGACACCTGCAAGCGAAAAAAAGTGCCACGAAGCCAGTAAAATGGCG
>ERZ791885.1929-NODE-1929-length-11428-cov-2.338169_pt1 | contig 11428 bp, 9 predicted proteins | sample MGYA00510159_ERZ791885 | MGnify/ENA primary metagenome ERZ791885 (study PRJEB30046, sample SAMN00792054) | human gut metagenome | study: EMG produced TPA metagenomics assembly of the A metagenome-wide association study of gut microbiota in type 2... | reverse complement strand
ATATTATACAAAAGGGAAACGGAAAAAAGTTTTTGTATGCGGTTGATACCGGTTGGTATAATGCCGAAACATGGAATTTTTTAAGGCGGTTTGATATTCAATTGGATTTTATCGTTATTGAATGTACTTACTGTACTTACAAATTACCGTATCATCAAGACGGTCATTTGGATTTTGAAAACCTCTTACTTATGATAGATGAGTTTAATAAATGTGCGGTTATTAAAAAAGGCACACCGATTTATGTGACACATATAAGCCATTTAAACGAATTGTCACACGAGGAAACCCAAAAATATTTTGATTCATTGCCTTGGAATTTAAAAATGGGTTATGATGGGATGAAAATAGATTAGGAGCATAGAAGTATGAAATCAATTACCGTTAAAGGGCGTGAATATTTATTTAACCCGGAGGATAACAGCGTCAATGTCATAAGCGGTCGTAAGCGATGGAAACAAAGAACGGATTTTGACCCGTTAATCAATGTTTTAGACGAGAACAATAAAATAAAAACCTTTTATTTTAAAGATGCCGAGCATTTTAATTGTGTTCCGTTTGAAAACGGAGTCGGTTACGGAATAAGGGCTGATTACCACGGTTGGATTGCAGACGGAAAAAAATATCAGTTGCATTTGAGAACATTGATTTGGGTTCATAAAACAACCGGACGGCTTTATTTTGAATTGATACCGATAAAGGAAATTGATAATATTTCTGAAATTCGCTGGCCTGTTCCCTATGAATGGAAAAGGGAAGACGAAAATTCGTATACCTTGTTTCCGAATTTCATGGGAATGATGATACCCAGCAATTGGGATACCGAAATCTGCAATAATGATTATTACCGATTTTGTGAGGCCGGTGCAAATATGCCTTGGTATTCCCAGGTTGACCATACAGAGGGATACATAACTATTTTAGAAACACCTTACGACTGTAATTATCGTTATTATCATCCTGCACAGGACGGGCCGACCGAAATATTTTTAATGTGGAAGCCTTCGCTGGGGAAAATCGGTTATCGGAGAGTTGTTCATACGCAGTTTATATCAGATTGTGATTATGTAAAGGTATGTAAAACCTATCGCTCATATGTTAAGGAGCAGGGAAAGCTTTTAACTCTCGCGCAAAAGCGATTGGAAAATGCCAAAATTGACGATTTGATAGGTTCACCGATTATACATACCGATATATACTATGATGTCAGACCGGAAGCCGTAATTTATGATAAGGAGCATCCGGAAAATAACTACCGCTTTTCAACATTTTCTCAACGCAAAGAGCAGCTCAGGCAGCTTAAAGAATCAGGTCTCGGAAAAGCGTATCTGCATTTAGACGGTTGGGGAAAGGACGGCTATGACCATTTGCACCCCGATATTCTTCCGCCCTGCGAAAAAGCCGGCGGAGCTAAAGATTTTGCGGATTTGCAAAATTTCTGTAAGGAAAATAATATTCTTTTCGCACTTCACGACCAATATCGCGATTATTACATTGACGCCGAAACATATGACGAAAATAATTCCGTTCAGTGTGTAGACGGAACGGTAGAACACGAATGTACATGGAACGGCGGCGACCAAAGCTATCTTTGCCAAATGCTTGCACCGTATTATATTGCAAGAAATTACGACAGCCTAAATGAAATGGGAATAAATCCGGACGGCGTTTATTTAGATGTATTTTCCTGTGTGCATTTAGATGAATGCAGCAATCCCGAACATACTATGACGCAGAAAGAATGTATTGAATTCCGACAGAAAAGCATGGCGCTGTTAGCCGCAAGAGGTATGATTATCAGCAGTGAGGTTGCTGTTGATAGCTTTTTACCTTATTTGGTTCTTTGCCATCATACCCCATACAGAGGTGCTCGGGACGATCTTAAAAGCTGGGGAATATATCTCCCGCTATTTAATCTTGTTTATCACGACTGTTTCATAGTTCCGTGGACAATGCGCGATGATAAAAATGCACCGATAAATGAAAACCGCTATCTGGACGCTATTTTAAACGGAGATCCGGCATATCTTGATATTAACGCCGACAAGGACGAGATCAGGAAAATAGAGGCGGTATCCTCTTTGCAAAAAGAGCTTTGCCTGTGCGAAATGGTTTCGCACGAATTTGTAAATTGCGATCGTTCGGTACAAAGAACGGTATTTTCCAACGGTACTGCGGTTACAGTCAATTATGTAACTCATGAGTATAAGGTGGAAAGGCAAGAATAATATCCGGGCAACTTTTCGGTATTAATATTATTGCAATGACAAAATCAAATTGTTAATTTGTAATTATGCTTCAAGAACAGTATAGGTAAATGTTGGTTTTCACATAGCGTATAAGCGTTATGTAAAAATAATAATATATAAAGGAATGGTAGACAATGAAAAAAATTTTGGCAACCACCCTCGCATTTGTATTGCTGTCAACAGTATTTTTTGTCAGCAAAGTTCCTGTAAGAGCAGCAGAAGACACAACAACAACGGGCAAGTTTCTTTCAGCAACCAGATCAATGCCGTCTCCGATAGTAGGCTTTACAGCCGAAGCAGACAACAGCGACACATTAAAAACCTTTGGTACGGCAGTAAAAATAATTTCAGATGGGGAAAATAGAGGTGAATTCTATTTTGCCTATAATAACCCCGTAGGCGGTGGGAAAGGTATGCTTATGTATGCCAAAACAATGGATGACGGTATAGCAACAAAACCGCAGATTTATATTATTGCGGATACCAACAGTGCATATTCATATTATGGCAAATGGTATACATTAAACAAAAATGATGAAAAATGGCAAGAGCTGAATTATGATAATTACGGCGGTGAATTACCGTCCGGCTTTGATGGATACATATATATTCCGTTTGACGCTATAACACAGGTGCCGTTGCAGAAAACAAGTAAGGTTAAGGGATATAGCGTGCAACTGTTGAGAAATGGTACGTATACCGATGGAGATTATATTACATTCGGTCAGCCGATTATTGTTACAAGTGAAGGCATTCCGAACGCTGAGAAAATAGACTGCGGAGATTGGGTGTATTATTATTTCGGAAAAAAAGCGCCGCAATATAACGGACCGATAACTGAAGCGGCGGCTATGGATTATGATCTTAATTTTAATGCCTCTGATTCAACAATTCCCTTTGATAAAGAAAACGGAATTTATCCGATAAGCGGAAATCATTATAAGAAAAGAGTCAGACCCGCCATTGATTCTTCGGGATTTAAGCTGGGCAGCGCATTTAGATTTACCACATTAGCTTATACCAATGAACAGGGGAGCTGTGCATTAAACGATCCTATATACATTAAGGTTAAAGAAAATAATATTGCTGCACACGGTATGATGCTTTATGTTAAGACTGAAAACGACGGCAAGCCGTATGGTATACAGGTTTATATCAATGGTAAATATCAATACAGCGGTTCCGCATATGCTCTGAAAAGGGGCGGTTCGACTTGGGAAAATGTCGGTTTTGCTTCACAATACGGACCTGTTTTAGAGTCCGGGTTTGAAGGATATGTTTATTTCCCGTTTGTAGGTGGCTTTGCTGAGTTGGATAATACAGCTATAAATACCTATACTTTATATTTGACAGCAGGAAACAACAGTGAAGGACAGGCAATATACGAAGAAGGCAGAAGCATAATAGTCAGCAAACCGGTTGCAATTACAAGTGATTTGGGTGACAATCCGCCCTCGCCTGAGGTGCTGAAATTCGGCAATGAAACAAAGTCTTATTTTACAGAATCGGCGCCGAAGGTACTTGGTGATGCGAACGGTGACAAAACTACGGACATAAGGGATTTGGTTCGTCTGAAAACTATATTAGCCGGTCTTTCTGAAGAAACGGAAAATGCAGATGTAGATAATAACGGCGTAATTGACAGTTTTGATTTAGCTGCATTAAGAAAAATATTGCTTGGTATTTTAGGCTGATATCAGGAAATGAAAAAGCAAGAATAAGCAAATAAAATTTATATGCGATATATTTCGTTGAAAAACGAAATATATCGCGTCCGTTTGTTATTTTTTTGCTTTTTAATTTTGTCTTATAGTATATAAAATAATTAAATGATTTAGATGTGAATATTTATGAATAAAAAAGTAAAAGTTGCCTTAATCGGGGCAGGAAACCGCGGGAAAAACGTATATGCAAAATACCTGAAGGTTTTTAACGATAGAGCCGAATTGGTGGCGGTTGCGGATGTCGATTCCGAAAAGGTTGATGAAGTGCGTTCGGAATACGGGATTGCCGATAATATGTGTTTTTCAAGCGGCGAAGCTTTGCTTGAACAGCCAAAGCTTGCCGATGTAATTCTGCTGTGTACTATGGATCATCAGCATTTTGATTTGGCTAAGTCGGCAATAGAAAAAGGCTATCATCTGCTTTTAGAAAAACCGATTTCGCCTGATTTGGACGAATGCAGAGAATTGGAACGCCTGGCTCTTTTGCATAAGCGTCATGTGCTTGTGTGTCATGTTCTCAGATATGCACCGCTTTATACAAAGCTTAAAGAAATTTTAAATTCCAATACGATAGGTAAAATTGTTTCTATACAGGCAGCAGAAAATATAGGGTATTATCATTTTGCCCACAGCTTCGTTCGCGGAAATTGGCGTAATTCAAAAGAAAGTAATCCTATGATTATGCAAAAATGCTGCCACGATATGGATATTATGCTTTGGCTGACCGACAAGCACTGTGAATCGGTTTCTTCATACGGAAGCTTATCTTACTTTAAATCAGAGAATGCTCCGAGCGGAGCGGCGGAACGCTGTTATATGTGTCAGTATAATGCAACCTGCCCATTTAGCGCCGAAAAAATTTATATTGATTCTCCTGATACCGGAATAGCACACGGAATTGAGGAATGGGCGTCTATGTTTGTTGTAAAACCGACACCGGAAAAGGTGAGAGAAGAATTGAAAACCAACCTTTTCGGGCGCTGCGTATGGCACTGCGACAATGATGTTGCCGATCATCAAGTGGTAAATCTTTTGATGGAAGACGGATTAACGGTAAGTTTTCATGTTTGCGCCGCAACAAACAGTTTGGGACGCACAATGCATTTATGCGGTACCGAAGGTGATATTTATACAAATACCGACACTCAGACAATCACGGTGCAGCGTTTCGGAGAAAAGCCGTCGGTTATAGATGTAAACTCTATGTGTTTGGATCTTTCGGGTCACGGCGGCGGTGACCGTAAGCTCATTGAGGATATGATAAATATTGTAGGCGGTTCGGATGGCTCGGGATTGACGGAAATTACAAGGTCGGTAGAAAGTCACTATATGGCGTTCGCAGCAGAAAAATCCCGGATAAACAATGGTCAGCCTGTAAAAATAAATGATTTAAAAACAAATGCCGTTGAAATGTAACATGTTAAGTTTTTAATTTTGGGTCGGTAAGTATCCGAGCAGGAACGGATAAAGATATTTAATCCGGTTGTCGGGTTGGTTACAAACCGACCTTATATTATATAACGGAGCGATTTGACATATATAATTATGAATAAAAATTTATCAAAAACAATACGCATAGGCTCACTGTGCGTAAGTGCTTATTTGGCAAGTTATGTAACGAGAAATATATTAAGCGTTTCTTCGCCCGAAATGATCGGCGAAGCATTTTTCAGCAAGGAATATGTCGGTCTTTTATCTTCGGTATGTTATATATTTTATGCTTTGGGTCAATTATTTAACGGGTTCATAGGCGATAAGGTTCATCCGAGATATATGCTGGCAATCGGATTTTGCACAAGCGGTATTATGACGGTGCTTGTACCGATTTCAAACATCAGAGCATTGCACTTTATATGTTTTGCGTGCATAGGATATAAAAAGCCTCATTTAATCGCTTTTTCTGCGCTTAAACGAGGCTTTTATTGCCGGCTTTAATATCTTAACATAGCAATATATGCTTATAAATTTACGGTGAATTTTTAATGTTCTTTATGGAATGCTTATACTGACTCGGAGTCATTTTTGCATACTTTGTGAAGCATTTTGTAAAGTATTGAGGATTATCAAAGCTTAAATATTCCGAAATTTGAGCCATGTTCAATTTATCTTCTCGAATGAGTCTTTTTGCTTCGCTGATTTTAAGAGAATTAAAGTATTTTATCAAACCGCCGCTGTAATACATTGAAAAAAGCTTTTTAATTTGGCTTTCGCTTGTATTTATGTGTTTGGCAATTTGTTTTACGGTTATTCTGTTGCAGATGTTTTCTTTCATAAAATCAATAGTTTCTTTTATTTGGTGCGGAACATCTAATCCGTCAATAACATAATTTCTTCTTTCTGCCTTTGTTGTTGAAAAACCACTTCGGTAAAGTTTAATCAAAAATAACTCCAAAAAATTTTTTGTGGCTTGGCTGCTGCCAAAAGGACAATTATTTTTACAATGCATTTTTTGAATAAGAGGGTTGTTTTCATCTTCCATTTCATAACAGGATAAACCCTCTGCAAAAAGTTGAGAAAGAAAGAATTTTTCTTCATGGTTTAATTTAAAGATTTTACCATCAAAATATGACATTGCAGCATTATTGTAATCAAATGTAATAATGCTTACATTCGGGGAATCAACATTGTTACCTTCAAGATTATGAAATTCATTCGGTTTGTGAAAAGCTATTTCCCCGTTTTTAAGAGTGAAACGATTCTTTCCGGCGGTACAAATCATCTCGCCCTTGTCAATATACACCATTTCCCAAAAGTTATGGCTTTCTCCGTCATATTTAAAGTTTTTGTTCAGTTCCATATAAAACAAAGTGACTATGCTTTTTACATTAAAAACGGTATCAAATTTGATTTTTGTAAAATTATCCGACATAATACAACCTCTCAACCGATAGTATAATTATTATATCTTTTTTTACATTGAATTGCAAGGCTATATTTAGTATTTTAATATTATATAAAATCATATACGATTATATAAGATATGAGGAGTAGAAAAATGAATATTTTAGCAATAGGCTGTCATCCCGACGATGTTGAAATTGCGTGTTCGGGAACATTGGCAAAGTGTGTAAAACGCGGCGATAAGGTTATTGTGTGCCATGTATCAAACGGCAATCTCGGACATGTTATTATTCCGCCTGATGAGCTTGCGGTAATACGCAAGAACGAGGCAAAAAAAGCCGGAAGTCTTGCAGGCATTGAGGTTATTTGCGCGGACTTTGAGGACTTGAATATATATGACAACAATAAAGAGGCGAGGGAGAGAATAATTGACGTTATCAGATATGCGAATCCCGATGTTATAATCACGCATAATCCCGATGACTATATGCCCGATCACACTGCGGTTTCAAGGCTTGTGTTTGACGCTTCCTTTGCGGCGACTCTCCCGAATTATACAAATTATCCGCATAAATTCAGCTCGCATGACGGTGCGCCCGCAAAATTAGTGCCCATTTATTATATGGACACTTTAGCCGGAGTAAACTTTGTTCCCGATGAGTTTGTTGATATTTCAGATGAAATAGATTTAAAAATTGAAATGCTTGAATGTCATGAAAGCCAGCTGGTTTGGATGCGCGAACACGACGGCATAGACTTTGCGGATATGGTGAGAACCTGTTCGAGATACAGGGGCTACCAGTGCGGAGCGGACTATGCCGAGGGCTTTAAGCTTTGCAAGGCATATCTTAAAGGTACAGCAAAAAGGCTTTTGCCTTAAAATTTAAAGGAGATTGTTAATTATGGATTTTATGAGCACGGTTAAAGGTTCTTTACTTGAAGGATTTTATCCCGCAGGCTGGGATATGGCTAAGATTGACGCCTGCTGCGAAAAGGGCGTTGAACGCGAAGAATTCTGGAATGAAAAATTCAGCCCGATTGAATGTATAAGCATTAACGACTTTGATACGTTTATGGGGCACGAAATAGCCATGCAGGTTAAGGAAACATATGAGCAGGGCAGAAAGCTTGCAATTATACTGCCCGTAGGACCTATGGGAATGTATAAATGGGCGGCGTATTTCCTTAATGAATGGAAGATACCTTGTGACCATGTTACCACATTTAATATGGACGAATGGGCTGACGGAGAGGGAAACACCCTTTCAAGCGATAATCCGGCGTCTTTTGAATACAGTATGAAGGAAGCGTTTTTTGGTAAGCTTAACAGCACCGTGCCGGAAAATCAGCGCAATTTCGCAACAAAAACAAACCTTCCTACATACCCTGAGAAAATTGCGGCATTAAAGGCAGAGGGCGCAAAGCTTGTTTTGGTTTACGGAATCGGGCGTATGTGCCATATTGCTTTTTGGGAGCCGCATTTTGCCGCGGATTACAAAAATGAGGACGAGTGGAAAAAGGCTCCTTACCGCCTTGGCGCAAAGCTGCACCCGCTTACCATTGAGCAGAACGCCATTACAAGCTTTAAGAGCAGAACAACGCTTGTGCCCTGCCGTGCCAATACAATAGGACCCGCTTTGTTTTTGCAGGCGGATTACGCAATCGGCGGTGCCGACGGTGCATTAGGCAGAGGAATGGGCTGGCAGGGAATGAGCTTTTTAACAACGCTCCATTACGGACCGGATATGCATATTACCTCAACCTTTATCCCCACATTGCCGGGCAAGCTATTTTACTTAAAGGAATTGGCAGGGCCCTTAACTGCGGAGTGTAACTGATGGAAAAGAAAGGTATTGCGGTTGCGGGCAGTATACTTGCAGATGTTATAAATACGGTATCAAAGTACCCGAAAGAGGGGGAACTTACCCAGATTTGTAAGGTAACAAGAGCTGTCGGGGGCTGTGTGCCGAATGTTGCCATAGACCTTAAAAGGTTATGCCCTGATTTAGACGTTATGGCTGCCGGCAGGATTTCAAATGACGATAATGGGAAATATGTACTTGATATTCTTTGCAAAAACGGCGTCAACACCGATAATATCACAATAACTGATGATAATAAAACAAGCTTTACGCAGGTTATAAGCGTTGAGGGCGGGCAGAGGACTTTTTTTACTTTTCCGGGTGCGTCTGCGGATTTTGACTATGATGATATTGATTTCGGCACGCTCTGCCCGAAAATGCTTCATCCCGGTTATTTTCTTTTATTAAAGAGAATTGATGACGGAGACGGTCTGAAAATTCTTAAAACAGCTTCCGAAAAAGGTATAAAAACCTCTATCGACCTTGTAAGTGAAAACAGCGACCGCTATAAATCCGTTCTTCCCTGTCTGCCGTTTACTGATTATTTAATTGTAAATGAATTAGAGGGCGGAAGATTGGCAGGTATAGAGCCTACACCGGAAAATATACCGCAAACGGCAAAAGAACTTATTAACCTTGGCGTGAGGGAAAAGGTAATAATACATTACAGGGAAGGCTCGGTTTGCTGCAATAAAAGCGGAGAAATTACATTTCTTGAAAGCTTTAATTTGCCGGAGGGTTATATTAAAGGCACAACCGGCGCGGGTGACGCCTTTTGCGCCGGCGTTCTGCTCGGAATATATAACAGTTTATCTGATACCGAAATACTTAACTTCGGGCGTATAGCGGCAGCAATGTCGTTAGCGGCGGCAGACGCCACAAGCGGGGTCATCGATATAAAAGAATCTGAAAAAAGATGCGAATGCTTTGAAAGGAAATAATTATGCTTGTAAACTTAAATGATGTGCTTAAAAAGGCGCAAAATGAACATTATGCCGTCGGTCTTTTTAACACTATAGATACGGATATGCTGGAGGCTGCAATCGCTGCCGCCGAAGAAATGCGTTCCCCTATAATTATAGGTACGGCGGAAGTTTTGCTGCCGTATGGTGAGCTAAAGCTGATAGCGCCGTCAATTATTAAAGCCGCTAAGCGCGCAACAGTTCCGGTAGTTGTTCATTATGATCACGGTTTGACATTTGAGCGCTGTATGGAAGCGTTAAAGCTTGGATTTTCGAGCATTATGTTTGACGGCTCGGCAGGAAACTCGGATAAAAATATTGCCGATACCAAACAAATTGTTCGTATAGCCCATTCATTCGGAGCCACTGTTGAGGGCGAAATAGGGCATGTAGGAGAGGCGGCAAACGGCGATAACGCAACGAGCGACCGCTATACTACCGTCAAGGAAGCGGAAGATTTTATAAATGCAACCGGCGTTGATGCACTTGCAATTGCAATAGGAACGGCTCACGGTGCTTACAAAGCGAAACCGTGTTTGGATATTGAAAGACTTAGGGAAATAAGAAAAAAGGTTGCTACACCGCTTGTTCTCCACGGCGGATCGGGACTTTCTGACGATGATTTCAGAAACACCGTTAAAGAGGGAATTGCAAAGGTTAATATATTTACCGATCTTTGTGTTGCAGGCGAAAATGCAATGCAATACAGTGTGAAGAATAACCTTTCTTATCTTGAAGCAAGAAGCAAAAAGGTTGAATACATAAAAAAGGCAATTATTGACAAGATTTCATTGTTTGGTTCACGTGAAAAAGTGTAATTAAATTTGAATCTTTTTGTAAATGAATTGAAGATTTTATTTCTTTGCGGCGTTTACGCCGCATTTTGTTTTTCTAATAATACATACGATTGAAAAAATCAGTGCAGAGCACATTATGTTTTTCAACAAGCTATGTAAGTTATTGTTTTAATGAATATTAGTCTTGTATTCCTTTGGTGATATATTCATCTGTTTTTTAAATGCTTTGCTGAATGCATACAATGAGGAATAACCTAAAATTTCGGAAATTTCGGTTATTGAAAGTTTATTTTCTTTCAGAAGTAGGCAGGCAGCGTTTATTCTTCTTTCTTTATAGTAATCGTTGATTTTTTGCGATGTTGTATTTTTGAAAAGACTTGAAAGATAGCCATAGCTATAATCAGTAGCGTCACAAAGCTCCGAAAGATTTTTCATTGTGTATATATGTGTATCAATATAATTCATACACTTATAACACAGTATTTCTGAATTTGATATGTTATCGGGATGAACATTATTTGGATTTTCTTTAAGATCACGAATAATATAAATAAGGATTTGCCTGAATATCGAGTTTAACAGTTCGTTTGAATATATACCCGGTACGGTTAGTTCTGCAATTGCGTTAGCAGTTAAATGACCGATTTGCTCATTTTTAAAAATTCTGTTTTTGGGGGAATGATAGTCTTCGGAAATTTTAATAAGATCGGGTTTATACTGGTTTTCTTTTAATTTGAAGGCTAGAAAATCATATTTAAGGGGATTACATTTATCTGATTCTATTTTATGAATATCGCCCGGCATAGAAATATAAATATCCCCATTTTTAATTGATGATGTGATGTCGTTTGTAGTTACTGTACCGGCACCGCCTGTAACTATAGTCAGTTCAAAGAGGTCAGTGTGGATATGTGTATCTATAACAGTTGAATTCTTACAATAGAGTCGTCCGATTTGAATTAAATATACTTCATCAAATTCAAGTGGATTATT
>ERZ791885.1899-NODE-1899-length-11600-cov-2.466089_pt1 | contig 11600 bp, 6 predicted proteins | sample MGYA00510159_ERZ791885 | MGnify/ENA primary metagenome ERZ791885 (study PRJEB30046, sample SAMN00792054) | human gut metagenome | study: EMG produced TPA metagenomics assembly of the A metagenome-wide association study of gut microbiota in type 2... | reverse complement strand
TGTGGAAAGAAGGAGCCTCCTTCGGCGAACGCAGGTTGCGGCGATACCAGAAGCCCGGCATGTAGAACTGGCAGTCCGAATGCTTGTAACCGGTCTTTATCTGTTCCCCGTAGTTGAAATACACATTTTCCAGCGCCTTGAGTGTGACGGTAATGCGCTGTTTGCCATCCTTGTCCACCACCTGGCGGATGATGTCCAACGGTAACTTTTCCGAAGCCCGGCAGCTGTACATACCATCCTGCATCTTCTGCAAGGCCAGCGGATATTGCTTGGCATCATTCCCCGGCACTTTCAAGGAAATAGAAGCAGAGATGTCTTCCGGAGCAGCATTTGTCGCTCCGGCACCCGTAATGCCCACCAAAAGCATTACCCCAAAAAACAATCTTTTTAGTCTCATAGTTACATCTGTTTTATTGTTGTTAGAAAAATATCATTCAGACATGAATACATACTTGCCGGAACCCAATTCGACTACCAGCTTACCGTCAGCCTCCTCCACGGAATGAATCCCCGCCTGACCGGCATCTACCTGTACATGGAAGTCAAGCGGCAGCTTGACCGTAGCGGTTGTATTGGCAGGAATCTCAACGTTCCACTCCAGCTTATTGCCATCACGTTTCCAGGAACTTCCTATTCTGCCATAAGGCGATACATGCGAAGCATTCACATAATTCAGTTTTTCCGGGAATACCGGTTCCATCAGAATTTGCTTGAACCCGACGGAAGCGGGAGTATTCTTTATGCCGGCAAGATCCTCATAGAACCATATCAGCAGATCTCCCAAAAGCATCACATGGTTTCTTGAATTCATCGCCGGATTTGCCGTGTCACCATTCCATAATTCCCAAATGGTGGTTGCACCCTTCTTAATCATGTAGCCCCATGAGGGATAAGTGTCATTGGTCACTATCTTATAGGCAAGTTCCAGTCCACCGTACTCGGTAAGTCCGCGCATCAGATGCTGGATGCCAAGCACACCGGCACTGACATGTCCCTTACAGTCTTTTTCCGTCTTCTCCACGACATTGGCAAATACTTTATCTTCATATCCGTCGGGAACCAGACCCAGTCTGAGGGAAAGCAGGTTCGCCGTCACCGTATTGTTGTCATACTGTGCAGTCCCGGGATTGAAGAATTTCTTGTTATAAGCGTCCTTGATTTTAATAGCAAGTGCGGCATACTCTTCGGCATCTGCCGGAAGTCCGTTCATTTGCGCGAACTTCTCCATCAGTTGCAGAATGCTGTAAAACACCGTTGTACTCAGCACTTCGCCGTTCGTCTTCCGGGCAGGGTCCTCCGAATGAATCAGCTCCAGCGACTCGGGAGGCATGCACCAATCCCCGTATTCATCCTTCACCAGAATATAGTCCTTCATTTTGGTCTCCGTCATGTGGTTTACCCAGCGCTTCATGGACGGATAGCGCTCTTTGATGGAGCTATCATCGCCAAACTGGCGGTAAAGCATGTCGGCTACGTAAAAATAGGCAGCCGGCCAAGTCACGTCATCATGGAAGATGGTCCAGTAACGGGGAGATACCACAGAGATACTTCCATTTTCATTCATGGACTCTTCTATATCCACCAGCCACTTCTTATACATCAAGGCATTGCCGAAAATGAAACTTTCACCATAGGCACCGGTAGTGCGGTCGCCCAGCCATCCAAGACGTTCATCACGCTGGGGGCAGTCGGTAGGCATACCGCGATAGTTTCCACGGATTCCCCAATAGGCATTCTTGTGAAGTCTGTTAATCAACTCCTCGGAAGTCTCGAACGTACCGTTCGTTGCCATTTCATCATACACCACCTTACCGGTGAAATCATCCGCTGCCGGTTCATAGTCCAAACCGGATATTTCCATAAAACGGAAACCATGGTAAACAAACAACGGTTCCCAAACAAACTCACCGTCAGCGGCAGGAGTATAAATATCCGTGACAAGGGCACTGCGCAGGTTGTCAAGATACAGTTCCGTACCATTGTCCTTCAGCACTTCGGCAAAACGCATAGTAATGGGCTTGTCCTTCTTGCCACGCAGTTTCACCTGCTGTATTCCTACCATATTCTGCCCCATATCCACGATATATCTTCCATCACCTACCGATTTAACGGATATTGGCTTTATCTCCTCCATCACCTTCAGACTCGGAGAGAGCTGTGCCACAAGTTTTCCTTTGGGAGCCTCCATCCGTTCGGCCAACTGCCATCCGGAATCATCATAGCCGCTTTCCGTCCATTTACCCAATTCCAAGCGGGCATCGTAATGTTCACCGTCAAATTCGTTGTTCGCAGTTATAGGACCGTGGTTCGTCGCTTTCCAGGAATCATCGCTGACTACCGACACCGTCTCACCATTGTCGTACTCTATATTCAACTGCGCCATGAGACGGGGCAAACCAAAACCTACCATCCCATTGGCGCGCATGGAAAGATAGCGGCCGTTGCCCAGAGCCACGCCTATCGCATTGGTACCGGACTTCAACAAGGGGGTGACATCATAGGTCAGATAAGATACAGAAGCATCGTACCAGGTAGGCAAAGGACCGAATACATCGTTTCCAATCCTCTCGCCATTCATATAGCATACGGAAGAGCCTACTCCCGAAACATAAAGGACTGCACGCTTCGGCTGTGACGGCAAATCAAACTCCTTCCGCAAATAACGTGCCGGAAGGATGGTCCGCTCACCGTCCAGTTTCAAGTTTGTACTGTCGTTCAGTCCAATCCAGCCGGCTTTCCAGTCCGAACTGTCCAGCAAAGCCATTGACCAATATTGGATACTACTTTGCGCCTTGTCACCGGTATTTGTCCATACAGTGACACGCCACCAATATTTCTGTCCCGACTCCAAAGGCGCCCCTGCGTACTTCACCAGCACCGATTGGCCAGACTCCACACGACCGCTGTTCCATACCAGCCTGGAGCCGGCCTGCAAGCCCTTTTCCGAGTCCGCCACTTCAATCTGATAAGCAGTCTGCATCACATCCTGCTTGTCGGTTACCAGTTGCCATGAGAAACGGGGAGCCGATACAGCCACTCCTTCGGGATTCTTCCGCATTTCAACAGTGGTTTCCTCCACTTTCAAGGAACTGCCACCCGATACTTGACAGCCCATCATCAATAGGGCCAACAAGGAGATTAAAATAGATTTCTTCATACTTGTCAAAATTTCGGTTTCTCCGCTTCCGTGGATGCAACGGAGCCTTCTACCGTCGGCCATCCGTCTTCCCAGCTAATCTTATCCAACATCAATACACGGCCTTCAGGCTTCTTTGTGCTCACCGCATGATAGAAGAACCAGTCATTGCCGGCATTGTCCGTCACAATCTCCGAATTATGACCGGTACCCACAAAGGAATTACTTTTCTGAATCAGCACTTCGTGCTTGTTATCCATCATGCTACCGCCATTCTTGTTGACATAGGGGCCGAAAAGATTATCTGAACGGCCTACAACAGTAGTGTAAGTACTCTTCAATCCCTCACAACAACTTCCTATGGAAGCAAAGAAGTAGTAATGCCCGTCCTTCTTGTGAATATAGGTACCTTCGTAAGCGGTTCCTGCCACTTGCTGCGGTGTGGCGCCGTCCTTCAGAGAGAGTCCGTCATCAGACAGTTCAATCGCATAGATTCCTCGAAAACTGCCCCAGAAAAGATATTTCTTCCCTCCATCTTCTATATAGAAAGGGTCGATGGAGTTCTGTACATTGATTTCATTGCTGCGGAACATCTTTCCGTGGTCCGTAAAAGGTCCCTCAGGCTTATCGGCAGTAGCACAACCGATGCCGCAAGTTAACTCGCCTCCCCAAACAGACATAGAATAATAGAGCACGTATTTATCACCTATCTTGTTGATGTCCGGCGCCCACAAACCGCCGTTCGGCTCAAAATCAGGCCGCGTACGGTCGGTAAAGGCAGTACCTACATACTCCCAATCCACCAGGTTCCTGGAACGGTAAATCGGCAGATTGCGTATGTCCTCGGTGGCATACAAATAGTAGTATCCATCATCTCCCTCAAAGACAGAAGGGTCTGGCAAACTATAATCTATCACCGGATTGCGATAGACATTCTTCGGCTGTTGTTCTTCCGGTTTATCCTCTTTTGTAGCCGATGACGAGGAACAGGCTATCAGACTGCATAACACTGATAATACAAGAAACTTCTTCATACAATGTATTCTTTTCATTCTTTCATTTTACTTTTCGGGTGATGTACTGCCCAATACCTGCGGACGGATAAGAGAGCCACCGATAGAAACCGTTCCCTGGTCGGAAATGGCAAAATCCTTGATATACGAAGTGCGCGGCTGTACCTTCACAGAATCCCAGTGTGCATGGAAAATATACTTCCAACTGCCGTCCTTGCAGCGGAAGGGCGCTCCGTGTCCGGTGCCCGTCAAGCCGTCGGCACGTTGCAGAATAGGGTTTCCCTCGTATTTCTTCCACGGTCCCATCGGGCTGTCCGAAGTGGCGTAGCCCACACCGTAGTTCTTGCTTTCAAAGTGATTGGCCGAATAAACCAAGTAATATACATCCTCTTTCTTCAAGACGGAAGGACCTTCGGCAACCCTGGCGGGCTTGTCCTGCGAAAGCTCCCAAGGCTCTCCCACCTTAATGCACTCCGTCAGCGTTTCCTGCTTAATGCCGGTCAAATCATCGTTCATCTCTGCCACCCAAATAACGTTGCCATCTGTAAAACGCACGAAATAAAGGTAAGGCATACCGTCATCATCAATGAATAGAGAGGTATCGATACTCTTCTCATCCCATATCGGCTGCTTCACTTCCTGACGGAACGGGCCTTGGGGAACATCTGCCGTTGCCACGCAGATATGCTCCTCGGTGGAGTAGAACAGATAAAACTTCTTTTTCGATTCGATGTAGTAGACCTCCGGCGCCCAGAATCCCCACGTACCGTAGGAATCTGCGGCCGACAACGCCTGGCCTTCACGCGTCCAGTTTTTCAAGTCATCGGAAGAGAAGCAGGCAAAGCCTTCTCCTTCTACCGTACCTCCAGTGCCGTAAGCATAATACTTACCTTCGTAAAGCATTACGTAAGGGTCGGCAATCGGCAGATAGTCTGATTCTACAACCGTCTTCTCCTTGCAGCCTGCAAAGCAAAGACAAAGCAACAGTAGCAATATATAATTCTTCTTCATATCCATCTCTTATTTTACTATTTTGGGCGTCATATAGTCCTTGCTGATTCTCATACGGTCCACACCGTCCACTTTCTCGAAAGAAACGTCACTGATGTACATGGCACGTGGGTGGATACTACTCTTGTCCTTATGGGCATGGAAAACAATACGAAGCTTGCCTGCCTTGTCTGTGAAGGTGGCACTGTGCCCCACTCCAACCAGTTCTCCGGGTTTCTGCAGCAAAGGATTCTCCTCGTATTTGGTCCAAGTACCCATCAAATCGGTAGCTGTGGCGCAACCTATGCCGTAGAAAGGACTTTCATAGCTATTGGCAGAATAGGTCATATAGTAGAGCCCATTACGCTTGATGACAAACGGGCCTTCATTCACACGGGGCCATACCTCCTCCCATGCCTGAGAGACGTGGATGCAAGGGTGCATGGTCTCCTTCTTGATAGTCATGAGGTCTTTCTCCAATTCGGCCACCCAGATGTTGAGCCCGTCGTTGAAACGGTCGAAGAAGAGATAAGGCGTGCCGTCATCATCAATAAACAGAGAGTTGTCAATGCATTTCTCATCGGCAATCATCGGTTCCTTCTTACTTTGGGTAAATGGTCCTGCAGGTGAGTCTGCTGTTGCCACACAGATATGCTCGTCTGCCGAGTAATACATATAGAACTTCCCGTTCACTTCGTAGACCTCCGGTGCCCAGAACCAGCGGTCGGCCCAGACATCCTTCTTCTGGAGCGCCATGCCCTTATACTTCCAAGTCTTCAAATCATCGGAGGTATAGACTTCGATGCCTTCATCCGCATGGGTGCCATAGGCATAGTAAGTGCCATCGTGCAACATGATGAACGGGTCGCCCAAAAGCACCGGCGTTTCAACTCCTTCGACAACAATATCGTCCACATCCTTATAGTCTGAAGAGCAGGACTGGCAGGAAGCCAGCGTGGCCAACAGAAACAGATACATACATATAAAATTCTTTTTCATGATTCTTTCTTAAACAATTGTTATGATGATAAATATTTACTTTCAAGAAGATGTTCCGTTACACCCGTATATTGAACCCTATTCAGTCGTATACTGAATCCTATTCAATCGTATACTGAAATACATTCAGTCGTATACTGAATCACCCCAGTCCATCACACTGATTCACAAGGAAATACAAACACCGGCTTCTATATACATCTTTCATTACATATATACGGAACGGCACATCCCACGATTGCGTCTAATCGCGCCTCTGCCCTACATGATAATACAACGTACCACTATAAACCGGAGAGCCGCCCTCCGAACAGAATCCGATGCGGGATGCAGGGTAGCGTATATCCAAAGCTCCCAGCTCCCTGCCGTCGACAAACAGATACAGCTTGTCTGCACGACGCACGGCACGAAAATTATAGGATTCCTTCCACAATTCATGTACACCTATCTTATAGATATGGCGTTCCAAATCCTCCGCCTCTTTGTTGATGAAGCGGATGCCTTCTGCCTTTACCGGAGTAAAGGTACAATAATTATATGCAGGATGTTCTGCTATCCCCCTATCTTTGTTTTCTATCGGATGCCATTCTCCGCCATTCAGGTATTCTATGTCGAACTTGCCGAACATGTCATCCACAAATTCGGATTTATTGCCTGCTTCGTGACGATTCAGGTAAAGTGTATCCAACCATGCAGGTGCGGCAAAACGATAACCTTTCTCAATGAAGTCGGTATACTTCACATCCGGATAGAGCGTTTGCAGGCATCCCAACGGGAATTCCTTCTTCCAGGCAGTTTTCCCTTTCTTCACGGCTGTCACCTCAAGCATACGGGTGATGCCATCGAACTGAGCCTTCACATAGTTATCCTTATCCACATAAACCGGATAGCTTCCTGCCTTGTCTTGTCCGGACAAGCCGGACAACTGGAAGCTGAATTCATAATCGTTCAAGAAATCGCCCTTCAACAACTCCTCATTCCCCGAAAGCTGGAAATGCACATCATCGAAGCCGATGGTATAGGTAGCCCCTTCGAACAAGGCAGACTTTGTCTCGTCAAATACTCCGGGAACACCCGCTTCTTCTACCGGAAGAGCCTCTGCAAAGACATGTCTCCCCGGTGCGGGAATCTCATCCAGCCAAATCTTCAGACAGCCACCGTTACGCTCAATGCGCAGATGATGGTACACACCCCAACGGAAATCTTCAGGCAGGGCATAGGATTCCTTATTTTCCTTACCGCCGACAAGTGTACGCAGGTACCAGCTCCGGTTCTCGGCATCCAGACCGACATAGGCACAGTTATCCGCATCCTTCCACCAGGCAACGATGCCGGCTCCACCCTCGGTCTTGACTCCCGTCTCGAACAAGTAAGCCACGGACGGCTGTACTTGTTGCAACACACCGAACGAAGCTGTCTCGCCTTTGCCTGCAAAGGTAGGCATCGAAGGTTCGGGATGATAACCTGCCGTGCGAGGGCCGGTGATACCATCCACAAACAACGTCTTGTCGAAGAACTGGACACGGTTGATATATTGCCCCCGATGCTCATCGTTCTTGTTTGCCATATAAATCAGCCACCATTCAAATCCGTTGGGGCCTCTCAAAATATTGGGCTGACCGGGAGTCATCAGAATATCGTCGGCAATGCCGTCTTTCATATCGAACAGAGAAACGTCGAAGAATTGCGAACGTCCCTTGTTTGTTTCTACGGCAAGCAGATTCGTGCCTTCCTTCAAAGCAGCACGCAGCTTCTTGTCCAGGTTCACGATACAATAATCACGCCCCTGCTTCTCGTAGACAAGTGTTCCGTTCAGATAAATCCGGGTATCTCCGTCGTGAGCGACACGCAATGCCAGGTTGCCGGTTTCGCTACCGGCAGAGAAAGTCTTTCGCAACCATAAGGAGGGCGTATTCCACAAGGTGCCCAGATGCCGGGTGGTGGAACCTTTCACTTCACGGGACGAAAAGCCGGTCTCCCCCCTCGCCCAGCCGGAGTCATCGTAGGTCACTTTTGTCCAATCGCTTCCCGGTTTGCTCGCCGTATAAGCAAACAACGGCTCATACGTGCGGCCATACCGCAATAAATCCACTTGCTTCTCCTCCAGTTGTGTCTGATTGCAGCCTACAACCGGATAGCTATATTTATTACCATTTTGAAAACCTAAAGGAGAGTCTGCCTCAGCAACTCCCAACTGATAATTGCCCCACTCTGTAGAGGTGTGGTTGGCATTGTACATCATATAGTAGCGGTCTCTATACTTCATGACCCACGGTCCCTCCGCCACTCTGTTATCCATCGTTTCCCATGTGTCCGGCAATGAGGCGAACTGGCACACCGGTTCGCCGGCAAATTCTGCCGGGTTCTTCATTTTACGTCCCCAGATGGTATTCCCATCGGTAAAGCGTACCATATACATGTATAGTTGCCCGTCATCATCTCTGAAAACTTTGGGGTCGATACGGTTATCCATCCATGTCTTCTTGTTCGGCTCTGTGTAAGCGCCCAGGGCATCTTTGCTCTGCGCATGTACAATGTGAACGGCATGCTTGTCCTTCCCCCAATAATTGACCGACCAGTACAAATGAAAATCTCCGTTCAGATAGAACATGTCATTGGCATGAATCTGGTCATTTCCGGCTCCGCTGCCTCTGGTCCAGTCATTGTCCATGGATACGACATGGATAGGTTTCCCCCAATGAACCAGGTCATCGGACACATAGAAATCCCCGTTTGTACGGACCCCGCCAATATAGTATTTGCCGTTGTATTTCATTACGCCGGCATCCGCCACTCCCGGAAGTACCGGATTCTGGATGTTCTGCGCAAACAAAGCGCCGCAACAGGCAAAAGCGAATGGTAATAGTAGTTTTTTACAGACAAGCATATGGTATAAGATTTAAGAAAGAAAAGGCTATGCCGGAAGCATCCTGAATGGGAACAGGCTTCCGGGCATAGCCTTCTTTAGTTATTAATAGTTAGGATTCTGAGTAAGATGTGCAACACCACCTACCGTGCTGTTCATCACTTCATCTCTCGGAATGGGCAAACGTCTGTGCTTACCGACGATGAAGTTATTGAAGTCCTTGTCACGGGCTTTCAGCTCATCAATTCCAGCCTGAGAATCAAGTAATCCCCAACGCTTCAAGTCAGCCCAACGCCAACCTTCGAAACAGAGTTCCAAAGTACGTTCCATCTGCAGGCGCTTGATAAAGGCATCTTTAGAACTCAGGCAGTCTTTCCACTGACTGTCTTTCAACTTGGCCAGACCGGCACGTTCTCTTACCTTATCCACATAAACAGCAGCATCGGCAGGATTAGTACCCGTTTCAACAAGACATTCTGCGTAGTTCATCAAGATATCTGCATAACGCATGATACGATAGTTGTTACGGGCAAAGTAATCTTCTGCATCACGATAGTAAGCAGTATTGTATTTACGTATGTAGCAGTCTTCCGGGTCAGTTCCCCAACCGTCATTCCAATCGGCATTTTCAAATCCATAATATTTCTTCGGTTGATCGGGGAAGTCTTGTGAGAATCCACGGTACAGAATACTACCATACAAACGCAAGTCATTCTTTCCGTCAATACGTTTCTCTTTCAAGAACTCATCTACCAACCAGCGACGTGCCTTACCATCTCCCCAACCTATACCACTCGGAGCATAGAACTGAGTACGCTGGAAACCGAATGCCATACTGGCATCATTACCCGTACCACCCTTGTTTTGGTCATCGAACTGAATTTCAAAGATACCTTCCTTGTTGTTCTCATCCAAGTCAGTGAAATTATCTTCACGATTGGCGATAAGATCGTACAAAGAGCCCTCTTTATCAATCAGCCATTGCAATTGTTCCTTCGCCTTGTCATACTTATGTTGTTGCATATAGGCCTTGCCCAACAATGCTTTGGCAGCGCCTTTGGTGGCACGTCCCAAATTGGCAGCATCCCAAGATTCAGGAAGATAATCCATAGCAAACAGCAAGTCTTTCTCCACTTGATCCCATATTTCCTGCTCGGAAGCGTCTTCCGGAATATAATTGGCATCTTTAGGTTCCAAAGGCATCGTTCCTTTGTCCCACAACAGATTTACCTGAAAATACCACATTGCACGTAAGAAAGAAGCTTGTGCCAATACCTGGTTCTTTGTAGTCTCGTCCATTTCAATATTAGGCACATGACTCAACACTTGGTTGCAACGGAAAATACCTACGTAGAAATGTTCCCAATGTATATTGTTGCCTTCGTAAAAATTATAATTGTTGTAAAGAAAACGTGTCCAGTCACCCAATCCAATCCAAGGAGAAGAACTCCATCCCTCGTCCGAGGTCAAATCGTAGCGAAAAGAGAGCCAACGCATCCAAGTACCTTCCTTATAAAGAAAACTGTAGCAGGCATTTACACCAGCTGTAGCATCTTCCGGCTTATTCCAATAAGTATCGTTGGTCACTTCATTGGGATTATCAATATCCAATAAACTAGAACTGCATCCAGTGCACAATGTCAAGGCACCTGCGAGCATTAATCCATTATATATCTTTTTCATAATTTACAAACTGATTTATAAGTTAAAAGGTCAAATCCAATCCAAACATCACCGAACGGGTATTGGGATAAGCAAAGCTGTCCGTACCACTGTTCCAAACGGAATTCGCACCCTTGAAGTCAGGATCCAGACCGGAATATCCGGTAATAGTAATCAAGTTGCTACCGGTAGCAAACAGACGGAGTTTCTCAACGCCCAAGTTGGTCAGCCACTTCTGCTTGAAATTATAACCGATAGAGATATTCTTCATACGGAAGTAAGAACCATTCTCCAGGAAACGGTCGGCATCACGCGAGTTGCGGAAGTCACCGTAAATGATACGTGGGGTATTGGAGTTAGGATTCACCTGATAAGGCTCTTCGCCCTTCTCAAAGCGGATATAGTTGGAGTTGTCTGCAAACAGACGTCCTTGCCAACGGGATACGTTGTATATCTTATTGCCAAATTGACCGTTCCACATCATACTGAAATCGAAGTTCTTCCACTCTGCATTCAATACCAACGACATTTGCATCTTGGCCCATGGACTACCACAATAATCACGGTCAATATCAGTAATTTGACCGTCATCATTTAAATCAAGATACTTAACGTCTCCCAATTGCGGACGTTTCCCTTCAATCATGATCGGTGTACCGGCAGGTACTTTATCTTCATTAGGTCCCGGTACATGGTTACCTTTCGTCACATAATTGTCTATTTCCTCTTGTGTCCGGAAGATGCCGTCTGTTTTTCTCAGATAGAATTCGGCCAACGACCTTCCCGGCTCTGTTCTGGCTTGACCGGAATCAATAAAGTTTCTTTCCGACCCATCCCGTCCCAAGCTCAGAACTTCGTTATCCATCGTAGTCACATTCAGTAAAGCGCTGTACTTAAAGCCTGAAATCTGGTCTTTCCAACCAAATGTAAACTC
>ERZ791885.1876-NODE-1876-length-11733-cov-10.702346_pt1 | contig 11733 bp, 9 predicted proteins | sample MGYA00510159_ERZ791885 | MGnify/ENA primary metagenome ERZ791885 (study PRJEB30046, sample SAMN00792054) | human gut metagenome | study: EMG produced TPA metagenomics assembly of the A metagenome-wide association study of gut microbiota in type 2... | reverse complement strand
CGGGCGGCGCGCCGAAATCGGGCTCGCCAAGGCTTAATTTGATGACGCTGGTACCTTGGGCGATCATCTTGTCTGCTTGTTCGCCGAATACCATGGCACGGAAGGGATTGGCCTCACGCGCTCGGCGGGACATGACTGGAGACGCGGCCGGAGATTGGGGCTGCTGCGCTGCTTCGTTTTCCATATTTCGGTTCTATCCGCCTCACGGGACAAGGTTTCTTCTTCTATAATCACTGTAGGTCGATTGAGTGCACCAACCCGCATTCAAGGAGGAATAATGAGTCGATTCAATGGCAAGCGCGCCGAGTTCGAGGCCAGCGGCGAAAAAATCAACGTCGCGATTCTGGGTGCGGGCCGCATAGCTCACACCATGGCCGACACCCTGACCCAGATGGCTGAAGATTCACTGTATTCCTCATGGATTCACCCGTATGCGGTAGCGGCCCGTGATATTACGCGCGCGCAGGCTTTTGCCGACCAATGGCATTTTGACAAGGCTTATGGATCGTATGAGGAGTTGGTGGCGGACCCGGATGTGGATCTGGTGTATATCGCCACCCCGCACAGTCTGCACGCCGAACAGGCGATCCTGTGTATGAAAGCCGGCAAGAACGTGCTGGTGGAGAAGTCGTTCACCGCGAACGCCGGGCAGGCACGTGAGGCGCTGGCCGTGGCCGAGGAAACCGGCATGCTGTGCACGGAGGCCATCTGGACGCGCTACATGCCCAGCCGCAAGCTCATCAACGAAGTTATCGAGTCCGGCGAGATCGGCGAGGTGAAAGCGGCGAGCGCCAACCTGTGCTATCCGGTGTCCGGCAAGGCACGTATGACCGATCCGGCCTGTGCCGGTGGCGCGCTGCTCGATGTGGGCGTGTATCCGCTGAACTTCCTGGATATGGCGGTCGGCGCCGACCATGGCCGTACACTTGATCATTTCGATACGTCGATGGTGCCCGCCGAAACCGGTGTGGATGCGCAGAATTCCACCACGTTGTATTACAGCGACGGCACGATGGCCGTGTCCACCAGTTCGATGCTGGTTTCCTCCGACCGCGGCGGCTATGTGTGGGGCACCGAGGGTTATCTGGTGGTCACCAATATCAACAATCCCGAGTCCATCGACATCTATGACAACGCCCACAAGCCCGTGCGCAGCATTGCGGTGCCGCCGCAGTTGACCGGTTATGAGTATGAGGTGGCCGATGCGGCCAACGCGCTGCTGGACGGCAAGATCGAATGCGAGGCGATGCCGCACGCCGACACCATCCGCATCATGGAGCTGATGGATGCGATTCGTGACCGTTGGGGCCTGAAGTTCCCGTTTGAATCCTGATTTCAGCTCCCCTCCAGAGGGGAGCTGAAATTATTCCGCTGAATCTGCATCTCCTTCAACAATCTGCTCATACAGCCGTGCGAGGCGTTCGTCGCGCACGGCTTTCGTTAATTCGCACTCCCATACGGTAATTACACGCCAGCCAGCGGCCTCCAGTTCGGCTCGCTGCGCGATGTCTCGATTGTGATTGCGCAGTAGTTTCGCCTGCCAGAATTCCACGTTCGATTTCGGCATCGAATGTTTGGAACATCCTTCATGCATGTGCCAGAAACAGCCGTTGACAAACACGATGGCGTGGTATTTCGGCAGTACTACATCCGGGTGTCCGGGGTAACGCTTGTCGTTCTTGCGGAATCGCAACCCCTTGCGAAACAGGTAGCTGCGTACCAGTACCTCAATTTTGGTGTCTTTGCCACGAATATGCGACATCGTGTACGAACGGGTACCCCGCTCATACTTCTCCACTGGCTGTTTCTTGCGATTCACGCACTCCAGACTACCGTGACGTTGCGGCGAGAATGAGAGCCTGAACGAACGATCACCCATCTTGCCCGTCCGTGTCTCTTATCGCGGGCAACAATCATCTGCCGGTCGAGACTGCCCGATTAGACTGAGTTCAATGGATGACATGACGATTCGTAGGGCCACGGCGGCCGATATTCCCCAGATCGACGAACTGCTGCGGCAGGTGCTCGAAGTGCATCATGCCGGCCGACCGGATCTGTTCAAAGGCGGTGTCAAGAAATACACGGACGAGGAATTGAAGGCGATTCTGGCCAACGATCAGACCCCTGTGTTCGTGGCGGTTGCGCCATCTGCCAATGACGGCAATGACGCCGAACATAACGCCGACTCCCCCGCCACCGACCAAGTGCTTGGCTACGCATTCTGCGTGTTCCAGCAGCACCTCAACAGCAATATCCTGACCGATATCAAAACCCTGTACATCGATGATCTATGCGTTGACGAGCGGTCCCGCGGCCACCATGTAGGCTCCACCTTGTATCGCTACGTGCTCGACTTCGCCCGTCAATCCGACTGCCACAACGTAACGCTCAACGTCTGGGCCTGCAACCCCAAAGCCCAAGCCTTCTACGAACGCATGGGACTCACTCCATATTACATCGGCATGGAGCAGGTGCTGTAGCGCCGCCGTTTCAGCAGCACGATGATGGCGATGATCGCAGCGAGGCTGCATAGGGCCACGCCATATACAAAGCCCGGAGTTCCGAAATTCATGAGGCAGATTGTGATGTTACCGGTAGTGGTTACCGAAAACACGACGATAAGCGCGACGATACGAATCATATCCAGCAGTCCAGCTGCTTGAGCCAACAGACGCTCCGGTACCACCAATTTGGCCGCCGTGCACAGCAAAGTCGCCTGAACGGCGAGCAGAATCGCCCATTCCCAGAACATGGACGGTTCTTTAAGCAACGTGGTCTCCGGAAACATAGACACCACCTCATTGATAAACCACGGTGCCACAACAATCTCCACATATGCGAGCCCAATACAACACACGACAAGCACCACGGCAATGGCATAGCGCCAAGCGACGTCTGTTTTGCGAGATTTACGAGAAATGAATGCGATACCAGCGTTCATGGCTATGCTCCTTAATCCAATATCAATATCAATGGATGAACCTGCACTGCACCGTATGCCACCATCATAATATATCGAATATCGATATAAAAATATCGAAAAACACTTTCACCATTCACCTACACATCCGCAAACCCATGAATACACATGTTCTTAATCGGGATGGGGAGTGCACAAAGAAGCTCTGTCACCCCAGCAGATTGAGGAGATCGTCCTTGGTGAGGGTGGCGATGGAGGCGGGGGCTTCGGTGAGGGCGCTGGCGCCGGTGCCGGCTTCGTCGGCAAGCAAGGAAGCGTCGGTGAACTGGCGGGCGAGCTCGCTCTTAGTATGCTGAAGCTCCAAGATACGTTCTTCGATGGTGTCCTTGGCCACCACCTGATACACGTTGACGTCTTCGGTCTGGCCGATACGATGTGCTCGGTCGGTGGCCTGATCCTGTGCGGCGGCGTTCCACCATGGGTCGGCGTGGATGACCACGCTGGCACCGGTCAGGTTCAGTCCGGTGTTGCCGGCCTTCAGGGAAATCAGGAAGGCAGGCGTATCGTCCGCATTGAACTGGTCGACGAGTTCGAGACGCTTCTTCTTGGGCGTGGAGCCGGTGATGGTGTAGTAGCGCAGGCCTTGCGCGTCGAAACGTTCGGCGATCAGATCAAGGAAGCTGGTGAACTGGGAGAAGATCAGCGCCTTCTTGCCTTCGTTCACACAGGTTTCCACCAGTTCGGTGATGGCGGCAAGCTTGGCCGATTGATCCTTGGCATCGGCGTACAGCAGCCTCGGATCGCAGCAGATCTGGCGCAACTTGGTCAACTCGGCGAGGATGCGAATCTTCGACGTGTTGAAATCGGCTTCTTCGCTGTGTTCGAGCTGCATTCTGAGCCGCTGCTCGTGAGCCGCATACAGTTTGCGCTGTTCGCCGGCAAGCCGCACGGTCAGCGTGGTCTCTAGCTTGTCCGGCAAATCGGTCAACACCTGGGACTTCAGCCTGCGCTTGATGAACACGCCCACCAACGACTGCAATTGGCGAGATACCCGAGCGGCCTCAGGATTGACTTGTGCGGCGGCCCGACCTTCAGCCGTGCTGCCATCCGCGGCCCGGGCATTGGAGATGGGCAACTCATAACGCTCATGGAATCGCTTATATGAGCCGAGCAGCCCCGGCATCAGGAAGTCGAAAATGCTCCATAGTTCGGAGAGTCGGTTTTCGATCGGCGTGCCAGTCAAGGCGAAACGATGGTCGGCGGCCACGGCCTTGACCGCTTTGGCTATTTTCGTGGTGTGATTCTTGATGTACTGGGCTTCATCCAATGCCATGACATTGAAACGTTGCTCATTGGCGGTGTAATCATCGACATCTCGGCGCAGCAGGTCGTATGAGGTGATGAGCACGGTGGGTTCATCCGCCCGGAACGCACGGCCGATGGCGGTACGGCGCTCGGCTTTGGTACCGGCCACCACCACGGCATTGAAGCTCGGGGCGAACTTGGTGAATTCGGCACCCCAGTTGTACACCAAGGACGCCGGGCACACGATCAGCGATGGGCCAAGGCTGCCGTCGCCCATCTCGCCGGTATTCCGCTGATATCGAGACAGGAGCAACGCGATAAGCTGCACGGATTTACCCAAGCCCATCTCATCGGCCAGAATGCCGCCAAAACCCTTGTCGCACAACGTGTTCAGCCATTGAAAGCCTTCGACCTGATAAGGGCGCAGAATATGCTTGAGACTATCCGGCACTTCATACGACTTAGGGTCGATGATCTTGAGATCGTCGATGTATTCGGTGAACGAAGCGTCCTTGACTACATCGGAGCCGTCATCCGGCAGCTCACCATCCAGTAGGAATGCTCGACCGCCCGGCAACTCGATCAGTCCGGAGTTGAGCTGCTGCTCGCTCAGATCGAGGTCGCTGGCCAATCGGTCCAACGTGCTGAGATTCGCGCCGCTGAGTTTGACAAGCGTGCCGTCCTTCAACTGATGGAATCGTTGACGCCGACGGTACGAAGATAGCAAGGCACCCACTTCGTCCGGCGGCACTTCATCAGCGAGGGGTGATATCTCCACCAAGTTGCCTTTGATGGACAATCCGACTTTGACGCTTGGTGGCTTGGGCGCGATCAGCCGGTCAAAAGCCGGTGTGGTGAAGACCTCCCCCACTTCCTTTAGTGCCGGCAATCCCTCGTCAAAGAGACGAACGATCTGCGTGGTGTCATCGCGATCGATAGTGGCCGCATCAGACACGAATTTTTTGGTGGCCTTTCGCGCGGCCGGCGTTCGGAACCCATTCACCGTCTGATGAGTGGCGGCCGCAACGCGCTTGCGCTGGTCAGGCATGGTAAAGAATTCACGCACTACATCAATCGCAAGATGCTCAGCGTCGAAATCACGCCCAATCACGCCCCGAGACAAGGGGATGGAACGCTCGCCCTCAGCATGCACCGTCGGGCCATCGGGTAGCAACGGGACAATGGCATCGCCGTAGCGTGCCTTGACCTCGCATTGCACACCATGCTCATCACGATCCAGATAAAACTGGAGGCTGCATTCCGTAGGACTTAATTCAGCCAGCTCGCGAGGAATCTCACTGGCCTCCAACAGTCCGGCACCAACCAGCTGAGGCAATAGCGTGCGTGCGAATAGGGCGATGTCATCGCCGGCAATGACCTGTCCCTCGCCATCGGGTTCAAACAGGTCTCCCAATAGTCCTCGCAACGGAATCAATCGTTTCGGGCAACGGACGAATCGGCATCCTGCTGCGCTTTTACGCTGAGAGCCCGCCACCATGGCGGATACCGCACCGGCCGGATTAGTGGAGGCGAGCAACAGCCATACATTCTTGCCGCCGTCAATCACGGTTTCCACCGCTGGCACTCCGGTAAGCAGGTATCCGGCATCCGGACCATACGTATTGAAATCACGCCGCGCAATGCGCATGAGAAAATCTGGCTCGCCACCATCAACTGGCACCGATGCAGGCTGCCCGGAGAACCATGTGTTCAGCACGAGCTGTACGCCTCTGCCCTCACGTACGGACAGCAACCGGGCCACTTCCGGTGCTGAAAGCGTCAGATGACGGTCGATGGCGATATGCCCGTAATACCTGTCCTGCTGCTCGGCCGCACGACGCACGGCCATCGCATCATCAAGGACGTCCAGCAGGGGGCGCGAATCATCATCGAGCATATCCGGCGTATGAATAAAGGCAAGCTTCTGCCCATAATCCGCATAGTCGCCGTTCGCCATGGCAAGCACAAATTGCGGAATCGATTTCAGCACATAGCTGGACCCATTGGAAGCCGAGCCGATCTTGAACTCCACGCTCCACACGCCGTCGATGAAACTCAATATCGGGACAAGCTGCACCTGCCCCAAGCCCACAGTCTCGCTGTCACCCTGATACCCGCCGCCTCGGGTGCCGGCACGAGAGCCGTATCCGCTTTTTGTACGCCGAGCATTTGCACCGTTTTTCCCTTGCGTGGCATCAAACCGACGCATAACCGCATTGCGACGACGAATTTTGGCTTGAGCGTCTTGCCTATCGGCGTGCTCCATATAGTCAATCAGCGTCCGAGACGGTCGTGCGGCCCCGGCACGGTAGCCTTCAAAACGCTGCGGATCATCGCAGAATATGAAGGCGAGCGCAATCATGTGCTTGCACATGCCATAGCCACGGCCGTAAGCCGGGCATGAGCACTTGCCGCCGACGGCTTCTCCCGTATCGAGGTCGAATTGCACGCTGGTGCGATACCTACTTGATGGGCTGGTGGTGCCACGTAGAATACCGTCAAGTTCGGCATACCCGGTTCGATGATTTTCGCTGTATACCGGATTGATAACCATGGTGGCCGCTTTGCGCGCAATGCTACGGGCACGAGCGAGCACGGCATTCGACGATGACGATTCCACATCGTTGCGTAACGCAAGGATAGGGACGGCATGGGCTTCGGCACGCTTCGCAGACCCGGCGAAATGGCCTTCGTCCTCATCGTCGAACCATACGGAACGTCCTTGCCTGAAACGATAGGGCATCACCGCATCGGCGGCGGACAAACTGTCCGTTCCGCCAAACGTTACGTCTCTGCTGCCGGCCGCGCCTGAGCTACCAAGTATTCCACCCGTCTCACCAGAAATGCCGCCTACTCCGCCGTTTTTACCGGCATAGATGCCCCTGCCCCCATTAGTGTCATCAGTGTCATCTATGTCATACCGACCGTCGTCGTAATCGGCATCTTCGTCGTCTCCCCTTTTCCAAGGATTGCGACGACGCAACGCATGGCCCCAGGAAACGCCGGAATCATCATCCTCATAAGGCAGGAGGCCATCGTCATCCGCATTCTCGGGAACATGGCCAAACACACCATACCCTTTGCTCATGGGCGAGCCTCCTTTCCAGCGAATGTATTTCAACCCAACGTTTCCATCCTAGACGAAGCGCGCGGTAGCCTTAATGTATGGATGCAGACAAGCCGGCGCAACGCAAATCCTATGCAGGGAACACCACCCTCGAAATCTTCGAGGTGCTGTGGCGTCACAGCTACTTTGGGCATGGCCTGACCGTGCGGCAAATACTCGATGAACTTGCCCGTAAACACCAGCTGGAAGATCCAAGCGAGCTGCCGACCGAGAAGACCATACGAAATCAGCTCAAAAAGCTTACCGCCACGGAATTTCTCGGCAGACATATCGGGCATCTCGCCGAAAGTGATCTTGCCGGCATCGAATGCAAGAATCCACAACCCGGCTGGTATCTTGATGCATTCCTGTCCACCGCCGAAATGCGACTGCTGCTAGACAGTCTTACCCTATCTCGCATCAGCCTCGACACCATGGACGACCTCATCGGTAAAATCCGCGAGCTCGCAGGCGCCGCCGGGCAGGCAGTAGGCTACCTGGACCATGTGGCCACCTACACGCATATCAACGGTGAGTTCCTATCCACTATCGACCAGCTGAATCAAGCCATCGAAGAAGGCCACGGCGTAACCTTCCAATACCGTGATTACGGCCCGGATGGCACCTTGATACCACATAAAAGCCGTACGGGTGCAGGCCGAATTACCTACACCGCCGACCCGTACCAGATGGTGTACAAGAACGGACGCTATTACCTCATCTGCCATCTGCATGGCGAAGACAACCTCCGCATTTTCGTGGTCAACCGAATCGCCAACGTCAGCGCCAAAGGCAGGAACGGCACAGTGCCACTGGAAAAACCAGCACCAGCTGATTTTGACGCAGTGAACTTCATGCGCCACCGTCCATACCCCGTAGCCGATGCCCCGATTCGCATCCGCATGGCCGTACGAGACGAATCCATGCTCAACAACGTGTTCGAATGGTTCGACGACCCTCAAATCAAACATTCGCCGGACGGCACACAGTTCGAAGTCATCGTCGATGCTCCCGAACGCGCTGTGTTCTGGTGGGCATTGCAGTATTCCTGGGATGGCCGCGTAGTGATTCTTGAGCCCGATTCGCTCAAGCGCAAACTCTATGATGCCGGGCGTCGCATGGCCACAGCCTATGCTCCCGAATGATGCAACATCACATCGCACACCTCCTTGTCGAGTTGTTCACCAGCGAATTTCACCGGAGAACCTATCATCCCATCGCCAATCACACTCGGTAATTTTTTACCGGGAAATACGATTTCAAGCCATTTCGCGGGCATCGTCCCTCACCTAGGCGCACATAAGGCTAAGGTGGGAATCATTAATCGCATCGCGCGTCCACAAGCGTGCACTAGCGCGTACAACAATAAGGAGCAACTATGAGCGAAGAGCGTACCGCATGGGGCTGGGGTCTGGCCAGCGTAGACGCCGCCGGCACCACCCTGGACGTCTGGTACCCCGAACTGAATCTCGGTGAGGCACCGGCCGAGGCCGATCGCCCGAACCACAATTTCGGTACTTTGGCTCACGATGAGGCCGACGCCCGTGGCATTCGCCGCGTGCCGGTATTCGTCGTCAGCCAGTTGGACGAGCCGATCAGTAATGCCGCGGACGCTTACCTGAAGCTCCATTTGATGAGCATGCGCATGGCCAAGCCGAACACGCTGAACCTCGACGGCATCTTCGCCCAGCTCGCCAATGTGGTGTGGACCAACTACGGCCCCTTCGCCGTTGAAGACTTCACGCTGCGCAAGGCCGACGTCGAACGCGCCTCCACCGAAGCCGCTCTCGCTTTCGCCTCCCAGGCCGGACTGCCTGCCGCAGCTCCTGCCGCCACTGTCAACGTGTTCGGTGTGGATAAGTTCCCGCGTATGATCGATTACGTAGTGCCCACCGGCGTGCGTATCGGCGACGCCGACCGCGTGCGCCTCGGCGCTTACTTGTCTTCCGGCACCACCGTGATGCACGCCGGATTCGTGAACTTCAATGCCGGCACGCTCGGCGTCTCCATGGTCGAAGGCCGTGTTTCGCAAGGCGTGGTCGTGGGTGACGGTTCCGACATCGGCGGCGGTGCCTCCATCATGGGCACCTTGTCCGGTGGCGGCAAGCTGCGCAATTCCATCGGCGAGCACTCGCTGCTCGGCGCCAACGCCGGTATCGGCATCTCTCTGGGCGATAACTGCACCGTCGAAGCCGGTCTGTACATCACCGCCGGCACTAAGATCACCATCTGGGACAAGGCCAAGGCCGCCGCTGGCGAACCGCTGGAAGTGGTCAAGGGTGCTGAGCTCTCCGGCAAAGACAACATTCTGTTTATCCGCAACTCGGTGAACGGCCGCATCGAAGCCCGCTACCGCAAGGTGGGAATTGAGCTCAACGCCAAGCTGCACAAGAACTGAAATTGAAATAATGGAGCGTTATCTTCGTTGCCCCTCGGTCGACGTACCTTCGTACGCCTTCCCTCGGTGCGCCTCGATACCGCACACATTATTTCAATTTCAGAACTAGCCCTGCTAGTTCTTATGCAGCCGTCGCAGCATAGCTGGTTTGCGCTGTACATATAGAAAGCGCCTCACTGGAATCTCCAGCGAAGCGCTTTCTCAAACCAACAATCACCGCTCGTCCATCGGCACGAAATCGCGCTCGACCGGACCGGTGTAGACCTGGCGTGGGCGGCCGATCTTGGTATTCGGGTCGGCCAACATCTCACGGTACTGCGCAATCCAACCGGGAATGCGGCCCAGCGCGAACAGCGTGGTGAACATGGCCGGATCGAAGCCGATCGCCCGATAAATCAAGCCCGTGTAGAAGTCGACGTTCGGATACAGGTTGCGCGATACGAAATATTCGTCATTCAGCGCAATATCTTCAAGCTCGGTGGCCACGGCGAACAGCGCGCGCTCGTCAGACGGCAGCTTCTGCGTATCTTCGCGCTCCATGATCTTTTCCAGATACTTCCTGGCAATCGCCGCGCGCGGATCATACGACTTGTATACACGGTGGCCAAGGCCGGAAATCTTCTGGCCATTCTCCTTGGCATCACGCACGAACTCGGCCACAGACTTGCCGGAATCACGAATCGCCTTCAATTGGCGCAGTACGGCCTCATTCGCACCACCATGCAACGGACCAGACAGCGCATTGACGCCAGCGGCCACCGCCGAATACAGGTTGGCGTGGGCGGAACCGGCGATACGCACCACCGAGGTCGAGCAGTTCTGCTCATGGTCGGCATGAATAATCAACAAACGACCCAAAGCATGCACATACAGCGGGTCGGATTCAAACGGCTCGTACGGCACAGCGAAGCACATGCGCAGGAAGTCGTCCACATAGCCGCGCGCGTAATCGGGGTACAGCATCGGCTCATCGCGACGACGGCGGAAGATGTACGACACAATCGTACGGGCCTTGGCCATGATGATCTTGGCGGCCTCATCAAGCTGGTCGTTGTCAGAAATATCGGTGGTGTCCGGGTAGAACGTGGCCAGCGCATTGATGGCGGAGGCAAGCACGCTCATCGGGTGAGCGGAGCGCGGGAACGAACCCATGAAGGTACGGAAGTCTTCGCCAACCATCGTCTTGTGATTGATGTCCGCACAGAACTGCTCATACTCAGCCCTGCTCGGCAGCTCGCCGTGGCGCAGCAGCCACGCCACCTCCAGAAAATCGGAGTTCTCGCACAGTTGCTCGATGGGGTAACCGCAGTAGCGCAAAATCGAATGCTTGCCGTCGATGTAGGTGATTTTCGATTCGCACTGCGCGGTGGTGAGGAATCCGGGATCAAGCGTTACCCAGCCATCGTTGCGCAGTTTGGAAACGACGATGCCATCCGGCCCTGCACTAGCCTTAACCACGGGCAGGTTGAACTTGTTCGAATCGACATCAAGTTGTGCCGTTGCCATTCGCGCACCTTCCTCTTCATGAACCACTTACCCCAAACATTAACGTTCACGCGTTCGCGAACACTAGTGTTCGGTACTCTATGTCTTCTGTGTTACCGCTGGCGAATGCCGGTCGATACACGAAAGCCGAAGTGCGCTCATGCTATCAAAGCAAACGCACTTCGGCTTGTTACGTCTCGAATTCGCGGGAAAACCGCGAACAGACGGACGGCTAATGAGACGCTGATCGCCCATCACAGGCCAATCAGGCACCTACCATACGCCAAACGCCGATCAGAGGTTGGTGCGATCGGTGAAAACGATCGGGCCGTTCTCGGTGATGGCGATGGTGTGCTCGGAGTGGGCGCCGCGCGAGCCGTCGGAGGCACGCAGGGTCCAGCCGTCCTTCGGATCCTGGAAGATCTCGTCGGTGGTCTTGAGGAACCACGGTTCGATGGCGATGACCAGGCCTTCGCGCAGCTTGTAGCCGTGGTGGGCGCGGCCGTCGTTCGGCACGTG
>ERZ791885.1871-NODE-1871-length-11754-cov-3.802205_pt1 | contig 11754 bp, 7 predicted proteins | sample MGYA00510159_ERZ791885 | MGnify/ENA primary metagenome ERZ791885 (study PRJEB30046, sample SAMN00792054) | human gut metagenome | study: EMG produced TPA metagenomics assembly of the A metagenome-wide association study of gut microbiota in type 2... | reverse complement strand
GCTCCCTGATTCTTCCTATATGTACCTCTATCGTATGTGGGTCTGCCTCCGTCTCATATCCCCATACCTCATCCATTAGCTGCTGCTTCGTAAATGTCCTGCCCGGTGAAGCTGCCAGCTTATATAAAAGCAGGAATTCTTTTTTTGGCAGGACAAGCGTTTCATCACCGGTCACAACTGTCATTGCATCATAATCAAACTCGGTTGAGCCAATCACAATTTTGTGTTCGTTCAGTATCTGTGCACGACGAAGCAGTGCTCCTACCCTCAAAACCATTTCATTGACATTTACGGGTTTTACCATATAGTCGTCACTTCCCGAAAGAAAGCCCTGACGCATATCATCGAAGCTGCTTTTTGCAGTAATCATAAGCACCGGTATCTGATATCCCGCCGAACGAAGCTCCGACACAAGTTCATATCCATCCATAACCGGCATCATTATATCGGAAATGATTAAATCAATATACTCTCTGTCCAATACCTCCAGTGCCTGTGCTCCATCCGACGCACTTTTGACCTGATATCCGCTCTTTTCAAGCACCTTTTGGAATAACAGACTTAATTCCTTATCATCTTCTACAATTAATATCTTAAACACGCTTTATATTCTCCTTTAATCAAAACAAATCCCTTGCCCATCCAAGCAGATGCTGTACCAGAAACACCTTTCTTTTATGTTTTTCTGTTAATTCAATCGGCTTTACATGATACGGATCATAATATGTTCCGTCGTCTAATACCTGTCTGGACACGCTCTCATACTCCATCATGCCATCTTCCAGCTGTTTATTAATCTCTTTACTGCGTATTACAAGCATTAGCTCTGTATCCAGATAAGTACTTCTCATGTCCATATTGAATGAACCTATTACTGACAGATCATCGTCAATCAGAATACTTTTTCCATGATACGAATAACCGCCTTCATATTCCCAGATATCAATTCCTGTTTCTAAAATTCTGTTTCTGTTTTTGGCATAATCAGCAGCTCCAAATGGGTTTCCGTTATTTGCAACAGAATTTGTCATAATAGAAAAGTCCGGAACCTTCTGTGCAATTTCCTCCCATGTATTATACATCATATCATTGCAAATAATATATGGTGTATGAATTTTTACGCGTTCCTTTGCATTTTTCATTAATTCTCCCAGCTGATACCATACCACCGGTTCCTTAGCTTGGGTGTGGATTGGGTTTGATAACAATGTAATCTTTTCTGTTTCAAAGGTTTCATCCGCATAATCTGTATCACAAATTTTTTCCTTATTAACTTCAAAATATTGCTGATACCCTTCCTGCAGCTCTAAAACTGCTTTCTTTACAGATTGTCTGTCAGCTAATTTTTTACTGTTATGAAAATACCGACAGTCCTCCTGTTCCCATATTGTTTCAAAATAATTCCAAAGCTGATTGACTGAATTATCTTTCTGTGGCTCATCGCAGACAACTAACACATCCCGGTCAAAATTTTTATGCCCCGGAAAATCACCCAAAAAATAATTATATGTGTTTCTTCCGCCAAGAATATATATTTTACCATCTGCAATCAGATATTTATCATGCATTCTTCCCATTGTCTTCCATGGCTTAAGCGGATTTGCTTTATTGTACAGCTTAATCTCAACATTCTCATGCGAAGATAATCCATAAAAATATGGATTACCCTCCATATCAATCCAGCTCTCCATTCCATCTACCAATATGCGGACATGTACGCCTCTGTCTGCCGCATCATGCAGTGCTCCTAAAATCAATTTTCCGCTTTCGTCTGATTTAAATGCAAATGTAGAAAGGATTATTTCATCCTTTGCATTTTGGATTAATCTAACTCTTTCTAAAAGAGCCTGCGAATTTTTTTCAATGATTACTGCTCTTTCCGTATTCTCTCTCCCCGCCACACTCATAATATTTTGTGTTTCCTTTATAGTAGCATCAGACACCGCCGGCTGTTTTTTATATGTGATGCAGATTCCGATTAACTCATAAAAAGCCACACATAAAAAAACTGCCAGTATAGCAAAAATAATTTTACATATTTTATGCCTTTTCATTGTACATCACCTGATTCCTTGTATTTTATACTCATACAATACAATGTCAATCTCAATTTTACCTCAACAGAATTGATTTTATGCAAAAACTACTTCCCTTATACCAAAAGAAGACGGGTAAACCCCCGTCTTCCTATAGATAATCCGTATAATATTTTTAAAGCACAATTACGGCAGCGTCAAGCCCCTCTACTTTTCCGTCAAATGCGCTATCTGTCAGCAGATTGTGTTTCTCGGCATACTCATTAAATTCCTTTGCACTGTTGCCGCAATTGAAAAGCATTGCGATTGTCTCATCGCCGTTTTTTCTAATCATAACAATCGTATCATCATCGTCATTTGTGATTGTCTCAATCATTTCGCCCTCTACAATGCATGCATGTGTTTTTCTAACCTGCATGAGCTTCTTATACCAATTATACATCTCCTTGTCCTGATATTCTTCATCCCAGTACATGCCTCGTCTGCAGTCCGGATCATTTGCTCCCAGCATTGCATACTCATCACCATAGTAGACCATAGGCATTCCGGGCAGTAGCAGCTGAAAAGCTGCTGCGAGATGCTGTTTTTTCTTATTATCGTTGCACAGATGTAAAAATCTTGCTGTATCATGGCTGTCAATCAGGTTCCACATCAGCGGATAGCACTTTTTGTTTAAGCGTCCCTTCAGATATCCAAGATTTTGTACAAACTGGCTGACATTAATCTTTTCGTCTGCAAGCAGGTCTATCAGATTCAGGTAGAATGGATAATTCATGACAGTATCCCACTCATCTCCCTCGAGGAAGTCTCCTGCGTAGTGCCATATCTCACCAATTATCAGCATATCCTTCTTTACTGCCTTGATTGCCTTTCTGAAATTCTTCCAGAAGAAATGACTGATTTCGTCTCCTACATCCAGTCTCCATCCGTCAATATCACATTCCTTAATCCAGTAGCAGGCAACATCCGTGATGTATTTTTCAACCTCAGGATTTTTCAGATTAAGCTTTGGCATTCCACCGTAATAACCGAAACATTTGAAGTTCGGAATTTCTCCCCATTCACCCCTAGGCGGCAGCTCGTCGATAAAATACCAGTCGAGATATTTTGACTTTTCGCCCTTTTCAAGTATATCCTGAAATGCGAAAAATTCTCTTCCTGAGTGGTTGTATACCGCATCCAGCACTACCTTCATGCCGCGCTCGTGGGATTTTTGTACAAGCTCCTTTAAGTCCTCTGTTGTGCCAAATGATGGGTCAACCTGATAATAATCAATGGTATCATACTTATGGCATGAATTTGATTTAAAGATTGGTGTCAGATACACCACATCGATTCCCAGATCTTTAATATAATCCAGATGCTCTATGATTCCCCTGAGATTGCCATGCAAATCATCCATAGGCGTAATCGGCGCTTTATACCACAGCTCTTTGTCCACCGGCTGTGTTGTGGCAAAGCGCGATGGAAAAATCTGATACACTACCTTGTTGGCTGCCCACTGTGGCACCTCAAACATCTCTTCCTCTCTGAGATTCTGCGGGCAGTCAAACATTCTGTCCCTGTTTGTGATGCACTCCTTGTCGAACTCATAATTGCCGTAATATACCTTTTCACCCTGCATGTCCGTAAATTCAAAAAAGTATCTCAGACATATCAGATGCATCTGAAGCTGCGCCTCATAATAATCGTGAAACTGCGAGGTGGCTACCTTCTTCATAGGAAGTGTCATTCGCGTATCCTTGCGCTCGATTGGTATATACTTGTCCTCATAGTGAAGGATTACCTCCTTCATATCATCCTTTTTTACCTGCACGCGTATCACAAACAAATCCTTATCTATCGCATAGCAGAATCTTTTATCCATATCATGAAAAATTGCTGAATATTCCATAAAATGCCCCTTTACTTACGTATTTCGTTATTTTGTATTTTAACGCACTATTTCAAACAATTCTATCATTATATCCATGACATTTTTACACTATTTCTACTTTATGCATGATTTTAGATTAATAACATTTTATTTTTTTGACTTTATTCCCTAAAACACTGCGTTCATTATCAATCTTTGAAATCTCACTTTTGTGCCGAAAATTCGAGTGCCTTTTGTTCATTTTCTGCTGTCATTGCATCCACATAATCCTGAGGATTCCAGACTTCATCTAATATATCCTCCGGGAACTTTTTACGAATATCATCAGAGTATTGGCTGCCATCTCCCGGCTCCCAATATTCAGATAGTTCATATCCATTCTCTGTCACATTGAAAGTTAGGGCAACAGGACCACAACCTCCACCGACACTTTCAATCCCTTCTTCGGACAAATTATATTCCTCATAAAGAGTGAGAACATATACGGTCAATGTCTCATTCTCCTCAGAGTTTGCAGCCCCACCGGCTTCTGTAGCCAATACAGTATGGCTTTCGCAGGCAAAAACACCTTTGTAGTATCTATCGCTGTTATGTTCCATGATTGCATTATGGATTGCTGTATCAACATTGGTTTCGTTAATCGATTCTGTTCTGGTTTCCCCGGCACAGATGCGTTGTAAATAGCTGATAAAGTCAGAGTCAGTTATTCGGTAATACACATTCTCATACAGAATTGCTGCTTGATTTCCGTTGGAATCAAAACCGCTGAATGTGATTCTGTCGTTTTCCTTGGTATCCACATGAAGGGAATAGAAAGGTGTATGACCTTGCAAAGATTGGTCTTTGTGACCAATCTTTAAGTTTTTAATACGACTGCTCAACTCGTCAATTTCCGCTGCGGATAATTGGAATGTGGTCGGTCCGATATTTGTTCTAAAGTCCATGGTGCTTGCTTTGGAAATTTGAACAGAATCAAGTTTCACTGGGAATGAACTCGGATTTGTCAGGAAACATACCCCAAGAACAATACTTGAAACCACAGCAATAGCAACAATCCAAAATGCAGGTTTCTTGTAATTCAGCACATTTTTCACCCTTTCTTTGACGCCAACCTCTCCAAAGGCAAGTGGACAAACCATAACTGTTCTTCTATTCACGCTACAAGAAAGCAGAGCTTCTGAATAAGAAATAGACTCGTTTTGATTCAGTCCACGAATAACTTTTTCATCGCAGGCAAGTTCAATATCTCGGCAAAGTAAAATATACGCAATCCATACAAGAGGATTGAACCAATGGATTGCCAACACTAAATACCCCAACGGTTTCCACCAATGGTCACAGCGTTTCAGATGAGCATTCTCATGGGCAATAATATAGGGCAACTGTGCTTCATCTGTCCCGGAGGGAATGTAGATGCTCGGTTTGAAGAAACCAAGAATAAAAGGTGTTTGTATATCGTCACAAATCCAAATGTTGTCCCGCACAGAAAGGGATGCACCGACTTTCTTTTGCAAGCGGAAATAGCTGACGGCAGCATAAACGAGCATGGCTATGATGCCTATTGCCCATACGATTGCCAGCACAGGAATCAAAAGCTGAAGTGGATTTGCGCTTGCAATTGGCTCTGGAGCAAAGGTGTCCGTAATAATTGGATTCACTACCTTGTCGATAGAGCTTACGCCTGTGGAGATTTCTGGTGTCCAGTCCATCATGATTTCAGGACTGATGGTCTCGGCACTTGGAATCAAGCTCAATGCGCTTTCAAAACTGAATGGGCAAATCAATCGAAAAGCTACGATACCCCACAGTAGGACATTGATCCACTTAGGTGCCTTTTTCAAAACCACACGCAAAAGTACGACCGCAAGGATCAGCCAAGATGCGGCGATACTCATATTTACAATTTTCAAAAAGAATGAACTCATAGATTACTCCTTTCCGGCGGCTGCATCAATCATGCGTCGAATCTCCGCAGCTTCCTGTTGAGAAATACCCTTCCTTTGTGTAAAAGCCGCAATGAAAGCAGGAAGGGAACCCTCAAAGGTTTCGTCAACGAACTGCTCGCTCTGAACGGCATAGAAATCATTTTTAGACAGAACAGAGGAAACGATGCCACCATTATTCTGGAAGATACCACGCTCACAAAGCTTGCGTAATATCGTATAGGTGGTGGAGCGATTCCAGTTCAGTTCTTTTTCACAGAGCTTTACCAATTCTCTGGAGTGCAAAGGCTCATTCGCCCAAATAATATCGGCAAAGTGGGATTCCACTACGCCCATCTTCATCTCAGCCATAAAGATTTCTCCTTTCAGTTTATCGCTAATAAACTAATTATAGTTTACTCCCGATAAACTGAAATGTCAATAGGAAACAGCCATTACTCTCACAGGTTTCATAAAGTTTTGGGAAGAGAATCCGCTGTCGCCACGAAGATAAGTTTTAATGCTCCTTTCCAGGTATTCTTGAAAAATAGATTCCATAAATTTATCAAAAAAATCCGCTATACTTTGTTTTAAAGTATAGCGGATTTTAGTTATTTTACGATCTAAAAGCTTCTAGTAATAGGAGCTGCCTGATAATTGCCACCAATTGTAACTACTGTGACTACATATCTGCCCGGCTCTGTAGGAGCCTTTGTGCTTGAATATGGCTTCCACTTGCTTGTAAAGCCACTGTATAGATAATGCACATTGCTCTGGCTGATTGAGACATCACCATCATATGATAGCGTTGCTCCAAAATCAAAGGATGCTACATCTGAGGCTTTAAGCTTCCCATTTGTAAAGCTCTGATTCCAACTAAGCTTAGTTCCTTTTGAATGCATCTTGACAAGTAAAGCACCAACTCCAACACCTGTCTCATAATTCTTGTTATCGGTAACCGCTGTCACCGTATAAAGACCGGCACGGTTTGGAGTACCAAATGACACTCTCACTGTGTCTGCAACAGAAGGAAGCTTATTTATTATCTCAAGAATCTGTCCAACTGTACCCGTATCTATATGAAGCTTCTTCAACGTGTCAAGCAGCTCCTGTGTGCTGAAAAGTTTTCTAAGCTCTCCGACTGTCATACCGTCCTGCATCATCTGTGTAAAGGACTTTCCATATAGCTTTGAAACAACCGGATCTATAAGCTTAAGTACTGTGCTGTTTGTATACTTCTCAAGCATCTGAAGATAAATGCCTGCATTTACATTGCTTGTAAGACCGGCATAGATTGTATATACATCAAACCTGTCTGAAGGATTTGTTGTAACAAAATCCTGTGGTAGTGCATCTCCGGCATAAATGTTTGTTGACTTTACTTTAACATTTACCTTTGCCTTATTAACGGTCACACTAGTCTCTGCTGATGCTGATGGACGATACTCGGCATTGCCTTTATATGTTATACGGATTTGCTGCTCTCCTGCACCCATCTGCAGATAAGTAAGTAAATTAACCTTTCCGCCTTCTATCGGAGCCCACTGCCTGGTGACTCCCTCAACTCCGGCTACATCATCAACACCATAGTATTCCATTGTAAAATCATCAACACTTAACGTATCCTTTGCAGGCAATGTACTGTTGTCCCAATCAATTACCTGATCAAATATTGACTGTTTCATAACGGCAGTGTCCATATTGTATGAAAAAGATACTCCCTCCCTGCATACAACGGCCGCTACTATACGGTTATCGGCTGTAGTCACATTTACCTGTGTCTGTGTACCTTTATAGTTCTTATTTCCATCCCACTTTATGCGGATAGTCCACTCTCCCGGACCAAATTTTTTAAATGCTGCAGTCCAGTTTGTAGAATTAAGTGGCTGCCAGTTTGGTATTATATCTGTTCCGGCATTGTACTCCATTGCCACATCATCATATGTAAGCCCTGCCGGATTTGTCTTTGCTATCACAGCATCATAAATTGCTCTTGCTGTAGCATCAAAATCATATGACTGATCCGCGTTAAAAGCCATGCTCACTTCATACGGAGCATCCTTTAAAACAAATGATGATTCATACTTGTAAGCTCTGTGGAGTGTAACAACCTCATCGCTTCCCTTAAGTCTGAATTTGAAATCTCCTTCACCGTTTTCTAAAAATGCCGGATGATTATATTCTGTTGTTACAGTATTCCAAAGTATTTTTTTCGTTGTTGTGCTCGTAAAGCCCTCTAAGCTTCCGAATGCTGTATTTTTCTATAATTTAGTCTTATCCTTGCCCTCGCACTCGTACTCCCAATCAAGGTTTTTTACATCAACTTCGTCTGCGTTTACAACAAGCGCTTTTGCTATTGCCGCTTTAGCAGTCTCAATATCTGCACCCTGCGGAATAACTGCTGTTCCATTCTGAAGCTGTACTGTCACCTTCTGTGACTCATCTGTCAATAATGCACTGCCGCTGTCAACAGACTCATAAGCCACATCTGCTGCAAATATGACCTGCGTTGCAAGTGGTTCTATCGCTTTTATTTACTTATATTACTGCACACTCAGATAGCTTGTCACACAATAAAGTGTCTTTCCATTATATTCCACGCGTGACCAGCCAAACTCCTCATTGATTCCGGTCCTGGTGACTGTTTCCCCATTTTTTATCGTTGCGATGACTGTAGCATCCGGATTTGTGACACTTGGAAGTGCACGCAGATTAACCTCTATTTTTGCAGTGACAGTATCATTACAATCCTTGAACTTTGTCTTAAGTCCGTCTCCGCTGCCACTTCCGTCCTGCCCGGGAACTACATAGTTCATATCTGTTGTGAGGTAGTTTGAAATGGCATAATATGTCTGTCCATTATATTCGACACGTGACCATCCACTGTCACTGACACCTGTTCTTGTTGCCGTATCACCGTTATTGAGCGTTGCCTTAATTGTGCTGTCATTGCCCTGACTTGGAATATCCCTCAGATTGACGCTTTCCTTGGCAGTTACAGTCTCATTTACATCCGAAAACTTCATATTTGCTTCCGGATCAGCTGTTGCATCGTCAGCCGCATCCCCATTTTTTGCAGACTCTGTTTCATCAAAACCAAAGTATGCCACATTCAAATCTACCGGCTTATCAATCCCTGACACCTTTCCCTTATTGGTATACTGCCACATGGCATGTGTGCCCTCATAAGATGACTGTGGTGTTTCCGGGTAAGCTGTGTCCGGATATTGTGACACCCATATTTTGTAGCTGCTCTCAAGCGCTTTAGTATCCCACTGGCTGTTTTCCGACAACTCATTCATGGCAGCGTAAAACATAGGCGTGTATCCTTTTTTATATATTTCCTGCAAAAATGCCTCAGCTACTTTGGTACGGGCCTCTGATGACATGCCATACTGTCTGCTTGCTGAGTCTGTGAAGCCCTCGCAGTCAAATGCCACCGGATATGTAATCTGATATTTTGAGATGTAGTCTGCTACCCAGTCTGCCTCCTCAATGGCTTCTGTTTCATTTACTGCTGATGAAAAGAAATATACCCCGACCTTTATGCCATTTTTCTGTGCCTCCTGCATGTTGTATCTGGCATTTGTATCAACACACATCTCACCTGTTTTCTGGGTTCTGTAGCCCACACGTATCATCGCAAAATCAATTCCGCCTGCGGCAACCTTGTCCCACTTTATGGTGCCCTGATATTTAGATACATCAATTCCGAAGGTCAGATTACTATTTTCCGCAACAGTGCTTGCAGACAGTATCTGTGTCTCATCCGCAGAAGCTCCCTCATCAGTTGTAACACTCATTGAGCCGGCATTGTCGCCCGTATGCTGCGGGTCTTCCTTGTCTGAACTATCCTCTGTGGCTGTTTCCGTCATCTGTGACGAGCCTTTAGCCTCGTTTTTTGCTGACTTAATCACAAAAAATGTGGCAACTGCAGCCAGTGCAGCTACTATTGCAACAATTATAAATATTGCTATTATCCTTCTTTTATCGTTCATAGATTTTCCTCTTCATTATTTATATATGTCACCATGTACAGGCAATCTGCTTTTATGCAACAAAATATATCATATAATCATGTAATTTTCAAATATTTGTCTTTTTTCAGAAAATATTAAAAATCCGCTATACTCACCTATCGTATAGCGGATTAATATAACACTATTTAATTTTCAGTCTTTTCACCGTTTTTGTCCGTATCCGCATTTACAACGAGATTCACTCCATCAAGTCCGGTTACATTTACGTTGCGATTTACCTTTGCGTCATATGAATCAGCGTTGATAATCTCAGATAAATCAATACCTGTTGCCTCTTTCATACTCTCAAATACCTTTGCCATTACAACCGGTACATTTCCGGCAACCTTGCCTACACCATTTTCGCCATCACCGCCACCGATAATAGTAATCTTGTCGATTTGTCCAAGTGGCTCTGCAACCTTGGCTGCGATATCAGGCAGCACCTTAATCATCATCTCTGCAACGGCTGCCTTATTGTACTTGGCATATGCCTCTGCCTTTTTCTCCATAGCCTCAGCCTCTGCAATACCCTTTGCCTGGATAGCTGATGCTTCTGCCTCTCCGACTGCACGGATACCGGCAGCTTCCTGCTCCTTGGCATATCTCATGGCTTCTGCCTCTGCTTTCTGTGCCTCCGCCTGACGCTGTGCCTCGAACTGTCTTGCCTCAGCTTCCTTCTGACGCTGGTAGAGCTGTGCCTCTGCCTGCTGCTGTGCTGCGTATTTATTGGCTTCAGCCTTTTTCTTGACCTCTGCCTCAAGAGACTGCTCTGTTACTGCAACCTCTTTCTGCTTTAACTCAATCTCTCGCTCCTGCTTTGCGATATCAGCGTTTGCTGTGGCAACCTCAATGGTCTTACGCTGCTCCTCCTTCTGGATGTCGTAAGCCGCATCCGCCATAGCCTTCTTTGTATCAGCCTCCATCTGAAGCTCTGATTTCTTGATAGCGAGCTCATTCTGTTTCTTGGCAATCTCTGTCTGTGCTGCAACCGCTGCATCATTTGACTCTTTATCAGCCGAAGCCTGAGCTACCTTGATGTCTCTCTCACTCTCTGCCCTTGCGATGGCGGCGGCCTTTTTAATCTTTACGATATTGTCGATACCAAGATTCTCTATTACCTCGTTGCCATCCACAAAATTCTGCACATTAAAGCTGATGATATCAAGTCCCATTGCCGCAAGATCAGGCTCTGCATTCTCTTTTACCAGATTGGCAAACTTCTGACGGTCTGAGACCATCTCTTCAAGCTTCATTTTTCCAACAATCTCACGTACATTACCCTCGAGAACCTCTCTGGCAACACCAGCGATATACTCTGTGTTTTTGTTAAGGAAATTCTCAGCCGCAAGGCGTAGCTTTTCAGGATTATTACTGATCTTTACGTTTACCGTAGCATCGACGTTGATATTGATATAATCTGCTGTCGGTACTGCATTGCTCGTCTTTACATCGATAGGTATCAGTCTGAGATTCAGCTTATCAAGACGCTCAAAAAACGGAATACGTATGCTCGCCTTTCCGATAACTACCTTTGACTTTTTCTTCACACCTGAAATGATATACGCCATATCAGGCGGTGCCTTCACGTATCCGATTGCCATAAACAACAGGATAACAAGAACAACAACTGCAACAATAATTCCAATGATACTAATGACCTGCATAACTTTCTCCTCTCTTTAGTATGCTTTTTATTAATAATTTAACAATATCATTTTATTATAAATATATTGTTTTGTCACTCTAAATATTAAAAAAATAATATACCACTGTGCATTTGTTCTGATTATGGTATAAGCGATGCAAACATAAAATTTAGAAATTACAGATATCTTCTTAATCAGCAGGCATTACTTATTCATCAATTTTATTTTGTAATCATCATCCCTTGTATTTCT